>Ga0210049_1004460_pt1 | contig 12233 bp, 14 predicted proteins | sample CryGeyCG2014_300_2_FD_183964 | JGI IMG/M metagenome (GOLD analysis project Ga0210049, IMG submission 183964) | Groundwater microbial communities from aquifer - Crystal Geyser CG06_land_8/20/14_3.00 (SPAdes) (version 2) | ecosystem: Environmental > Aquatic > Deep subsurface > Groundwater | place...
GGGATTAACTGATTTGGTACTTTATGACAACGAAGGAAAACCAAGCAGTATAAAGTACAACCGAATACCACTGTACACGCTAGAATTGCTGAAAGGTCAGCAAGCGGAAATTATAAATTTGAAAAATCAAATTCAAGTATGGACACTCCCTCAAGAAGGAGTATCCCTTATAGAACCTCGCCCGGAAACGGAGGATACAAACCTCACGATTTCCGAACAAACCCCTGAAATTTCCGAAACTAGTGAGATTTTAACCAACCTAACTCGTGAGATAGAAGCCCTCAAAACTATCAAAACCAGGCTGGACACCATTGAAACAGCCCTTGGGATTGGAGGAACAAATCCAGAAACCCATTCAGGATTAACCCCCTCGGGGTCTAATCCCGCTCAAGACTTCCTTGCCGCGCTAAAAGAAATAATTACAATGTCCACCGACAATGTAGCCATTGACCAAAATCTTATCCTATACAAAGATGTAAATATTCTTGGAAAAACTACTGTAGATGAGTTGGCGGTTACCGGCAAAATGTCCGTTGGGTTATTGGCCATTGATGGACTAACAACATCTTGCGGCGATATAAATACCAAGTCGGGATTATCCTCTAACGAGGAAAATCCCGCTGCGGACCCTCTAAAACCTTGTGACTCTACCGGAGTGTCATTGAGAACTCTCGCGGGCAATCTTAACCTGCAAGGACTGGTTAATATAACAAAAGAAGGCAATGTTGAAATAACCAAAGGCGTTATTGCCGGAAATTCCAGCTTTAGGGACAATGTGACTGTGCCGACCGGAAAAGACACCATTTTTGTAAAAAGAGGGGTTGCCTGCGATACAAAAACAGAGGACAAAACGGGAGTATCCCCATTTGGGGATACCCCCGATGTGAGTACTAATAGTATTTGCATCTCCGACGAAAGCGTCAAATGGAAATCTGTGCCGACTGCTGTAAACGCAACACCAAGCTGGGATACAACAATTTGGGTGGAGAATATAACAAATGAAGGGTTCACTATAAAACTTGGAACACCGTCCGAAAACGACCAAAAGGTATATTGGATTGCCGTTTGGTAAAGGAGGAGGGTAGATTTATACTATGCAAAAGTGCATAGTATGTTATAATAGTAACAATGTCCGAAAACGACACAGACAAACTAAATATTCTCATAAAACAACCAAGAAAGCTGTTTCACACCAAGGATCTTGAGCTGTTGTGGGGGATAAAAAACAAAAACACTCTGTATTCAACAATCAATAGATACTTAAAAAGGAAAATTTTAATACAAATATATAGAGGTTTCTACTCAATAGTGGAGTCAGATAAAATAAACGATTTTGAGCTGGGGTCCTCCGCTATTCACAACTATTGCTACTTAAGCACAGAGACTATTCTGATAAAAAGCGGAATAATCTTTCAGTTTATTCCTTATATCACTTTTTGCGCGGCAAGGAAGAAAAGAGTAGAAATATTGAGCAAATCGTTTCTTTGCAGAAAACTGGATGCCCGGTACCTGTACAATACCGCTGGAATTATCGAGCACGAAAGTTATAAAGAGGCAACGCCGGAGCGGGCAGTTGCGGATATGCTTTTCTTTAATAATAAATACTATTTTGACGCGAAAAGTTTAATTGATTGGGAAAAAGTCAAAACTATTCAGAAAGAGGTGGGTTATATATGATATTGCCAAGTCCAAAAGACGCCCTGCATAGGGGACAAATGTACAGAGTATTGACGGCAATTGCCGATTCCAGCTTTTTGTCGAGAAGTTTGATATTTAAAGGTGGTACCTGCGCGGCAATGCAGGGGTGTCTAGATAGATTTTCCGTGGACTTGGACTTTGATCTAGCGCCCGGAATATCTAAAGACGAAGTTAAAAAAAATCTGGGGGGTGTCTTTGAGCGGCTGGGTCTTACGGTTAAAAGCGAAAGTATACATGCGGTTCAATATGTGCTTAAATACACATCTTTTAAGGGTTACAGAAATACCTTAAACATCGATGCTGTTAGTCATACTTTGGACTATAGTGTCTATACGCCGATTTATCTTACGGATATTGACAGGTATTTTATTTGTCAGACAATTGAAACTATGTTCGCCCACAAACTGGTGGCACTTATGGATCGTTACGACAAGCACAAATCCCTTGCTGGCAGGGATGTTTATGACATTTATTATTTTTTTGTAAACGGATACTCTTATAATAACCAAGTTATTGCAAAGAGGACAGGTGAAAGTGTTTTGCAGTTTTTTTTAAAACTAAAGGACTTTGTGGAGGAAAAGGTGGGTCTTAAGATTATAGAGGAGGACATTAATACGCTTTTACCTTACAGTAAGTTTAACGCCATTAGAAAGACGCTTAAGATTGAGGTTTTGGGGATTTTGAAGGACGAGATTGGGCGCCTGCAAAATGAAAATTCAGAAATATTTGCTGGAAAAACTTAAAAAATTCGTGGGATGGGTACTTACTCCTTTGTCAGAACCGACCCCAACCACCAAAGATGTCCAAATTACAGAAAGTACAAAAACCGCCTTAAAAAATAAACCCATCGTGGATTCCCTAGCCTGCCCTTATTGCGGCTCGCAAAAGTATGTTAGAAGAGGATTTAGAACGAAAAAATATGAGAGGATTCAACTTTATCTATGCCAAAACTGCGGAAAGACATTTACACCGCAACCTATCCTTTCGGGAAAACATTACCCGCTGAACATTATATTCAGAGCCGTAAGCCTTTATAATTTGGGATATTCGCTGGAAGAAGTGTGCAGAATAATAAACTCTAAAACAGAAGAGCGGGGTCTAACCCCTATGAAATTAAATCCTTCCACCCTTTCAAGTTGGCTAAAGGAGTTTTTGGAACACACAAAATATGCAAGGATGCGAGAATTTGCGACAAAACTTATGCCCCCCAAAGAAACAGTGGTAACCGCAACTTTGGCGCACCAACAGCTCTATCGCTACCGCTTTCATCGCGCTAAATGTCATCTAATGATACAAGAGGAGTACATACACCGCCGATTTAAACCCTTGCAGGAGTTTTTGGAACTTGTCCCCGCGGAATGCCCGCACCAGTATTTCTCCCCTCCAGAGGCGGACAAGCTGGATTTTTTAAGAGCCTCCGAAGCCCCTTTAACCTTTTCAAAAAAGCATATGATTGTAAGAAGCAAACAAAATTACGCCACCAAACTATGTTCTTTTGTACTACAAGGTTCCAAAGAACGAAAACAAAGGCACAAGGATGTACAAGATTTCTTTTTGTACAACGATTCCGTTACGGTAGCAACGGAAGTACCGGTCTATCTAACTCGGGAGGATTTGGAGCATATGAAAACACAGTTGGGGTTTGAAATATACAATAAAAATTCATTAAGAATTGAAGGGTTACCAAAATTAATCACCGGACATATTGACATAGTTCAAATTAGAAACGGGCAGATACACATTTTGGATTACAAGCCAAATGCCGTCAAAGAACAACCCATTGACCAGCTTACAATATACGCTATGGCCTTGTCGCGCCTCACCGGACTGCGTCTATTTGAGTTCAAATGCGCATGGTTTGACGAGGAAAACTATTTTGAGTTTTATCCCCTGCATGTTTTGCATAAGCCAAGAAAAGCGAGAAGAAGAAAAGAGGTTGAAACCATTGAAGGAACATATAAAGTTAATAAGAAAGAGGGTAAAATAAAATTAACCTAATGTACTACACACCTAAAAGACCGGTAAAATCTTTTCAGGATTTGGAGGTTTATCAGAACCTGCTTGCGGGCAGTATCAAAATTGCTAAAGCTGTAAAGGAAGATTCGGAGAAGGATTTAAACAAAACGAGCGGCGCTATCTGCGATAAACTGAACGAGCTTATAAAAATACCGCTTTTAGAAACCGTTCTTTCCATACCAAAACAAATAGCCAAAGCCCACTCAATACGATTTTCCTACCCTAAAAAGGCGCAGGATGCTTTGGAAGAGGCAATGTTTAACTGCAATTTAGCGGTGGTTTATTTGGAACAGTATCGTGATTTAATGGATAGTAAAAAAGATACGGACTTTTTTGAGGAGAATATAAAAAACTATTTAAGGACAAGAGGAAAAATAATGCGTCTCCAGCGAAGCTGGGCAAAGTTTGCGAAAGAAAGACAGGAAGCTTAAATTAGGGAAATTAGGGAGATAAGGGAAATTAGGGTTAAGGGAGATAGGGGAAATAGGGGATATATGGGATATATAAAGAAAAAATAAGATGGGATATAAATATCTGCTTGCTTACAAAATAACAGTGCCAATTTACGACTTAACTATGCAGTTTTGCGCAAAACATATCTCGTATAAAAGCCGGACCCTAGACCAAATGCAACAAGCCGCGCGAAGCGGTAAACAAAATATTGCCGAAGGCTATTGCGAAAAAAGTTTAGCCACTTACATAAAACTTGCTGGGGTAGCGCGGGCCAGTCAAGAAGAGCTTTTAGAAGATTACAAAGATTATGCGCGGGTAAATAAACTTACTATTTGGCCTAAAGAAAGAAGTAAAAGGGAGATAAGGGAGGTAGGGGAAATATGGGAAATATTAAGAGAAAACAAAATTTTGCCCGATAACCCCAATTTCCCTAACCTCCCAAATAACCCGGAAATAGCGATAAACCTAATGATAACCCTAATAAACCAAGCCACCTACCTGCTAGATAAACTCACCAGCGCTCTAGAAGAAAAACACAAAATCGAAGGGGGGTTTAGCGAAAATTTGCTGAAGAAACGCCTTGATTTAAAGCGAAGAAGAACATTATGAAATTTTTTTCAGGCATTTCGCGCAGATTTTAACTTTAACCTTTTTGCCATTTATGAGAATTCGTTTAACTCGCAGATTTGGGTAACTGCGTTTTATGGTTTTAATAGCCGAGTGGCTTATTTGATTCCCCTTTTGGGAACTTTTACCGCAAAATTGGCAATGTCTCATCCTTAAAATTCAAATGTTTAATAGGGGTCTGACCCCAAAGGGGTCTGACCCCTAAAACCTACCCCTAAAACCTAGTGCATTGTATCCCATTGACATCTACATCGTCAACGGGTAGAATAAAATTATGGTCAAGAGACCATTGCCTGGGGCGAACGTATAAATGGCTGTAAAGAGCGATTCATCGGCACCCTTTGGGATTTCAAATTTCGCAAGGGCCTCTCTTTTTTGGTCTTTGTGATGAGAAAACCCACCTTACGGATTGTGAGTCCGCCTAGCCTATCGTCGCCTTGGGAGAAATTATTTTAGCAACCATCAATCCGCCTTTGGCGGATTTACTTCAATTTAATATGCTCCATTTAGTCCCACAAAGCGTGTACATATGTTCGTCTTTCAAAATTCTAAATCCAAAATCAGAAGTTCCAAATAAATTAGAATAATACAATGGGAGAAAGCTCCAAACAATACAATCTGGAAGACAGAACAATTGCTTTTAGCAAAAGAATAATAAAATTGTGCATGGCATTACCTAAAAATTTTATAAATACAGGTCTTGGAAATCAATGCCTATGTTCTGGAACATCCATCGGAGCCAATTACAGAGAAGCTAATGAAACAGACACTAAAAAAGATTTTAGAAATAGAATAAGAATTTCTAAAAAAGAGGCTAAAGAAACTATCTATTGGCTAGAACTCATTATAGAAGCTAACCCCACCTTAAAAGATAGAGTAAGTCCTCTTTTAAAAGAGTCTGTAGAATTAATGAAAATCCTGGGAGCTATTTATGAGAAGTGCAAATGAATTTTTTTAGAGTTTAGAATTTGAAAATTAGAATTTATTTGGAGCTTCGTCCGCCAACTGGCGGATTAGGACTTCGGATTTCTACTTAAGCCTTGTTGATTCTTTGTGGATTGTGGTTTTTCGGCAATTTCTGCAATGCTTTTTAATCGCCAGCTTTTTCGCGGTATTAACCTTGTTCTTCTCCGTTATGTAATTTGCGCTTTTGCATTTCTCGCAAACAAGTTTCAGTAAAATTCTGGATGTTCTTTTTGCCATAGAGAAAATGCTACCATTTTCAAATTCAAAATTCAAATGACAAAATTCAATTCATTTGTTTCATAGGGGTTTTAGGGGTCTGACCCCAAAGGGGTCTGACCCCTAAAACCTACCCTAAAACCTAATATCAGAGCCTGGAGTGAGGATTGAACTCACGGTCTCATTCTTACCAAGAATGTGCTTTACCACTAAGCTACCCAGGCAACATAGCACGGGTGGAGAGGATTGAACTCCCATTGGTGGTTTTGGAGACCACTGTTCTACCATTGAACTACACCCGTATTATTTAGGTTTTAGGGGTCTGGGTTTTAGGGGTCAGACCCCTTTGGGGTCAGACCCCTATGAAACCCCTATGAAACAAATGACAAATCAAATTCAAAGCTCAAATTCAAAAACCCAGTTTCTAATTATGAGCCACCTCAGAGACTCGAACTCTGGACCTAGTGTTTACAAAACACTTGCTCTACCACTGAGCTAAGGTGGCAAAAACGCATTCGGGATTAACCCCTTCGGGGTATAATCCCGCTCAAGTCCATTTTGCTTTTCTAATTCTACCCCCCAACCCTCCTTTAGGCAACATCAAAAAATGTGCTTGACTGCCACAGCGTCATTGCGAGCGAATGTAATGAGCAAAGCAATCTCAAGGAGGTTGCCACGCCCTTCGGGCTCGCAATGACGAGAAAATACGCTTGACATCCTCACACATAAACTAGTAATTTATAAACACAATGGAAAATCCTGCAAAACCTCCCAACGGAAATAACGGAAACGAACTGCCTCTGCCTAAAAAAGTAGGTATTGTCCATAGCGAAGTTAAGCGGGAATATTTTCCTACCGAATCTCAATACATTACAGAAAAAGACGCTATTAAAGACGCTAAATTAGTGGGCGATTATTTAGAAAAGCTGGGAGTATCCGCAATATTGTATGAAGGAAACGCCCACCTGCCGGAAAAAATTTTTAAGGACAACCCCCAAATGATTATTAACCTTGTAGGCTCCGTTAAAGGAAGCGAATACCTCGCCTCCGCCATCCCGGCTATGCTGGAAGCTATAGATATTCCCTACACCGGCGCGGGTATTTTGGGGGAATCGCTCTCTTACAACAAATTTTTAGTCAAAAAACTTATTCAGCAAATTGGCGTGCCAGTCCCCTATTACCAACTTTTTACCACTCACAATGACCTACTGGACCCTACTTTGCGGTTTCCGTTAATATCCAAATTAAACGAAATTCACGGCGGTGTGGAAATTACTAAAGACTGCGTTTCAGAAACCGAAAAGCATTTAAGAGAACGGTTAAAATTTTTAATAGAAACCTATCAACAGCCGGTTTTGGTGGAAGAATTTATCGCAGGGCGGGAAATAACCGCCATTCTACTGGAAGGCGGAAATAAGAAAGTTTATCTTGCCGAAAAAGTTTTTGAAGGGGACGAAAAGTACTCGTTCGTAACTTTTGAGTCGCAATGGGGAGAAAATAAAAAAGATGATTTTTCTTATCAAAAGTACGACGACCCCCTTCTTAAAGATTATGTTAGAAAAACTTTTGACATAACCAAAATGGCAGATTACGCAAAATTTGATGTGAGATTGGATTTATCTGGGAGGTACTTTTTTATAGACTGCAACAGCAACCCCGCTTTTGGACCTAGAGAAACCGGAACAGCAATTTCCACCATAATGGAGCTTTACGGTATAACATTTTTAGAAGTATTGAAACGGGTTATGCTCAATACAATGCAGGCGTACAAGGGATGAATCCCCTTACTCACAATTACAACTCGCTACACCAACAATCTCAAAACCAAACCCACCGGCGCAAACACCAACTTCTCCACCACCCCCGTAACAATAAGAAAAATTAAGATATACAATCCGTATCTTTTTGTCCCCAGCCAATCCTCCGCTAAACCAACTGGCAGAAGACCTAAAACCACCTTAAATCCATCCAAAGGCTCAACGGGTATTAAATTAAAAAACGCCAAAATAAGATTTAACTGCATAAGCATAAAAACCGCAGAGGACACTAAACCCTCTGGGGAAATTTTGTACACAAGGGAAAGAGCAAGCGCCAAAAGAAGGTTGGACAGCGGGCCCGCAAAAGCGATTATAGCTTGGTCCCGTTTCGGGTTTTTTAGGTTAAAGATATTAAAAGGAACGGGTTTCCCCCACCCTATACCAAAGAACAGAAGCGCGAGTGTCCCAAACTTGTCCAAATGCGCTAGGGGGTTCAGCGTGAGCCTGCCGGATATTTTAGCTGTTGCGTCCCCAAGTTTGTAAGCCGCAAAGCTATGCGAAAATTCGTGAATAGCTATTACCACCATTAAAAATGGTAAAAGCGCGAGCCTTAAACTTAGCCCTTCAAATGTGAACACAATAGGAGTATACTCAATAGATGACAAAAATTCAAATGACAAAATTCAATTCATTTGTTCCATAGGGGTTTTTCATAGGGGTCTGACCCCAAAGGGGTCCGACCCCTAAAACCTACCCTAAAACCTAAAATCCAGATGTTTTAGACATTGGAACTTTGAATTTGATTTGTCATTTGAAGGTTGAATTTTGAATTTATTTATGATACTTGACTATTTTAAGGAAGTTAAAGTAGAATTACGCAAGGTTTCGTGGCCTACCCGCGAACAAACCAAAAAATACACCATCTTGGTTATTGTGGTAAGCTGTATTATTGGGATATATTTGACAGGGCTGGATTATGTATTAAGCACGGTGGTGGAGAATATTGTAGGGAGATAAATCAAAAGTCAAAGGTCAAATGGAAAAAAAACTTAAAAAATTACCAAATAGGATAACTTTAACCGAAAAGGCGCATAAAGACTCGCGCTGGTATGTTGTGCACACGCAGTCCGGCTACGAGTACAAAGTGGCAAACACATTGAAGCAGAGGGTTGAAAGTTTAAATTTGCAGAAAGAAATATCGGATATTCTAATTCCCACGCAGGAAAAAATTGTAATATCCGCGGGCAAAAAGCGAAATGTACAGGAAAGAATTTTCCCAGGTTATGTTCTAATAAGAATGAATATGACGGACGAAAACTGGCTAGTGGTGCGGTCAACCGACGGCATTACGGGATTTGTGGGGATAGGCACAAAACCATCCGCCGTATCCGAAAAAGAGGTGGAATCGGTTATTAAATTTATGGCTTTGGAGACGCCGAAATACGAAGCTAAATTTAATGTGGGCGATGGGGTTAAAATGACCGGTGGGCCTTTTCAAGATTTTATAGGTACAGTTTCAGAGATTAACAAAGAGCAAGGAAAAGTGCAGGTTTTAGTTTCAATTTTTGGACGAGAAACACCGGTCTGGGTGGACTTTGAGCAAGTAAGCCCGCTATAAAAGCTCAAATGACAAAATTCAATTCATTTGTTTCATAGGGGTTTTTCATAGGGGTCTGACCCCAAAGGGGTCCGACCCCTAAAACCTACCCTAAAACCTAAAATCCAGATGTTTTCGACATTGGAACTTTGAATTTGATTTGTCATTTGAAGGTTGAATTTTGAATTTATTTATACTGCTATGGCTAAAATCAAAAAAGTAAAAGCATTGGTAAAACTTAATATCCCGGCGGGAAAAGCTAATCCCGCGCCTCCCGTAGGCCCCGCTTTGGGCCAGCACGGCGTTGCCATTATGGAGTTTTGCGCCCAATTTAACAGCAAAACCAAAGATATGGGAGATTATATTATTCCTGCCGTTATAACAATTTACGAGGATAGAACTTTTACTTTTATTACCAAAACCCCACCCGCGGCTAACCTTCTTTTGAAAAAACTTAAGGCGCAAAAAGGTTCTGGAGAGCCCAATAAAACAAAAATCGGAAAAATAACAAAAAAAGATTTAGAAGAAATTGCAGAGCTTAAAATGAAGGATTTGAGCGCGCGGGATTTGGAGCGGGCGGTAAAAATAATTGAGGGGACGGCAAGGAGCATGGGAATTGAAATCGGCTATCACACCTTGGAGGTGTGATAACTTTCCAGAATATCTCGCTTGATATTTTGAAGCTGTATTTGGTAATCTTTGTTATCAGAAATAAAGGTTTTCAATTCATTTAGGGACCCAAATCTACTTAAAAAATAATCCTTACTGCAAATATACCCATCTCCCCTACCACCCAAATATTCCGACAGACTAGCATAAGGAAACTGTTCTAATTCCTCAAAATTTTTCACAACACCCGCACTAAGAGGATTTAATTTTATATACCGGATAACATGTATGAGTTGCTCTTCACTTGAGATTCTTACGGCCTTAAAATTTCCTCCAAATATGTGCCCAGCACGCGTATTCTTCCTATTGAAGTACCTAGTAAAACTGTTTTGAAATCTGCCCATAAAAATAGAAATACCGTTATCCTTTATCTGCTTCACAAGCAAATGAATATGATTAGGCATAAGGGAAAAGGCCAAGATCTCTACGAGAAAGTCTTTAGCACAAGAAAGGTCTTTTAAAATTTTGGATTTACTATCCGGAGGCAATCTTAAAAAATATGAATATCTTAATGGAGGTTTAGAATTCCTATAATAATTTAATAGCTCTAAAGCCCTATCATAATGATCTTTTTCTAAAAAGAGCTTCTGATAAGCTACGGCTCTGTTCAAAACATGGTAATAATTACCATTAGATAAAGCAATGTTTCTTCCAGGCATACTTTAATTCTAACACAACTACATCACACCTCCAAGGTGTGATAGTTTTGTCTCTATACTTGTGCTGGACACCTATATCCCGGATCGGTAAAGAATTGTTTGATTCCTACCAAACACTCGCTTCATCCTCGTAATACAGCCTCCTTCAAAAACCTTAGCAACTCCGGCTTCAGAATCTTCACCACTTTATCTAAACTGCCTTTTTCCATCAACGGATTTAAATCTTGATATAAAACCTTTTCATTTAACTCAACAGTAACGAATTTAATTAAATCCTCTAAATATTTGTGATAGCTAAGTGAAGTCCTCTCTTCCACAACTTGCTTATTTACAGAAAGACCCTCTATAAAAAATTTGTGGATATCGTAAAAATCCCTACTGGCAATCTTTCCCGTTTTGTTGAATCTTCCTTTAGCAGCAACCAGCTTATTTGCAAACATCGTATCTAGAGTGTAACCACTGCAATACATACCTATTTCCAGCAAATAAACCTTCTCGTATATGTTATATGGACTAACATCATCGGATATTTCCAATTTTAAGGTATTTCTCTCAAACTGCTTCGCTTGATATTTCAAGAAAAACTGAAGATGTTCCTTACTCTCATCTTTAATAGTTAAACCAAGAGTCTCAATAATTTTATAGCACTGCCGTCTTGCCTCCTGCCTGTCTTCTTTATTAGGCAGGTCAAAATCTAAATCCACAGAGAATCTATCAAGAACTCCGCGTAAAGAGGCATAGGTCCCCCCTTTAAATTGCAACCCTCTAGCCAAATAACTGTTGCTCAAAATTTGGGTTAACAATCTATACATCTGATTCTTATGCTTCGCATCTTCAGGCCTTGGCACTATCATAAGTAGCCCACCTTCTTCGCTATTAACTTCCAATTACTTTTTTCTACGGCTAATTCATTATCAAAATAATATTCCGGGTCCAGATGTAAAGTATCGGCGATAGCTCTATCTGCAGTTGCAATGGAATACTTTATTTCATCTAATATCCCCTCACGATTCACCAAAAACTTGGGACTAAGATACCTACACAAATATTTTGTCCCCGCTACCTCAAACTCTAAACTTTTTTTACCTAAAAGAGTAACCCTTTCAAGATTCTGAAAAATTATACCCTCCTTTTGCAAAACTGTTTCGGAGCTTACATAAGATAGCAAGCCACAGACAGCACAGCCAATTTCGTAAATATGAAGTTTGTTTATGGGAACAGTAGAATACAAACCCTTTTGTATACCATACAATATACCTCTTCGCACATATCTCTTTACTGTCGTCAAAAGCGTATTTCTATTATCTATTTCCCACAGCAAAGCAAGATCAGAAGTTCTAAATACTCTCCTCTCCTGCTCAAGGAGCACTTTTTGTTTGGTTGTGTTCCTAATTATGTACATATATGTACATATTAAGATACTGGAAAGTGGCCGTCAATAGGATTTATTCAACCCTTTTTTACTCCACCACCACCCTCCCCTTCATTTCCGTATTTAAGGGGTCGTAATATTCGTAAGTTCCAGCAACATCAAATTGCTGACTATACGATTCTCCAGGTTCCAGCTCTTTTAAC
>Ga0210049_1004466_pt1 | contig 12213 bp, 8 predicted proteins | sample CryGeyCG2014_300_2_FD_183964 | JGI IMG/M metagenome (GOLD analysis project Ga0210049, IMG submission 183964) | Groundwater microbial communities from aquifer - Crystal Geyser CG06_land_8/20/14_3.00 (SPAdes) (version 2) | ecosystem: Environmental > Aquatic > Deep subsurface > Groundwater | place...
CGCCCGCCGCTTTCTGCCTCCCGTAATACCTTGCCCCGGCAAGCGCTATAAAAGAGCTGTTGAGCGGGGCGAAATAGGGGTTCACTTTTTCCTCAAAGTCACCGGGAAGATATCCCAGACGCTCACCGGCCTCGACTATGGGCCGCGAAAGTATTATCTTTGAAAAGCGCCCTTCCTCAAGAAACCTGAGCGCGCAGAATACCGCCAGAAAAGTTTTGCCCGTGCCAGCGGGGCCTGTGGCAATCGTCACGGGATTTTTCAGCATAGACTCTCTATACTTTTTCTGAACGGGCGAAGACGGTTCAATCTTAGCTCCGCTGTGAGAAGTATAGCTATACTCCGCGGCCTGCCTGTTATCATCTTCGCTGCGCCTTGAGCTCAGGGCGCCGCCTCTGCGGAGATTCTCAATTTCTTTAGCGGCCTCGTCAATATCACGCGCCCGCCCGCGCAGGACAAGACTGTTCGCGCGGACAGTCACGCCCACATCAAACATCTGATTGATCTTTTTGATGTTTGAGTCATAGGGCCCGAATATATCGGATAACTCTCCCTGATTTTTGATATGAATAATCTTTGTCAGCAAATTTAACGCGGAATTTTCAGAACCTGGCCTTTGTAAATGAGATCCGGATCCTTTATCTGGTCTCTGTTGGCCAGATATATTTTTTTCCACTGCCAGGGGTCGTTGTAAATCCGGCTCTGTTTGGCTATGTTCCAGAGGCAGTCACGCGTTTCAGCCCAGCTCCGGACAATGTAGGAGCCCGCTTTTTCGGCATCAAACTCCTTCCTCGCCTCTCTGAGCGCCTTTTCCCTCGCCTCGCGCGCGTCGTCCAGAGCTTTTTTAGCAAGTGAATACGAGGCGTCCGCCTTTTCCTTAGCCGGGACATAATCTCCCGCTGACAGCGCCTGTTTCGCCTCGCCCAAAAGTTTTTCGGCGGCATCCACCGGCACTTCTTCTTCCGCGCAGACGGCAATCATCTTCTCAGCCCTGATTATGGCGTCTCTCGCGTTCAGGCGGGCCTCTTCCTCGGCCGTCATCGCCTTTTTACCGCCGCAAGCCGCCAAAAAACCGCAAAGAACAAATACCGTAATTTTTTTCATAATTTTGGTTAACACTCCTCAAACTTCTCCCACTTCTGCCGCTGTTGGATTTTACCAATAAGGGCACCCACAGGTCAAGGGCAACCGGGGCTTGCTCCGTCCTCTGCTGTATGATAGAATTAGCTCAAATGGCAACAAAGAAAAAACCGGCTTTTACCGCGATGCTTTCAGGCCTGACCTCAGCCGAAAGGAAAATCATTCAGGGCATTTCCGCCCTGGCGGCAAAACGCGGAGAGAGAGCTTATATCGTCGGCGGCTTTGCGCGCGACATCCTGCTGGGATTGCCCAATCTTGATATAGACTGCGTCGTTGAAGGAGATGCCTGCGGACTCGCCGGAGAACTCTCCACCGAACTCGGCGTCGGGAATATCTCCCTGAACAAAAAATTCAACACAGCCAAAATAACAACGGGCGATCTGACAATTGATATCGCCTCGGCCAGAGAAGAAAAATACACCGAGGCCGGCGCGTTGCCCACGGTGCGGCTGTCCACAATCAGACAGGATGCGATGAGAAGAGATTTCAGCATCAACGCGCTCTATATTTCCATTCGCCCCCGGGATTTCGGAAAACTCTGCTCGGAGCGATGTCGCCTTGAAGATCTGAAAAAGGGCGTCATACGCGTTTTTCACGATAAAAGCTTTGAGGATGATCCCACCCGTATCTTCAGAGCTCTTCGCTTTGCCGCGAGATTCGGATTCCGCATAGAGCCCCGCACAAGACGGCTGCTTCAGAAGGCCATCAAAGACGGGATGCTGGAAAAGATTTCGCCTTTCCGCGCCAAACGGGAGATAATGCTCCTCCTCGGGGAAATCAACGCTCCTGAAGCCGTGAAAATGGCTCGCGCTCTGGGACTTACGAAAAAAATCCTGCCGGGAGTGAAAAAAAACGCTGTGCGGGATATGGAAACGGGCAGGGTAATATGGCTGGATTTTTTTATTTATCTGGGCGGGAGTTTCAGCCCCGCCCTTTATATGCTCCTGATACTGCTGAAAGATATTCCTCTCTCCGCGCGGAGGAAATTCGCGCAAGATCTTAATTTCGGGAAAAAAGAAAACGCCGTCATTTCATTTCCCGGAAAAAAGATAAATAAAATACTGCGGGGTATAATCAGAAACGACCCGGTATGGCGTGTAGAAGCTGATTCCCTGCGCGACGAACAACTCCTCTACACAGTCCTGCTTTCCGCCTCAAAATATCCCGCCGAATTCGCGAAAACCGAAAAACGCGTCATGGATTACATCCTTCACCTGAAAAGGAAAAAACCTTTCCACAGCAGCTCGGAACTCATGAGAATGGGCTTCCCCGCCGAAACGCTGGGCGCGCTCACTAAAGAAATCACAGGGGGAAGACGCGGCGGCGAGATACTCTCAAAATCTCAGGAATACGGTTTTCTTGTAAGAAAGCTGCAAAAGTGATAAAATTCCCCGTTGGTGCAGCGGGGCCGCGCGCAACCCTGCCCACGGAGCAAAACCGGAAAGCGGCAATGCCTGTAATTGGAGGATGAAAAAATGAAAAAAATACTTTTGGTCATGGCCTTCTGCACTTCTATTTTCGCCCAGGAAGCTTTCGTTCTTAAAGTCTCCGGCAAAGCCCATCTCAACAGCGGAGGAATCTGGTCAAGCCTGAAAAAAGACATGCTCGTCACATCCGGAGACTCAATCACAACCGAAGCCGGCGCCGAAGTCAGCATGAGATTGTCGGACGGGCACAGTGTGGATATCATGGGGGATTCCATATTCTCTCTCAGAGAAAACAGCGAAAATTTAAAGGAAATGGACATCTGGCTCGGAAGAATCTACGCGAAAGTGGAAAAGCTCCCGCCCTCCAAAAAATTTACCGTCCGGACCCCCGCCGCCGTTTGCGCCGTCAGGGGCACAAAGTTCACGGTTGATGTGGACGAGGCAAAAAAAACCGATGTCTATGTGGATGAGGGCATTGTCGGGGTGATGGATTCAGCCGGCGCCGGTGAAGAGGTTTTCGTGGAGAAGGGGATGATGTCTTCTGTGGTGCCCGGCGAACAGGCCTCACAACCCGTTAAAGCCACGACGCCGCCCCGGAAAGCCGAAGAACAAAAGTCGGCGCCGAAAGAGACAAAACAAAGAGCGGCTCCCTCCAGAGCTCCGGCCGTAAGCGGCCAGGCCGGCGCGGAGGCTCAGGATAGCGGCGCCGCCCCAAAGGCGGCTGCGTCGGGGAAGGTTATAATGAACGGCTCCATAGGAGCTGTTTCTCTCACCCGCGACGGGGTGACAAAGGTGTACTATGAATTCAGCATGTATCCGGAACTCACCTTCGGTAAACTCGGCATAGGTCTTGAACTTGTCGTGCATTTTGACGAGAATAACCAGATACTGAAAGACGAATGGACAAAGGAAAGGTACCCCGAAAAAATAGATTATATACGCTGGGGGCACAAAGGGCAGGATCCTTTTTATTTTCTCATCGGCAGATTCAGAAGGCCGGTTTCCATCGGCCACGGTTTCATCGTGAACAATTATTCAAACATGGCGCGATATCCCAATGTCAGAAAAATAGGGCTTGAACTTGAACTTGACAGAAACAAATGGGGCATTGAGGCCATGACGGACGATGTGACAAGAGCGGATGTCATAGGCGGAAGATTTTATACGCGGCCGCTGCTGGAGACAGGAATACCGCTACTCAGAAATCTGAAGCTCGCCGCTTCCGCCGGCACGGACAGAGACCCCGATTCCGATTCTGAAACCCCAAAGGACGCGGTGACAATAATAGGCGCCGACGCGGAACTGCCTCTGCTTAATTTCAAGTATTTCAACGCTGCCGTGTATGGGGACATAGCCAAAATGCGGATGGGCGATGTTTACCGCTCAACTTCGGTTGTTGACGGCGGAATCGGCAAAAGCGCGGGCTTAAGCGGGAAAATATTTTTCCTGAATTTCAGGAGTGAATACCGGGCCATTGATAGCAATTTTATTCCTGGATACTTTGACGGTTTTTATGATATCGACCGCTGGAAAAAATACAATGTTTCAGCATCATCAACAACAAAGGCCGTGCGTCAGCTCTGGGGAAAGACAAAAGAGCCCGTCAGAGTCGGGCCCTACATAGAGGCCTGGTTCACATTTTTCAGAATACTGGATTTCCGCGCCTCTTATGAAAACTACAACACCGTCGGACGCGACGACCCCTTTTATCCTCACCTCATAGCCTCGGCCTCAATGGCGCAAATGCCATTCCTCGCCAACTACACGCTGGAGGCGGATTACGATAAAAAGGGCGCCCGCACATGGGACGATATAAAAAAGGTGGATGAAAACGCCATACTGGCGCTGAAGGTGGGATACAGCGTCGCGCCGAATGTCACCATGCTCATCGTCACCAGACGCAACTACGACGCTGAGGGGAATTCCACAAAAACAACGACGGCCGAGACGCGTATTCGTTTCTGATATGAATCAACGGAGGTAATTCATGCAGTCAATAATTCTCGCGGGCGGTTTCGGCACAAGACTGAGGCCGCTGACCATAGCCACACCGAAACCGATGATAGATGTCGCCAATAAACCGATAATGGAGCATGTGGTTAATCTGCTGAAGGAAAACGGTTTCACTGACATCACTTCCCTTCTCTACTACCATCCCGACACAATAAAGAATTATTTCAGTGACGGAAGAAAATTCGGAATAAAAATGAGCTACTCCAAACCCGCCGCCGACCTCGGCACCGCTGGCGCCGCCGGCACCTGCCGGGGAAAGATGAAAGGCACATTTCTCGTGATAAGCGGCGATGTCATCTGCGACTTTGATCTAAAAAAAGCCGTGGCCTTCCATAAAAAAAGGAAAGCCCTCGCCACCATCATACTCACGCGCGTTGAAGATCCTCTGCAATACGGAATAGTGATCACCAAAAAAGACGGCCGGATATCCAGTTTCCTTGAAAAACCGACATGGGGGGAAGTGTTTTCCGACACCATCAACACCGGCACCTACATTTTTGAACCTGAGATTTTCAAATATCTCCCGGAGGGCAGGGAGATGGATTTTTCCAAAAACCTCTTTCCGCTTCTTCTTGAAAACAAAGAGCGCCTTTTCGGCCACATCTGTCCGGGCTACTGGAAAGATGTCGGCAATCTCACCGAATATCGCAACAGCCATTACGACGCGATGGCCGGCAAAATCAAACTCAGCATCAACGCCCGGAAAACGGAAAGGAACGGTTTCCCTGTATGGCTGGGCAAAAACACGGCGCTGCCTGAAAAGATCCGCTTTGACGGCCCCGCAATCTTCGGCGACAATGTCACAATTGAAGAAGGCACCACCATCGGCGACTCCTGTTTCGGCAACGGCTGCCGCATAGGCAAACATTCAAAAATATCAAGGAGCGTTCTTCAAAAAAACTCGGGCTGCGGCCATCACTGCGACATCAAGGAAACCATAGTGGGTTTCGGGACGGATATCGCTGAAAATGTTAAAAGCGCGCCGGGAGCGGTCATAGGCAATGACTGTGCCATAGGCGCGGGCGCGTCACTCAATGCCCACATCAAAGTCTGGCCGCAGAAAACCGTGGAAGCGGGCGCCTTTGTCAACAGCTCCGTGATCTGGTCGGACAGATTTTCCAGGAACCTCTTCGGCAGTCACGGCATCAACGGCCTCGCGAACATAGAAATCACACCCGAATTCGCCACGCGCCTCGGCGCGGCTCTCGGGGACAAGGTCGGAAAAGGCAGCTATGTTCTGACATCGCGCGACGCCAACCAGAATTCAAGAATGATAAAAAGATCCATCATCGCGGGGCTCATCTCCACGGGGGTGAAAGTCGGAGACCTCAGAACAATGCCCATTCCCGTCGTGCGCTACGAAAGCGGCAAAGAAGGCGAAGCCGGCGGAATACATGTGAGGATGTCCCCTTTTGACTCCCGCATCATTGACATACTCTTCTTTGACGAGAGCGGCTGCGAACTGTCTCCCGCGAAACAAAAGGCCATAGAACAGACTTTTTTCAAGGACGACATAAGCCGCGCCGGCATTGACGAAGTCGGTGACATAATGCTTCCCCCGAGAGCCTCCGAATATTACAGGGAAGGTTTCCTGAGCAATCTCAACGATAGCGCCATCAGGAAAAAAAGCGTTAAGATAGTCTGCGACTACGCTTTCTCCCCGGCCTCTCTCATTTTTCCGTCAATACTCGGCCGCCTGAAAATAGAAACCATATCACTGAACGGCGTTCTCCATCCCCAGCGCACGAGCAAAACCCACGAAGAATTTGAACAGTCAACAGAAACCGTAGCCAATGTGGTGAAATCCGTGAAAGCCGACCTCGGCGTTATGTTTGATGTGGGCGGGGAAAAAATCTTTCTCGTGGACGGCAAAGGCCGCCGCATTCATTCGCAGAAAGCGCTTCTAACGGTGCTTACCCTCATCGGGATGTCAGAAAAGAAAGGAACAGTCTGCCTGCCCGTCAACTGCAGCATACAGGCGAAAAAAATAGCCCGGAAATACGGACTTGAGCCCCTGTCCTCCGGAGCTACGCCCCAGAGACTGATGAGCGCCTGCCAGCAAAAAAACATAATCTTCGGAGCAGACGGCAAAGGCGGTTTTATTTTCCCCGAATTTCAGCCGAGCTTTGACGGCATGTTCAGCGTCTGCAAGATCATTGAGCTCTGTTCGGAACTCGGAGTAACGCTTGCCGATGTGGCGGGAAAAATAAAAGACCCTGAAATTTCAGAACGGTCGGTTTACTGCCCCTGGGAGAAGAAGGGCCTTCTCATGAGAAAACTCTCGGAGGCTTTCCCCGCGGCGAAGACCGAACTCGTTGACGGGATAAAAGTCATAGAAAGAAATTCCTGGATCCTGTTTATGCCCTCATCCGACAGGGCCGCCTTCAATCTCTCCTGCGAAGCTCCGACAAAAAAAGCGGCCCTGGGAATCATCGCCAAACACGCCGCGACAATAAAAAAGTGGCTTAAGCAAGCTTGATACCCCTGCTCTTTCTGCTCGTTCCTCTCGCGGTCAACCCCTGGGGGCTGGACCCTTACCTTGTCAAGAATCTGCTCGCGGCCATGGCCTTATGTTATGTGTCCGTCAAAGCTCTTGGCGGACAGGGTATACGGCGCGGCCCGCTTTCTTTGAGAATCCTGTTTTTTCTCGCCCTTATATTTCTTTCTCTGGCTTCAAGCTCAAATATCAGCGTCTTCGCCCTGAAACTTGCCGGAACAGCGGGCATTCTCCTCCTTTATTTTTTCATAGATGAAAAGACGGGAGAAAAAGCCCTGGATTTCCTCTCTTACGCTGTAATCAGCGTCTCCGCGATCGCCATTATCCAGAAAATATACTTCCTTCTTTTTTCTCTGAACAGCAGTTTCGCCGGAAGAGTATATTCCACCCTCGGAAACCCGAACTTCCTTTCAAGTTATCTTCTTATCAGTTTTCCGCTTTTCATATACTGGACGGAAAAGAAAAATAAACGATACCTGACACCGCTTCCTTATGCGGCTATACTGCTCAGCGAAACCGCCGGAAGCATACTTGCGCTGATTCCCCTGCTCGCCCTCTTTTTTTTCAAAGAGAAGGGGAAAAATAAATTATCCCTGCCCGCATTGCTCTTCCCCCTGCATTTACTGATTATCATCGCCGCGCTCTTCACCACGGACATATCTTCAAAGGAGATGTCCGTCAGAGAGAGATTTTTCAAATGGAAGGTGGGCGTTGAAATATTGAAAGACCGGCCCGTCCTTGGAGCAGGATGGGGAGGCGTTAAAAGCAATTTCGCTCTTTACCAGAATAAGGTCAAGCGGGATTTTCAGCTCAAGTCCACCTCCGAAAGCAAAATACACAACGACTATATACAGATAATGGCCGAGTCGGGCCTGGCTGGTGCGGCCGCATACCTCTGGCTTTTGATCTCCGCTCTACTGCTTCTGCGCAAAAAAAACTTCCACGCTTTCGCCGCCCTCATCGCTTTTATGCTGGATTCGGTCACAAATTTCCCCATGGAACTTCCCGCCTCACTGATGTTCCTTCCTCTCATTTTTTCTTTCGGTGAAAAAGAAAAAGGGGACGTCCTTCTTTTTCCGTCCGCCCCACTGCGCGCGGCGCTGGCTGGCCTATCTTTGTTTTTCCTCTTTATCATCGCCAAAGATTTTAGCTCTGATATTCTGCGGAAAAATGGCTACGACAGCTACGCCGCGGGGGATTTTAAAAGAGCCGAAGCCTCGTGGCTTCGCGCGCACGAACTCTCTCCCACATCCGGCAAAACGGCCTACGCCCTCGGAATGCTCTATGTGAACCAGAAAAAATATCCCACCGCGATAAATATGTTCAGGGAATCTATTCGTATCAGGCACTACGGCGAGGTCTATAACAATCTCGGCAACGCTCTTTATCTCAGCGGCAATATTCCTTCGGCCGTTAAAGCATGGGAAAAGGCCGTGGAACTTGAATGCCCCGAAAAAGAAAGCATCCAAAAAAGTATACTGTTGCTCTCACGCTAAGCTCTTGTTTTATGTTTTGCCTTATTGTAAAATCTGGCTATGATATTGTTCGCAAAAAGGCCGGCCCTTGCGCTGATAATGAGTTTCACAGGGGCGATTGCCGTCGGGACTTTTCTGCTGATGCTGCCCGTTTCCACTCCCTCCGGAGAGAGCATCTCTCTGACTGACGCTTTTTTTACGGCCACATCCGCAACCTGCGTAACGGGGCTGATAGTCAGGAGCACCGTTTCGGGCTTTACGCTCTTCGGCAAAACAGTTATCCTTCTTCTGATACAGCTCGGCGGGCTGGGCCTGATGACCTTTTCCGTGTCGCTTTTTCTCGCCTTCGGCAAAAAAATATCAAAAACGCAGGAGGTGCTCCTCAGAGACGCCCTCAACGAAGACAGCATACGCAGCGCGAGAGAAATACTGAATTTCCTGCTCCTCTTCACCTTCGCGGCCGAAATCATAGGGGCGGGTTTCCTGTTTTTCAGTTTCCGGCAGTTTTACGCCGCGGGCGCAGCCGTTAAAATGGCCGTATTCCATTCAGTGTCGGCCTTCTGCAACGCCGGATTCTCGCTCATTGATTCAAGTGTGGAACTATTCGCCGGAAGTCCGGGCGCGCTGATGGTTTTCTCAACCCTCATCATTCTGGGGGGCATAGGTTTTGTCGTGCTGCTTGATGTGCTCAACCGCCTGTCCGGCAAAAAAAGAAGGTTTAAGGCGCACACGCATCTGGCCGTCGGCGTTACGGCGGCTCTCCTTTTCTGCGGAACGCTGCTCTTTTTCATAGGCGAAAGAAGCAACACCATGAAGGATATGAGCGCCGGCGGCAAATGGCTCAACTCGTTTTTCCTCTCCGTCACATCCAGAACAGCCGGGTTCAATTCCGTTGACACAGCATCTTTTAAACCCTTCAGTAAATTCACGGCGATAAGCCTGATGTTTGTGGGCGCCTCCCCCGGGGGCACCGGCGGCGGCATCAAGACCGTCACCTTCGCCATAATCCTTCTGACGGCAATATGCCACATAAGGCGCCGCGGGGAAATCATAATCCGCGGACGCACCATCCCGCCATTTTTTGAGCGCAGGGCCGCGGCCATACTTGTGTACGCCGGGATAATAATCTGCTGCGCCGCGGGGGTCATCCTTTACACGGAGAATTTGCCCTTTGAAGACATTATTTTTGAGGTGGTGTCCGCCTTCGGCACGGTGGGGCTTTCGACCGGCATAACCGAACAGCTGTCGGATATCTCCAAACATGTCATCATCGCCGTGATGTTTATGGGCAGGCTGGGGCCTCTGACCATAGCCCTTGCGGCCATGAGCGATAAACCCCGGGTGGAGGTGTCATATGCAAACGAACGCGTGCTGCTGGGATGATCAATGATTTTTCCTCCTTGCAATTTCCGCTTTGCTTTATAAAATATAGGAGAAATCCGGAGGTAATGAACAAATGAGACAAATAGCTATAATGGGTTTAGGGAGTTTCGGCAACGCCCTGGCAAAGGCGCTTGCGTCAAGCGGGGTGGAGGTCATAGCCGTTGACCGTGAAAAAGACCGCGTGGAGGAACTGAAAGAGTATGTGACTCTCGCGGTCGCCTGCGACACCACCGACGAAAAAGCGCTCAGGAGCATAGGCCTGAGCGATGTGGATCTGGCCTGCGTGGCCATAGGAGAGGATGTTGAAGCGAGCCTCCTGACAACCATCCTTCTGAAAAAGATCGGCGTGCCCGCTATCTTCAGCAGGGCCGTCACGCCCATGCAGACGGAAATACTGAAAGCCATAGGCGTCACCCGTATCATTGAAATTGAAAATGAAATGGGGAAAGAAATCGCAAACGCCATAATAGCGCCGCGAATCCTCAAGAGAGTGATCCTTGGCGATGACCATTCAATGGCCGAGATAAATGTGCCCGCTAAATTCGTGGGAAAAAGAATTTCCGAGCTCAACCTGAGACAGAAAAATAAGATCAACATTGTGGCGATAAAGCGGAGTGCGCCCGATATAGACAAATCAACAGGTGTAAGAACAGTGAAAGATGAGATCAACACCGTGCCGGACCCGGACACCTACTTTGACGAAAACGACATAATAATCGTGGCTGGCGCCGACAAAGATATAAAAAATCTCTGAAGCTTACATGAAAAATCTCTACCGCAACACGCTGATCGTACTTGTCCTGCTCGCTCTTTCATCCCTGATCCCTGATATTTTATTTACAGACAGGACAAGCGGGCGCATATTCGTGGCAGTATCAGACGGGATAGTCGCGGCAGGGCTGATCTTTCTGCTTATCTCATTTTCCAAAAAACTTTCAAAAATCAACAGGCAGATTCAGCTGGCGGACTCGGGCTCTTTTACAACGGAATTCCCTGAGAAAATACATGACGAGCTGGATATGCTGACTCTGAAACTGAGCAAGCTCTTCAAGGACATAAATAAATACGACAGGCTGCGGGCCAAAAATGTGGCAAAATCCGGAAAAGCATTCGCGAGCATCAGTATGAATATATCCGAAGCCGTCATACTTGCGGACTTTGAAGAGAATACGGCTATACTGAATCCGGCGGCTCAAAAAATATGGAATCTTGAAACCCGCTCATTTCCGCTTGATATCGTCGTAAAACACGCCCAAAATATAGAATTCAATAAATTCCTTGAGAGGGTGGCGGGATCCGGCGAAGAAAAAGCCGAAGTTTCGGTGTATTTCCCCTCCGCCTCGCGAAGGGAAGTCTCTGTCAAAGCCGTGCCCATAAAAACAATGGATGAGAAAACAACGCTCATCCTGCTTTTTGTCAAAAAAAGCGCGGCTAAAAAACCATCACCTTCGCCGGAAAGCTGAACTCTCACGGCAACAGTGTTTTGATAAAAAGGTAAAACAGCTTCTGTATTTTTTGTGAGAAAAAAGATAAACAGTTCTTTGAAATGAATCAAAGAGGATGTGTGGTTTAATTTTGGCGCCGCCCTACTTTCCCGTGAGTAAACACAGTATCATCGGCACTGAAGGTCTTAACGGCCGTGTTCGGAATGGGAACGGGTGTTGCCCCTTCGCTATAGGCGCCAAAAAAAGTTGAAGTTCGTCAGAGACAGAACGCCTGCGGCGCTCTGTCTTCGACCGTATGAACAAGACTGAATAATACGGTCAAGTCGTTCGGTCTATTAGTATGGCTCGGCTCATTACCTTCTCATCCAAACCGAAGTCTAAACTTGTCGGTAATGGTCTCAATGCCCGAGGGCATCTCAACCGGCGATTACTCGCCTTACACCTACCACCTATCGTCTCTTTTCCGCCGAAGCGAACCAGAGACTGCCTTGCGGCAAACTGGTAGTCTTCCAGTGACCTTATTGCCTTGATCCTTAACCCGAAGGCCAAAGACTTAGACAGGGAAATCTTATCTTGGAGTTGGCTTCCCACTTAGATGCTTTCAGCGGTTATCCTGTCCAAACGTGGCTACCCAGCGATGCTCCTGGCGGAACAACTGGTACACCAGAGGTTTGTCCATCTCGGTCCTCTCGTACTAGAGACAGCTCTCCTCAAATTTCCTACGCCCGTACCAGATAGGGACCGTACTGTCTCACGACGTACTGAACCCAGCTCGCGTGCCGTTTTAATGGGCGAACAGACCAACCCTTGGGACCTTATACAGCCCCAGGATACGG
>Ga0210049_1004476_pt1 | contig 12193 bp, 11 predicted proteins | sample CryGeyCG2014_300_2_FD_183964 | JGI IMG/M metagenome (GOLD analysis project Ga0210049, IMG submission 183964) | Groundwater microbial communities from aquifer - Crystal Geyser CG06_land_8/20/14_3.00 (SPAdes) (version 2) | ecosystem: Environmental > Aquatic > Deep subsurface > Groundwater | place...
CGGACTGGGAGCTTTCCTTAAAATGCTTTCTGTATTCAAGCTGGTCACAGTGCAGTCAAATTCCGCTTACTATTTTATCAACCCCTCGGAAATGGGAAAGATCTTTATCGCGGCGAGGGCCTACAGCGCAATATTCGCGAGCCTTGCGGTCTACCTGATGTATATGATCGGCGCCCTGCTCTTCAACAGGAAGACCGGCCTGATAGCCGCGCTGTTCTTCTGTCTAACTCCCGGGGTCGTTCTATGGAGCCACTACCTTAGTCCATTCGCTTTCACGCTTTTTTGGCTGAACCTTTCGCTGTATTTCTGCGCGCAGATATACAAAACAGGTAGGTTCAGGTATTATATTCTTTCAGGGGTCTTTGCCGGCCTTGCTTCGGGAGCCCTCATCCATTACGGGTACGTGCTGCTTGGTGTGCCTTTGGCGCATTTCCTGAGAAGCGTCAAGGAAGGGAATGGCATCCTGCTTTCGCTTAAAAAGATATTCTCAAAGAAGATACTTATTTCCCTGTGCCTTTTCCTCGCGTGTTTCCTGGCGGTCAATCCTTATTACGTGATATCCCTGAAAACAATGATCGCCGAATTCCGGCACGCGAAGCAGTGGTGGAGATCGGAGTATTCGCCGCGTAACTGGGCGTATCATTTTGTAAAAGTGCTTCCGTACCAGTTCGGCTGGCTCATCTGGATAGCCGTCGCGGCAGGCCTGGTTTTTGCCGCCGCAAGGCATACGGCCGAGGATATATTTTTCCTCGCGCTTACCGTGCCGCTCTATATCTACATCAGTTCCAGCACCACGTATTACGCGCATTACGGCCTTCCGCTTGTGCCTTTTATGCTGATGCCTGCGGCCGCGATGCTGGGAAGGGAAGGCGGTTTTTCAGGCAATAAAATAGTACTACCGGCGCTTATTGCCGCGATCGCGCTTTATACTTTCGCGCTGGACGTTTCATACGACAGGATATTCGCGGGCGTGAATATAAGGACGCAGGCAGGCAGGTGGATTGATAAAGAGATACCGAAAGGCAGTTCTGTAGGCATGCTGGAAACACCTTCTCCGTGGAGGACCCCTCCGATCAATCCTTTCAGGTACAGGATCGTTGTAACCGCAAGGGACAGCAAGATACTGGAAAAAGAAAGGCCCGAATACTATTATATCAACGAGTTCCAATGGATGAGGGGGGTGAGTTTCCCGGTTGTGCGGGATTTCATTTCGGGATACGAAGAGATAAAAAGGTTCGAGCAGAGGCCGCGGCTTTTCGGGATCACCCTTGTTTCCGGCAAAGACCAGCCCTGGGACTGGCCGTCGCCGAACCCGCTTATGATAGTATATAAAAGAAGAGCTCATGGCTCATAGCTCATAGTCAAACTGATAAAAGATAGCTCATGGCTCATAGCTCATAGTCAAACTGATAAAAGATGGCTGATGGTAAAAACAAGAGGGTACGGTGGCGAAGAGAGAAATACATTTTAGTTTTGAAAATTTAGAGGTCTGGCAAAAGGCAATTACTTTTGCTGATACTGTTATTGATATAATCGATAAACTTGAGACAGACAGGAAACATTATAGGCTGATCGAACAGCTGGAATCGTCAGTTACTTCAATAGCAATGAATATCGCAGAGGGAAAGGGCAGGTTTTCAAAGAAAGAATTTGCAAAGTTTCTTTATATTGCCAGAGGTTCCCTGTTTGAATCCGTTGCTTTAATGGAGATTTTTAAAAGAAGAAGGTGGGTTGCCGAAGACCAGTATGATAAATTTTATAATGACGGAAATATAATAGGGAAAATGCTGACAGGTTTGATAAACTCAATAAAAAGCTCTTAGTCTTTTGTTTTTGCTATGAGCTATTAGCTTTTAATTTTTAGCCATGAGCAATGAGCTATGAGCTATGAGCCAGGAGTATCCATGACTGAATTTTCATTCGGCAGGAACTGGGACCAGTTCATTAAGAACTACCTGACTGAGGAAAGGGTTGAGGCCGCGAAAAAGCATATCCTGGATTTCTTGGAAATTCCCGACCTTAAAGGCAGGTCCTTTCTCGATATAGGCTGCGGGAGCGGGATACATTCGCTTGCGGCCCTGAAAGCCGGCGCCGCGAAGGTCATAAGCTTTGACGTGGACCCGTATTCGGTCGAAACCACCCGCAGGGTCAGGGAAATGTCCGGCAGTCCTGAAACATGGGATGTCCTTTCAGGCTCAATACTGGATGAAAAATTCCTTTCAGGCATAAGCCTGGCTGATATCGTGTATTCCTGGGGGGTGCTGCACCATACGGGGAATATGTGGAAGGCAGTGGAAAACGCGTCAAGGTTCATTAAGGATAACGGTATTTTTTACGTGGCGCTGTACGTGACAACGCCGAAGTCGGATTACTGGGTCAGGATAAAGAAAAGGTACAATACGGCTTCATCAGCCGGCAAGGCTTTCATGGAGCAGTGGTATATGTGGAGGCATCTCATAATACCGTATTTCATGCGCTCCAAAGACCCGCTGAAATACATTCTGGAATACAAACAAAAAAGAGGCATGTCTTATTTCACCGACGTAAAAGACTGGCTTGGCGGTTACCCGTACGAACACGCGAAGATCGAGGAGGTCCTGAAATTCTGCAGGGAAAAACTGGGCCTTGAACTGGCCGGCCTCGGTACCGGGGAAGCGTGCATAGAATACCTTTTTAAGAAAAGCGGGAAGCGATCCTGAAAAAGAGCGGAGATCCCGTATTAAATACAGGCTGAAAGACTAAGATGGATAAAATAAAAATACTTTATATTATAGCCACGCTTGATATCGGCGGGACCGAAAAGCAGCTTTTCGAGCTTGCGAAAGGGCTTGACAGGAAGAAATACGAACCGGTTGTGTGCTGCCTTACGCGCAGCGGCCCGGTTGAAAAGGACCTGCGGGATCGCGGCATCAGGGTGATCGAGGCAGGGAAGAAAGGCAAGCTGGATTTCGGCTTTTTATTCAAACTGGCAGGGATAATAAGGCGGGAAAAGCCCGGGATAGTCCACACGTTCCTGTGGACATCCAATACCTGGGGCAGGATCGCCGCGATGTTCGCGGGCGTGCCGGTCATCATTTCCAGCGAAAGGAGCACCGATTACTGGAAGGGATGGTTTGAATTCCTTATAGACTGGAAACTATCGCTCTTTACGAAAAAAATTATCGTCAATTCTCTGATAGTGAAGAAATTCATAGGATCCAGAGGTATCAGCGAGAAGAAGATCGAGGTTGTCCCCAACGGCATCGACACTTCCCTGTATGGGTCCCTGCCTGGTCCGTCGCAGGCAAAGAAAATGCTGGGACTTGACCCTTTAGCGCCTGCGGTCGGTTTTGCGGGCAGGCTTTGCAGGGAGAAAGACCCTTTTGTTTTTGTAAGGCTGGCCGCAGCGGTACTGAAGGAAAAAAGCGCGCAGTTTGTTATTGCCGGGGACGGTGAAATGAGGGGCGGGGTCGAAGCGCTTGCAGGGTCCCTGGGAGTGAAAAAGAACCTGAGGATACTCGGCTACAGGAATGACATGCCGCTGGTCCTGAGCGCGATGGACGTAGTGGTCCTAACGTCATTATGGGAAGGGCTTCCGAACGTGCTTATCGAAGCCGGCGCCGCCGCAAAACCGGCGGTCACCTTAAATGTCGGCGGGGCGGGAGAAGTGGTGGAGGACGGCAGGACGGGTTTTGTGGTCCCTGTTTCCGACGAAAAAGGCCTGGCCGAAAAGGTGCTTGTGCTTTTGAAGGGTCCGGCGCTTTGCGCGGAAATGGGCGCCGCGGCAAGGCAGCGCGTGGAAGAAAATTTTAAGCTTTCAAAAATGATAAGCATGACCGAGGCGATCTACAGCGCTGAACTGCAAAAAACAGCGCGCTGATTTTTAAATGCGGGCAGCAGTTTCTCAATGAGGAGGGACTGGTAAAATGGGAGAATTGAGGAACAGCGGAGGATATATGTGCGGGTTTTGCGGGATCCTTGAATTCGGCTCGGGAAGCATAATAACCGAGGAGCTTTTGAAAAAAATGTGCGCGGTGCTCCAGCACCGCGGGCCTGATGACCAGGGCATATACATAAAAAGGAAAGACGGGGTGAGGCTGGGCCTGGGTCACAGGAGGCTGGCCGTCATAGACCTCAATACCGGGCGGCAGCCCATTTCCAACGAGGATGATACCATCTGGGTTGCCTACAACGGCGAGATATACAATTTCATGGAGCTGAGGGAAGGGCTTGAGAAAAAAGGGCACAGGTTCAAGACCCGGACCGACACGGAAGTGATAGTGCACCTTTACGAGGAGCACGGGACCGGCTTCGTCAGGTTCCTGCGGGGTATGTTCGGCATAGCGCTGTGGGACGAGAAGGAAGAACGCCTGGTCCTTGTAAGGGACAGGATCGGCAAGAAGCCCGTCTGCTACGCGCTGGCCCCGGGCAGGCTTATTTTCGCGTCCGAGATAAAATCGATACTTGAGGTCCCCGGGATAAGCAGGGAGGTGAACCTTACCGCGATGCACCATTTCCTGACCTACCAGTACGTGCCGTCCCCGATCTCGATCTTCAGGGGCATTTCCAAGCTGCCAGCCGCGCACATGCTTGTCTGGGAGAAAGGGAGCGCGAAGGTCGAGAAATACTGGGAGCTTGATTACGGCGCTAAAATAAAGATAAGCCCTGCCGAAGCGCAGGAAAGGATAATCGGCGAGTTCAGGGAATCAACGAAGATGAGGCTTGTCAGCGACGTGCCGCTCGGTGCTTTCCTCAGCGGCGGCATAGATTCAAGCGCAGTGGTGGCGATGATGTCGGAGCTCATGCCGAAGCCTGTCAAGACTTTTTCAATAGGTTTTGAAGAGCAGGATTTCTCCGAGTTGAAATACGCCAGGATGGTCTCAAAAATGTACGGGACAGACCACAAGGAGCTCATAGTGAAGTCCCCGAATGTCCCGGAGCTGCTCCCGAAGCTGGTCTGGTATTACAACGAGCCCTACGCGGACTCCAGCGCCATCCCGACTTACTGCGTTTCGAAGATGACCAGGGAGCACGTTACGGTCGCGCTCAACGGGGACGGGGGGGACGAGAATTTCGCCGGGTATCCCAGGTACCAGCAGAGGAAGCTTGTCGATACAGTTGCAGGGCTGTATAATATACTGCCCGGGTTTAAAAAGAACTGGATCAGCAGGATAGCGGGATCGCAGGCGTCCCGCAGCGCGTTCTGGAGGAAGGTAAAGTGGGCCGCGCAGGCTTCAGGCATGAGCCCGGAAAGAAGGTACGCCAGGTTCATGACGGTCTTCCCCAACGATTACAAGGAAAAGCTGTATTCCGACACGCTGAAAAAAGAGCTTGCGGGAATGGATTCAATAGACCTGCTTGCGGATGCCTGTTCAAGGGTGAAGGCAGATAATATTGTCGAAAGGATCATAGGCAGCGACATAATAACGTATTTGCCTGACTGCCTCTGCGTCAAGATGGACATAGCCGCTTCCGCGAATTCGCTTGAAACAAGGGCGCCCCTTCTTGACCACAGGTTCATGGAGTTCACGGCAAGCCTGCCCCCGGGCTTCAAGCTTAACGGCTTTACCACGAAATACGTTTTCAAGAAGGCGCTTGAGAAATACCTGCCTAAAGAGGTCCTTTACAGGAAGAAAATGGGGTTCGGCGTGCCCATAACGCACTGGTTCAAAAAAGACCTTAAGGATTACGCGCGCGGCATACTGCTTGGGGAAAGCGCGAAGCGCAGGGGCTATTTCAGGACGGAATACGTGAAACAGCTGCTGGACGAGCACGCCTCCGGGACCGCTGACCATACGACCAGGATCTGGGCGCTCCTGAACCTTGAGCTGTGGCACCAGGTTTTTATAGATGCGAAATAAATATAACCACGAATTACTCGAATTACACGAAATAAGCATGAGAACAAGGCAGGACCTTTCAAGTTTTTAATTTCGTGAAATTAGATTAATTCGTGGTTAAAGTACTATTAAAAAACTAACGCAACCACGAATTTCACGAATTACTCGAATTAGGCAATGGAGAAGATTTACTTCGTGAAATTAGATTAATTCGTGGTTAAGGTGTATAAAATAATGCAACGACGACTTTTTCAGCTTACGCGAATTGCTAAAAACAAGAACATAGTATATAAAGAGCTGAGCTATAAAGTGATAGGCGCAGCTATGGAAGTTCATATAAATTTGGGTCCGGGTTTTCTTGAGTCTGTTTATGATGAAGCCTTCGGCATTGAATTAAAAAGGATCAATCTGAGATTTGAATATCAAAAGGACCTGAGGATATTTTATAAAGGGGAAAAATTAGCAAAAGAGTTCAGGGTTGATTATATGATAGAGGATAAAATCCTTGTAGAAAATAAGGCTGTAAAAGTAATAACGGAAATCGAGGAAGCGCAAATGCACAATTATTTAAAAGCTACAGGTTTAAAATTGGGCATAATTATAAACTATGGTTCGCCTTCGTTGGAATATAAAAGAATCGTAAGGTAGAAATTCGTGGTTTCTTAACAGGCAACTACGAATCAATCGAATTGCACTAATTAAGTATAAGAACGAGGTAAGCTTTTTTGAGCTTTTAAAATTTGTGAAATTCGTGAAATTCGTGGTTAAGGTCTTAAAATGAAAAATATAGTCATACTCGCGTACCACAGGATCAATGACTCGGGTGCAGGCGTCCTGGACGTGCCACCTGAAAATTTCAAAAGGCAGCTGGAATGCCTGCTGGCAGGCGGTTACACGGTGGAAAGCGCGGAGGACATTGCGGGAAGGATACTTCGCAACCGTTATCCTGAGAAAAAAACGGCGGCGATCACATTCGACGACGGGCACAAGGATAATTTCAGCAATGCCTACCCGGTGCTGAAAAAAATGGGATTGCCCGCAACCATTTTCCTGACGACCTCATTCATGGACACGGAGAATTTTCTTTCGTGGGACGAAGCAAGGGAAATGAGCGGGGGCGGCATCTCTTTCGGCGGGCATACGGTTACCCATCCGCGCCTGACCCGGATCCGGCCAGAAGAGGCTAAGGAAGAAATATTGAGATCAAGGCAGGAGATCGAAAGCAGGCTGGGAAAGCCCTGCTCCTGTTTTTGCTATCCTTACGGGGATGTCAATGAAGCGGTCAAGCAGCTTGTAAGGGAATGCAAATACTCATCGGCGGTTGTAACACCCCCGAGGCGCGGGATAGGCGAAGACATACTGTGCCTGAAAAGGATCGGAATTTACCGCCACACGGATATGCTGCAGTTCAGGCTGAAGCTGTGGGGCGTTTATTCATGGCTGAAAGGCAGGTGACATGGATATGAAGTTAAAAGTTCCCGCCCCGATAAGATCGGGGCGAGGTCTCGCCCGCTGAAAGACGGGCGGAAAAGGTTAAAGGTTAAAAGTTGAAAACAGAAAATTGCAATTTTTGCGGGACGAAAGGCGCTAAGGTGTGGGGTGACGGGCAATACGAGGCGCTTCGCTGCGGCAAATGCGGAGTGGTATGGGTGAGCCCGCAGCCCGGAGAAAAACAGCTGCGGGACATATACACCGGGGATTATTACCGAAGGTGGTACCTGAGCTTTGAGGAAAAAAGAAAGGAATATTTCAGGGGAAGGCTTAAGGCGGCCGAAGACGTTCTTTCCGTAAAGAGAAGCCCGGCCGCGGCACGCGGAAGGCTTCTGGATATCGGATGCGGGGTGGGTTTTTTTCTTGAAGCCGCGAAGGAAAAGGGCTGGGAAGCCGAAGGGACCGAAATTTCGGATTTCGCGCGCGAATACGCCGGGAAAAAAGGTTTCAGGGTTTACGCCGGCTGTGAAGGACTTAAAGACAGTTCTTTTGAAATGGTCACCATGATGGATGTTCTTGCACACGTCACTGATCCTGCCGGGTACATAAACAAGGCAAAAGCCCTTCTGAAGAACGGAGGAGCCCTTGTCATAAAGACACCGGACCATCCGGCAGGGCTTTTCAGGATGGCAGGGATCTTTTCTTTCACGGGACGCTCCAGGGCGCTTCTGCACATTCCCGCCCAGCTTTTTCACTTTGACCCGGGAAATCTTACCGGCGTTGTGGAAAGGTCGGGCCTGCGGGCGGTCAAGACCGAAAAAGTCCGGGAAGCGCTGAGGGGCGGCTGGACATCCTCATGCCTGAAGAACTCGCTGGTGAAACTGTTTAACGCCGCTGCTTCCGCGGCTGGCATCGGCGAAAGTTTCATGCTTTACGCGATAAAGCCATGATAATTTTGACACTGATTTCCACTGATCTTTTCTGTGTAAACCAGTGCGTAAATTCAGTGACAGGAATTTTGTTTTTTGTAATATTATTAACCGAAAAAGTAAGATCTGTGCCAATCTGTGTAAATCTGTGTCAAAAGATACCTTGAGGAATTTTATCAAAGGAGAACAGATGATTTTCGTTACAGGCGCCAACGGCATGGTGGGCAGCTATGTCAGCAAATTCTTTAAAGAAAAAGAGCTGATCGCTACCGACATAGACACGCTGGATATAAAGGATCCCGCCGGGGTAATGAAGGCGGTTAAAAAGGCAAAGCCTGATTTTGTTATCCATCTTGCGGCGAAGACCGACGTGGACAGGTGCCAGATCGAGCCGGATGACGCCTTCCTTTCAAACACCATCGGCACGCAGAACGTGGCGCTTGCCTGCCAGGAAACCGGCGCAGTCATGGTGTACGTCAGCACTTCGGGTGTTTTCGACGGAAAAAAAGAGGGGCCGTACACGGAATTCGACGGGCCCAGCCCCGCCAATACCTACGGCCGGACAAAGCTGGAAGGCGAGAAGGCGGTGCAGGGCCTCCTGAAGAAATATTACATAGTCAGGGCCGGATGGATGATAGGCGGCGGCCAGGAAAAGGACAAGAAGTTCGTGGGGATGATGGTCAGGTTTTTCAGGGAAAGGGATGAGATCCTCGCGGTGAACGACAAGCACGGGACCCTTACATACGCTCCGCAGCTGGTAGAGGGGATAAGGGATCTGATGAAGACCGGTTATTACGGGCTTTATCACATGGCGAACACCGGCGTGTGCAGCAGGTATGACGTTGCCGTGGAGATAGGCAGGATACTGGGGAAGAACATCCCTGTCAGGCCCGTTGATTCGTCCCGTTTCCCGTCGCCCGCTCCCAGGGCGCGCTCTGAAGCGCTGGAAAGCTACAAGTTAAAACTGCTTGGGATGGCGAAAATGGGAACCTGGCAGGACGCGCTGAAAGATTATCTTTCGACCTGGAAACTCTGAAATTTCCACGAAATCACGAAAGTGTCACGAAAGCACGAAATATTATTTTAGTTTCAAGCTTGACACTTGATACTTGACACTTGACACTTAATATAATCACCGTAATCTCTTTTGAAATCACCGTAATCATTTTATAAGGAGAAGGCATGATATTCGTGACCGGCGCTAACGGAATGGTGGGCAGTTACCTGGAAGAGGTTTTCAGCGGCGGGAAGCTCGTTCTTACGGACATAGACACCCTTGACGTAACGGATCCCGTGAAAGTCAGGAACGAGATCAAAAAAAGGAAGCCTGAATTCGTTCTGCACCTTGCCGCGGAGACAGATGTGGACAGGTGCGAAAAAGAAGCGGACCACGCGTATCTGACCAACGCGCTGGGGACGCAGAATGTCGCGCTTGCCTGCCAGGAAGCCGGAGCGGTAATGATCTACATCAGCACTGCGGGAGTTTTTGGGGGCGGGAAATCCGAGCCGTATACGGAATTTGACCAGCCGGATCCCGCGAATATCTACGGGCGCGCAAAATGGGAAGGCGAGAAAATAGTCCGGTTTTTGCTGGACAGGTACTATATCGTCAGGGCCGGATGGATGATCGGCGGCAGGGAAAAAGACAAAAAGTTTGTCGGTAAGATAGTAAGGCAGTTCGGCGAAAAGGACAAGATCCTTGCCGTGAACGACAAGACAGGCACCCCCACGTACGCGCGCGATCTTCTGGAAGGTATTAAAAAATTGATCACGACCGGTTATTTCGGCCTTTACCACATGGCGAACACCGGCGTGTGCAGCAGGTATGACGTTGCCGTGGAGATAGGGAAGATCCTGGGCAAAAAAACTCCGGTGGAGCCGGTGCCTTCATCGGTTTTCCCGCTCCCGGCGCCCAGGGCGGATTCGGAAGCGATGAGGAATTACAAGCTTGAACTGCTGGGCGTGCACAAAATGAGGCCGTGGCAGGAAGCCCTTAGCGAATATCTGAAAAACTGGCTGCAGTAAAAAATACCTTCATTAGTCTTCCTCCCCCTTGTCGAAGACCCGCCAATCTTTCTGGGTGGGACGGGGGAGGATTGAGGTGAGGGTGGGTAGATAGAGAGAATGGGCTTGCCCTGAACCGGAGCGTAGCGACTGGTTCGGGGGGTGAGGGGATAATTTTAAAATGGATAAAAAACCTTCTATATATTTTTTCTGCCCGGCGTATAAGGATGAGGGCAATCTTGAAGGGGTGGTTTCCGCGGCAATAGCCGTTCTGTCCGAGGTCGCAGGTGATTTCAGGATCACTATCGTGGAGGACGGAAGCCCGGACAAAACAGGAGAACTGGCTGACAGGCTGGCCGGAAAACATAAGAACGTCAGGGTCATACACCATCCGGTCAACCGCGGATACGGCGAAGCCCTCAAGACCGGTTTTACGGATCCCGGGCGTTCCGGATATGACCTGGTTTTTTACACGGACGGGGACGGGCAATTCGACATCAGCGAGCTGAAAAAGCTGCTGCCCATGATGAAAGATAACGATGTTGTCATCGGCTACAGGGTCAACCGTGTTGAGGACTGGCGCAGGAAATTCCAGTCATGGGTCTATAATTCGCTTACCCGCGCCATGACGGGCCTGCGTTTCCGCGATTTCAACTGTTCTTTTAAGTTGTTCAAAAGGGAAGTGCTCGAGCATATCGACATTGAATTCCCCTCGGTATTTATCGATTCGGAGCTTGTGATAAAAGCCGCGCTCGCCGGATACAGGATCGCCGAAACAGGTGTGGCCCATTACAGGCGCGCGAAGGGAACGGGTTCCGGGGCGAGATGGAGCCTTGTATGGGAGACGATCAGGAGCATGATAGAATACCGGAGAAGATATCGGGCGGGACTTCTAAAATACAGAAAGAAAGGATAACGGGGGCGCGGGATTCCGCGGGATTCCATGGAAAAAGAATATTATTCTCAATATTTTGAGCTGGAGGATAAAAATTGGGTATTTAGAGCCAGGCGGAATATAGCTGTTTCCGTTATAAAGAAATATATTAATAACATTAACAATATTAATAGAATTAATAATAAGAATAAACCCATGAATATTCTGGATGTAGGGACCGGAACAGGCGTCATGATGGGCTCGTTAAATAAATTGGGGAATACTACAGGGTTGGATTTCAGCGATGAATCTGTGAAATTCTGCCGCAGAAGAGGGTTTAATAATGTTTTTAAGGGAGAAGCCAATAATATTCCCTTTGAAAGCAGTACTTTTGATCTAGTGTGCGCCATGGATATTCTGGAGCATTTGGACGAGGATTCGGGGGCAATGAAAGAATTTAAGAGGGTCCTGCGGCCAGGAGGGTTTGTTTTTATAACTGTGCCGGCATATATGTTCTTATGGGGATCGCATGATATAATAAACATGCACAAGAGAAGATATGAAATAGGCCAAATTATTGATTTGTACAAGATGTCCGGTTTTTCAATATTGAAAGTCACTTATTTCAATTCCATTTTATTTCCCATAGTAGCTTCCGTAAGACTTTTAAAACGAATTCTGCGCAAAGGAGAATTTAAGGCTAAATCTGATTTTTTTGAGTTGCCATATTCAGTGAATAAAATTCTGGAATGGATATTTTCCGCCGAGGCGTATCTGTTAAAATATTTCAATTTTCCTTTTGGTGTTTCTATTTTATGTATTGGCAAGAAAAAGGAGAATGAAAATGAATAAAAGGACATGGATCTTCATTGCAATGCTTTCAGCGGCTTTTTTTATCAGGTTATTGTGGATATTACACACGAATAATACAGTGGATGTATGGAGTGACTGGTGGGATGATTTGGCATGGAATTTGGTAACGGGAAAAGGATATGCGGTCGGGAATCCTTTTATTTCTTCGGGGGTTCTTTACCGTTCCTGGCGCCCCCCAGGTTTTCCTCTTTTTCTTGCCGGAATATACGGTTTATTCGGTCATAGTTATCTCGCGGCAAAAATATTTCTGGCTGTTACAGGAA
>Ga0210049_1004477_pt1 | contig 12192 bp, 8 predicted proteins | sample CryGeyCG2014_300_2_FD_183964 | JGI IMG/M metagenome (GOLD analysis project Ga0210049, IMG submission 183964) | Groundwater microbial communities from aquifer - Crystal Geyser CG06_land_8/20/14_3.00 (SPAdes) (version 2) | ecosystem: Environmental > Aquatic > Deep subsurface > Groundwater | place...
TCGCAGTAATAGACACAATGTGCCAGTTTAATAAATTTCATGCTTCCATTGTACTCTCAAACGAGAGGATTCTGGAAGAGACTACCTCCCTCGGGCTTACGCCCGGAGGTTTCAAGTAAGGTATTATAAACAAAAATAACCCCATCTTTTTTCAGCAATTTTTTTAATAATTCTAACCGGTCTCTCATCATGGTAAGCCAGATAGAATGTTCTAAACCATCATCATAAAAATCAAATGCGGTTCCGGTATTGAAAGGTGGATCTATATAAATAAGTTTTATTGAGTTTTCGTAATCAGATAATAAAGCCTTTAAGGCAAGCAGGTTGTCTCCTTTAATTAGCATGTTTTCTGTGTTTTTATCACCAAAGCTATTTTTCTCTAGAAGAATACGCGGTTCTGAAACTCTGGGATCTTTCCGGTCCACCCAAATATATTCTTTTTTTTCGAGGTCAAAATAAAGACCTTTATCTTTGTTAAACCATGTTAATTCTAATTTTTTACTGCTTTTGGTCATAGTTTTGGTCTTTCTGAAATTGCCGGAAATAAATCAATCCGTTCGTTTACTAACCTAAGTTCCCCTTTTGGTTTTTTATATTCTCTACTATTTTTTAACATGAGCTTTACCAATTCTTCTTGTGTCTCGGAGGGCATATAAAACTTAGATACATCGAGTCTTTTACTCTTATATGTGTCTAAATCCACGCCAAACTACCGCCATACATTCCATGCGGCTGATTTCTCATAGTTTATAAGTTTTTTATTGAGTCTCAGAACTTGTTTTTTCATTGGTTCCTATCTTTCAAGAATTCTAGAAATCTTTTGACTTGCATATATACATCAGTGATTCGTTGTTCTCTCACTTCTCCATCCAATTCTTCAAAAAAATCTGCCACCAGTCCAGGTCCTTCGGCTTCGCGAGAACGAAAGGCTTGTTTAATAGCCGTTATCGCCTCTTGTGCCACTGTATGGCCTTGATATGGCTTTACTGCTGTCGCTACAGACAACGGCCCTTCCTTATACTCTGTTACCAACACAAACAAGTCATAAGCGTCTTTTTCTTGATGCCGGCTGCCTAATGTTATGCCTTTCATAACCAAGCTGCCCACTATATCAGCAATATAAAACGACACTTGACCTTCTGATCCATTGGGTAATGTACCAGTCAGTTCATACTCCTCAACGTGGTCAAACGCGAAATCTGCTCCTCTGGCCTTGCGCAAAAGGAAATCGTCTTGAATCCGTTGATGACGTTTCTTTTTGCCGGTGCCGCCATATTCCGGACCCAAGAAATCTATTTGAATTGGTAATCTTTCCCTTCTTACTTTTGGACCGGGTTTGAGGAAAGAAAAACCTGACTTTGGATTGGGCTGGTACCCCCGGCTTTTTACTAATTCCTCAATATCTGCATATTCAGTTTGGCTAATGACTTTGGGGTTGACTGCCAAGTCAATGTCTTGAGAACCAACATGTCGAAAGGCTGATTTGGATGGTTGGTACTTCCGTAATAGCAAATATGGCACCCAACCACCAACTAAAACGATACCCTTCTTGTATGATCGTAAAGCCAACATTAACTCGATCAAATACCCTAACGATGCTTGAGCAACGTCAGGACTAATAGTAGAAATTGTACGAATACCAACCATAATTATATTTTAAACTCCGGTAATAGCTTATTTTCTAATAAATATTGTGCCTGTTCAGCCCCACGTGCCGGGGAGTTTACCACGTCTAAATACAACTGGATGTTGTTGACTACTTTCAATAGTGGTACTTCCCCGCCAATTCCGATCTCCTGCGGTTTGTAAAAAACCCCCTCATCATAGGGAATATACATTTCCACATTGGCTCCTAACTCTACCGGCTTGAGTTCTAAAGTTTGTTGCCAGGCCTTTAAATCACCCTCATTTGCAATATAAAACTGGGTTTTAACAATCCCTCGTATAAAAGGTGCTATTAAATCCGTACCAGTAAAAAAAGAAATAGCATATTGAAGATTTTGTTCACTCCCCTGCTCTGCTATTTTGCGGAGCCTATTGGCATAGTCGCGTTCAAAGCTATAAAAGGAGTATTTTTTATTTTGCTTAATAGAGTAGTTATTTTTCCATTCATCTAGTAACTCCGATGGTGATGTAAGGACAAATTGCTTAGCCTCATTACGCTTCCCAAATTCTTCTGCTTCCAAACGATACACTACTTTATAGGTTTGCCCGATACTCACACTGGTTTTTTTTGATAACTCCTGTAAGTCCCAAGCCTGTTTAGGTTCAATTAATACCGCTCTAATAATCCGTGTAGATACAGGAGAAAATAAGCTTTTTAATGGAGATGTTTTACTAAAAGGATTTTTATTAACCACTTTTTCGATAAAAACAGGGTCTTTTTGAATTAAAAAATTGCCGGCTAGATCCACCAGGCCAACCCTTTCTTCTTTAGCCAGTTTTCTGGCTCTTTCCCCCCAAAATACCCCGGCGATCATTGGTTCTGCTTGAGCCGGCTGTGCCAACTGCTTGATCTGACGAATCATCTCACGCACATTACTAAGGCGTTGGGTGTTTTTAACTACGATAACTAGAGGCATTTGTACACCACTAACAGTCGTAATGGTTGCGGTAATATCTGCTTGTTTATCCCCTATTCGAGTCTCTTGAGAAACATCTTGAATACTGGCCGTACCGGCAAAAGAAGTATTAGTTAATTGCTCGGCTATTTTATCTTGTAATTGAACACCAGAAAGAGTATTGTTATTCATATATTTCACTATATTATGTATTTCACTGTACAGTGAATTTTACTAAGCAGTGAAAAGAAAGTCAATGTTGTGCTTAAAATGTAAGCTGTTTACTGTTTACTGTCAAAAAGTCTTATAAATCATAACCTGTTTGTTTTGATAGATAGATTGCAGAAAAGGATATTTTCTCTCCAAATCTTCTAGCCCACCCAGACTTCTTTCCTGTGGGCCGAAAAAAACAGAAGATATTCTTTCCTGTCTTAAGAACTTTTCCACCTCATCTTTACCCATCTCCCCTTTATAGAATCTTTCGGCAATCTTCTCTTTGTCATTCTCGCCGGGCGTATTGGCATGACCTATATATACGTAATTACCGGCATAAGCCGGAATATAGTTACCAGCGGTAATATACGTCAGTACAATACTGTTTTTCTCTGTGTTTTTATCCAAAAAGGCAATTGCATCCATGAAGTCTTTCAAGGGATAAGCTATCTGGGTCCCGACAGGAGTAAGCCAACCGCTTTGTCTTTTTGCCTCGGCCTGATCTGTCTGCCAAAGCAGACTGGAAACCATCACTCCAAAACCCATGAGTAAAATAAAGATAATTACGCTATATACCAGGCTTTGTAGTAATCTAATATATGATTTTTTCCGTGAGGAAATTTTCTCTACGACTGCATAGAAAAAATAAAGTGAGAGAATACCCAGGGGAATATTTATACTGGCTTCAGTAAATCGCAAAGGAGACTGTTCCGGCACATACTCAAAGAGGATAAATAATAAGGCAACAGCAAAAACCCAGGAAATAAGAGGAATAAATTTCTTATTTCTTCTGACAAATACGGTAATCAGTCCCAATATCCCGAAAGGCAGACAGGGACCCAGGGCCAAAGCGTAATCCCAGTATGGGACAAGGGTTCTGTGTTTTACATCAAAAAGTGCCAACTCACTCCAGGGCGAAACACTAAACATCATCCTTAAGTAAATAAATGAAGAAATTGATAATAGTATAAAGATAATTCTGGGCACCACCAGTCCGGAAAACCAACCTTTCTCTTTTTCCAAACCTTCAAATATTGTCATCACAGCAAACGTCACATACACAACAAGAAGGGTAGGTGGGAAAATTATTCCTAAGGCAAAACCGGCAAACCCCCACCCTATCTGCGCATAAATACTCTTTCGATGGAAACTTCGGCTGTATCTCCAAATAAAAAGGAGAATAAACATTTGGCCAAAAACCACATGAGGGATAAAAGTTATTCTTTGCAGACTGTCGATAGCCGACCACCAACCCATATGGCCGGCAAACCGCCAAAAATCCCCCACTTTAAGGAGTATTGGCCAACTGCTTCCCGTAACGACCAATAAGAATGCGAAAATCTGCCATTTATTCCGAAAGAATCTGCCTATAAACCTGCCGGTCAGATAAAGGAAAAGAAACCCAAATGTAAATCTGGCCAAGTGATAAATATCCGGGGAAGAGAGTTTCAGAATGCCGCCAATTTTGCCAAGGGAAAGATATAGAATCTGAAACAGGGAAGAGGGATGAGGCAGATTATAATACTTTTCGCTTACTAATAACCTTCCCTCCTGCCCTTCCCTTATCCTCGACAAATAAAAATTATAATCAAAAAGATAATTATGCTCCAGCGAAAAAGTCCTGTCTTTCGGCAATGAACTGGATTTATATATCTCCCAGAATGAAGGAATGAAAGATAATAAGACAAATAATAGGCTGATAGTTATTAGTTTCCTCTGCATGTGAATATCCCTTAAACAGTCTCTTGACAGGCATCTGCCTCTTGGTGTTAAAATTCTACCATAGATGAACTCGCAAGAAGCAAACGAACAACCTGATTTTACCAAACTGGCAATAGCTACGCTTGTTGGCGTTATTATCCTTGGCGGAGTGTTATACGCTGCGTACCGCTATTCACAAAACCAGGCAGGAAATATTGTTCTTCCCGGAGGAGTTACTTATCTTGGTCCCTCCCCTTCTCCTTTTGAGAAAGAAAAACAGCCGCCTACAGCTCCTCTGAGGTTTACCGCGGCATCAGACGTGGAATGGAAATCACATACAGGCAAAATCTATCCTTATTCCTTCGCGTATCCTGCCACTCTCACTTTAGTTGTCTTTCCAAATGACGTTACGGACAGTGTGGCAATCTCGTGGGGTAATATTCCTCCTCAACAGAATATCCTTTTGAATTTTGAGCTTATCGACAAAGTAGACGCAAAGTATGTTGATTTACCTAAAATTGAATATGTCAAGAATTGGTATCATTATTTCTCCGGTCTCAAAGGCGTTGCTAAAGTAGAACCGTTTACCAATACAAATGGACTCAAAGGTTATAAAGCCGCCTACATCAATTTTGCTGACACTTCGCCGAATACTGATATATTTTTTGAAGTACCGGACCGTCGGGATCTGATGATCCACATAGCTAACGGCATTCTTGAACCGAAAATATTCGATCGTATGATTGACAGCCTCAAATGGACGGAAACAACCAACAAATCTTCAGAATAATAATCTGTAATTCAGACTATTTATTTGTCTGCTAATAAACAATTGTCTTTCCGAAATCACTAAATATAATGAATTGTTGAAAAGAGCCTAAAGCATGTTTTTTTGACAGACGGTCGTGGATTAAAAAAACATGATAAGATAAATATAAAGAAGCTGTTGACATAGATGTGGCCATAAAGAAGTTATCTACGTAATGTTGTCTGTTATCTGTAAAATGTTAAATGTTTAATGTTGAATATTCTCTACCCTCCATCTACAATCAACCATTAACCATTAACTATTCTCTGTTTGCTGTTTATCTCACTATATATATCTGTTAAAATGACTGTGTTTTATGACATCGTTTATCTTCGTTCTCTTCATCGGACTTATAATCAGGCTTTTTCTCGTGGGCAATCCGGGTTTTATTGCTGATATTTCTTTCTGGAAATCCTGGAGCTTGGCGGCCGTTGACCACGGCATCGTCTGGACCACTTTTAACACGAATATAAACTATCCTCCCGGTTTTATTTATGTCCTATATGTCATGGGGAAAATCTATTCCTTTTTGGGAAACCCCCATGATTATAATGCCTACTGGTTGGAAAATAACTTCGCTTTCCTGCTTGCCTCCAAATCCATAGCTATCGTCTCTGATATCATTATCAGCTGCATTATCTACTGGTTTTTTTCCCAGAAGGAGAAACTTAAACAATTAGGCATGTTAGATCTTACTGTTTTAATCCCAAATAGACGAAAACCGATTAACGAATCGAGCTTAGGTAATGTTTCGAGTTTCGAGTTTCGAGTTTCGAGTTTTATAGGAAAGCATCTTCCTCTATTCCTTGCCTCCGCTTTTTACTTAAATCCCATTGTTATTATCGATTCGGCACTTTGGGGACAGGTCGAGTCGTTCGGAATTCTGTTTACCATAATAGCCATACTTTTGATCTTTTACAGGCGTCCCGTACTGGCAGTAGCAATTTTCACTGTGGGTACTCTTATGAAGCTTCAAAATATCATCTATATTCCTCTCTTTTTCCTCTTTATTGCCAGATATTATGATATCAAAACGCTGATAAAGTGTCTGGCTTCTGGTGTTTTTACATTTTTCTTGATCAATCTGCCCTTTGTGCTTTCAAATAATATGAACCAGGTTATTTATCTTTTGACTGTAAATAGCGACTATTTCCCGTGGTTATCCTTAAATGCCCATAATCTCTGGTGGATAGTGGCAGGAGCACAAGGCATGCAGATAACTGACAGAATCACTGTATTAGGAATAATAAATGCCAAAACACTGGGTCTGTTGATTTTTTCTTCTTTTTATTTGCTAAGTACAATTCTCATCTACTTTAAACCGTCATTTAGAAATTTTCTTCTGTCGCTTACTTTTTCAATATTTGCTTTTTTCCTTTTTTCAACCCAAAGCCATGAACGCTACAGTTATCCTGTAATTGTTTTCCTCATTTTTCTCTATCCTTTTGTTGATAATTTATTATCAAAAGCCAACCGTCAATCAAATCCCCTGCTGTCTGAAAGAAAACATCTCTTTTTCCAGATTTTATATCTTCTTCTTACTATTTCCTTTTTTTTCAATATCCATACCGGTTTGATCTTAAATTATCCTACTAATGGTATCTTTTTTTTGACAAAAATCACTACTCCGGTTCTGACGATAGTAAATTCATACGCTCTGATATTCCTATTTATTGCACTTCTGCCTTTCATATTTTCACAAATATCAAAATCCTTCCTGTTTATACCGGTTATTTTCCTTACCTCGGCACTAACTTTTCTCCATTGGTCTTATCTCTCGTCCGGTAAAGTATCGCTTACTTCTTTTAACCCTATTGTCACCAAGCAGGACTTTGGTATCCTTCAGACTGATATGAGCACCAACTCATCTGCCGGTTGGAAAAAATGGAGCAGACTCTCGAGTAATTATTTTTTTTACAGAAAAGGTTTTGGGGTACATGCCAACTCCTATCTGGTGTTTGATATAAACAGGAAATTCAGCCGTTTTGCGACGGACCTTGGAGTAGACACAGAAGCAGATACACCCGCATCGGTTGTTTTTAAAATATATGCCGACGGCAAGGAACTTTATCAAAGCGGAAAAATGGGCCGGTTTGATTTCCCGAAACATACCCAAGTAGATGTAAAAAAAGTCAAAAGGCTGGAACTGGTGGTTACTGATGCCGGAGACGGAATAAACAGTGATCATGCCGACTGGCTAAACCCAATACTTTATAAATAGAATTAAGAATTATGAACATGAAAAGACTAACTACCATATTGGGCTATCTTATACTTACCGGAGCTATCTGTATTAATCTCTGGCTTTACTATCCCGAGACTCAAATCCTAGCCGACCCAAATGATAATATTTTCCAGTATTCCCTTATCCAACGTACCGACTGGATTTGGCAAAATTATGGTTGTCCCCTATCACCTGCCTGCTTGCCAAATCTGACAGATCATGTAGTCACTGCCTGGGCTGAAGGATATCCTTTACCTGTCTATTATCCACACATACCGCAAATCACTATTGTTTCCTCTTACCGCCTTTTAGCCAAACCAATTACTGGCTTTTTCCACCACAATTTCTCTTTATATGAGTACTATAATCTGACGAAATATCTGCTTCTTTGTCTTTTCCCTGTATTTGTCTTCTTGGCTCTAAAGGTCGTCGGATTCAACCCTCTTTCTGCAGCTCTTACTGCTTTTTTTGCCTCCAATTTCTCGACGGACGGGCTTTACGGTATAGATCCGCCAAGTTTCCTGTGGAGAGGTTACGGACTGACATCCCAGCTTTATGCCATGGTTTTCTTCCCTCTTTCCATCGCTTTTATCCATAAATCAATGGCTAATTCCGCTAGAGAACGCATCTTTTCTAAAGAAAGTATCCTTGCTGCAATTTTTCTGATACTTACGATATCCGGGCATTTGGGTATCGGTATTATAGGGTTAATTTCCACAGTACCGTTCATCTTTCTTGACGCGAGTAAGCATTCCTTGGGTTTAAGAATCAAAAAAATGATGGTTATATATATTCTGGTATTTGCGGCGCTTTCTTATTGGATAATCCCTATTCTACTTACAAATAATTACCATATCATTTCTTTCTGGGATCCGATATGGAAATTCAACTCTTACGGATGGAAAGAGGTGGTAAAACAATTTCTGCAAGGGGAAATTTTCGATTTTGCCAGACCCTACCCTCTCATAACTTTGTTGGTCTTTATCGGTTTTTTTGTCTTATGCTTTAACAGCAATTTATTTCCCTTCGCCTTGCTTTTTCTCATGTGGACACTTTTTTATTTCGGAAGAACGACATGGAACGGACTCCTGGATCTTATCCCGGGAATGAAGGATTTTCACCAGCACAGATTTATTGTCGGTATCCAAATGGCTGCCCTATTTCTAATACCGGCAGGAATAGATTACATCCTATGGCTTATACAAAGAATCAGTCGACTTGTAATACAATTAGAAAATTTAAAATGCAAAATGCAAAATGTAAAATTACAATTAAAAATTAAAAACTTATTAGTTAGCTTTGTGAAGCATGACAAAATTTTCGCAGATCGCATAGGGAACCATGTACTAACTATGAGTGTTAGTGATAATAAACACAATAAAACAAGCGATGATAACACAACGCACTATAAGAATCTGATATCTTGCGAGCAAGAAAATTTTATCAGCGAACAAAGCAATAGTTCATTAAAAAATATCATTTTCTATCTAATATTTTTTGTCCTTATCTCCACCCTTGGTTATTTTACTATCCAGCAAACAATATCCTATGCCAAGCTTAACAACGAATGGATAAAACAGGCAAACAGTGCCTACCGTTATGACTATCAGAACTTTAAAAATCTGACAGCTTATCTGGACAATCTGCCACAAGCTAGGGTTTATGCAGGCCGTCCGGGTAATTGGGGTCATGATTTCAGACTTGGCTCGTCACAAATGTATATGCTTATGGCAATTGCAGGCTTTGACGTGAGCCAGTTCCTGCCGGAAACCTGGTCTCCCATGAGCGAAAACGAACAGAATTTTGATGAAAGACTCTTCTCTGATTATGATCTACTTAACCTACATTACATCGTCTCACCGAAAAACCAGGACTTTCCTAAAGAGGCTAAACTTTTAAATAGTTTTGGACCTTTTGAGCTTCGTGAGGTTCCCACTAACGGCTGGTTTGACGTTATCAGCGCACCGATGAAGGTGGTGACGGATAAAACCAACTTTATTAACATCGTCCATCTCTGGCACCGCTCATACGCTAGATTTTGGAAGATGCATCCGGTCATTGATGTCCAGAATACCTTCAAATCAATTGGAAAAATCGACAGGGAAATAAAAATGATAGATGAGGTAAATTATAAAGAAGGAAATGAAGTCAAGAATATTTTCTCTGATTTTCCTTTTATATTTCCTGAAGCTACCCCATCAAGCCAGATACTGAAAGAAGAAGTAAGCAAACAAACATACAAGGCAGAAATTAAAGTAGGTCAAAATTGTGATTCATGCTTGGCGATTTTTAAAATGAGCTTTCATCCTGACTGGCAGGCGAAAGTAGACGGAAAACCTACGGAAAAAGTGGCTGTTTTTCCCTTTTATCTGGCTGTTCCCGTAACCCCGGGAGTACATACAATCGAGTTCACTTATCAACCCGGAAAAATTAAAGTGATTTTGCTGTTTGGAGAATTGATAATAGTAACATGCCTAGTTTTTCTGTTCATAAAAAAATCAGATCAAAATAGGATCACCATTTAAAAACCCCGTCTATAAAAGACGGGGTTTTTGTTTCTTATCAAAAAAATTCAATTAACCGTTTTGTTTTTGTGCTGTAAAACATTCTCGACAAAGAACTCCTGTCCCTTTTTTGGGAACAAAAGGTACTTCGTCTTCTTTACCGCATTTACTACAAACGATTTTTGTCATTGTTCTTTGAGATGTTCTATCTGCTTTTCTCTTCTGTCTGCAGTCAGCGCATCTGAAAGGTGGGTTATTAAAACCTTTCTGTTGATAAAATTCCTGCTCACCGGCAGTCCAAACAAATTCTTTACCACAATCACGACATGATAATGTCTGATCTTGAAAACTTGAACTTTGCATCCTGGATCTCACCCCCTTTTTTACTGGTCCTTATGATTCCAGGATGCCTAAGGAAAAAAAACCTTGAGGTTACCGTGGAACTTAGACCTAACTTAAGAATGTAGTATATATTATCATATACGTAAATGCAAATCATGTGAAAATTTCCCGGCCTGAAAGGCCGTAACCAGTTTATGGTATATCTGTTTTACTCCTGTTTACGTCCCAAAGGTTCGATAAAATGCGCTCCCAAACTTCCCTTTCTTTTTAGTGCTGCCCCGACAATCAACTTGGACACCGTAAGCATATTTTTTAGTTCTGCCAATTCCTGATTTATCGTATTTTCTATATTCACTTGTTTCTCCCATTGATTTATTTGTTCTAAAGCATCCTGTAATTCCTTTTTTCTTCTTATTATTCCTACTTTCTCCCACATGAGCTCCTGTAATTTGGGCTTTATGTCTGGTATTGGAATAATTTTATCGGAATAAAGAGGTAGCGGGAAACCTATCGTTTCAATCCTGGCTGGTAAATCCGCTATACAGCCTACCATCTTTCTCGGAAACACTACCGCCTCCAGTAACGAATTTGAAGCAAGTCTGTTTGCCCCATGTACTCCTGTACGGGATACTTCTCCGAACGCAAAAAGGTTAGCGATCTTCGTTCTGCCTGAAAGATCCACCTCTATACCGCCACATGTATAATGAGCTGCGGCAGATATCGGAATCAAATCGCTACTAAGATCCAGACCTCTGTTAAGAAGTTCTTTATAAATATTGGGAAACCTGTTTTTTAAGAACCGTTTCCCTTTATGTCTTATATCAAGAAAAACTCTGCTTTCTTTTGACATATTATAGATAGCTCTCGCTACAATGTCTCTTGGAGCCATTTCCCCTCTTGGGTCAATCTTACTGACAAATCTTTCACCTTTTTCATTTACAATATAAGCTCCTTCACCCCGCAACGCTTCCGACAGCAAAAATAGCGGCGATCTGCCATGTTTTAATGCTGTCGGATGGAACTGGATAAACTCTATGTCCTTAAACTTAAGACCCGCTCTGTAGGCCATACCTAGACCGTCCCCCGTAGCAATACCCGGATTTGTGGTCCATTTATACAGTTGCCCTGTCCCTCCAGTGGCAAGAACGGTAGCCCTGCTGAATAAATTTATTATTTTGTTGTTAATAAAGATCTGTATCCCATAACATCTTTTTTTCCTTACCAGTAAATCTAAAACAAAACTATTTTCCATCATATGGATTTTTTTATTCAGCTTTGCGTTTAAAATAAGCGACTTTTCTATTTCTCTGCCGGTAAAATCCGTAATATGAAGTACCCGGTTGCAGGAATGAGCTGCTTCTTTTGTAGGATTGAAAAGACCATCTTTTTTCTCAAATTTTACTCCCTGATCTTCCAGCCAGAAAATCGCAGAAGGTGCTTTCTCCACCAGAAATTTTACGGCGTTTCTGTCATTATGATAAGCTCCTGCCGCCAGAGTATCTTTTATATGACTGGAAAAGTTATCTTCTTTGGTGACTACCGCAGCAATCCCACCTTGAGCCAGATTAGTAGCGCAATCAGTCAGATACGATTTGCTGATAAGAAGGACTGATCCTTTTTCCTTCAGTACCAATGCACTGGTAAGACCGGCAAGGCCTGTTCCAATCACGATAAAATCAAATTCTGTTTTCATTTTTTTCCTGAGACGATAACCTACATTCTAAAGTCAAGTGCAACTTTTGAATCTCCTTTGATTAAATGTTGATAATATTCGTTGGGCGATAAATACCCCAACCGTTTCCTTGGTCTATTGTTTAACTCCTTTGCAATGTCATCTAA
>Ga0210049_1004478_pt1 | contig 12186 bp, 13 predicted proteins | sample CryGeyCG2014_300_2_FD_183964 | JGI IMG/M metagenome (GOLD analysis project Ga0210049, IMG submission 183964) | Groundwater microbial communities from aquifer - Crystal Geyser CG06_land_8/20/14_3.00 (SPAdes) (version 2) | ecosystem: Environmental > Aquatic > Deep subsurface > Groundwater | place...
CCTTCTCCTCCTCCCTAAATGGTTTGTAAATCCCAAACCACTTTAGCAGGAAGACGACGGCTCAGGGTGGTCAATTTTGGGTTATCACTACCCCCTTCTTCTGGTCAATTTTCGGTTATCACAACCAGTTTTTTCTTGACCCGCATCTACGCCTACCGTACCGCCGCGATCAGGACCAAATGGGTGATACTTGTCCTTTTCGGTCTGGGCGCTCTGGCCCTTTGGTCGGGCAGCGAAGCGGTGCTTCCGGCATATCTTGTTGGGATTGTTCTGGCCGAATTCTCGAATGGCGATACTTTTTGGATTCGACGACTGCGGACTTTGACTGTTGGATTCCTTACACCGTTCTATTTCATTCGCGCTGGGACGTTCGTTTCGTTGCCAGCTCTTGCTTCGGCCCCGATTGTTTTCTTGGTATTGCTGGGGGGTAAGGTACTATCGAAGATCTTCGGGTTATATCCAGTCATTGGACAGTTCCGGCGCAGACGCGACGAGCGATGGTATTACACTCTTATGATGTCCACAGGGTTGACCTTTGGCACAATTTCCGCCTTGTATGGTTTCTCGCATGGCATAGTGACTCAGGGACAATACTCTTTCCTTGTAGCAGTCGTCATTGCGAGCGCCGTCGTTCCGACACTGATAGCCGGGCTTGCTTTTTTGCCCCGGCATCTTCTGCCCGAATCGGACAAACAGGTAATGGCCGCGCCGCTCGAAAATGACGTGAGTGAAGAGGGGTGATAACGCATGACACCATTGCGTTCGTCTAAAGGAGGGAGCGACATAGAAGGAGGACACCGGAGGACAGCTCTGCGGTTTGTCCTGTTGCTCGGCGTTGTGAGTCTTTTTGCCGACATGACCTACGAAGCAGCCCGGAGCATCACCGGGCCCTATCTGGCTGTTCTTGGCGCCAGTGCCACCTTGGTCGGCATAATCGCTGGCCTCGGCAAATTCATTGGATATGGATTGAGGATCGTTTCTGGAGTCATCAGCGATCGGACTCATCGTTACTGGCTGATTACCGTTGCGGGATACGCAATCCAAAACCCATGGACGAAAAAGGTGGTACTTAGGGGATTAGTGAGGAGGCAAAAAGGGTTCTGAAATTTTGAGATGTAATCTCTGCCACCTCTTCAAAGGGCATATCTTTAAGAGAAGCTATCTTTTCCGCCACATATCTTACAAAAGAGGGTTCATTTCTCTTGCCCCGGTAGGGAACTGGCGTGAGAAACGGGCAGTCGGTCTCAATAAGTATTTTTGAGAGGGGGAGTTTTTTTACTATCTCCTGAAGCTCTAGAGCCTTCGGGAAAGTTATCGTGCCGGGGATTGAGATATAAAACCCCATATCTATACAACTCTTCGCCATAGAGTAATCTCCTGAGAAACAGTGTATAACCCCTCCCAGATTCCTGGCGCCTTCTTCTCTCAAAACCTCCAGGGTCTCCTTATGGGCGTCTCTGTTATGGATTATAACAGGAAGCTTCAACTCACTTGCCAGGTTGATCTGTTCTCTAAACCTCTTGATTTGAATACCCTTTGGAGACAGATTGCGATAGAAATCGAGTCCAATCTCTCCAAGAGCAAGTACTTTTTTGTTATTGGCAAGTGACTTTAAAAACGCATAGGTGTTTTCGTTGATATTTTTTGCATCATGGGGATGGACACCTATGGATGCATAGATAAAATCGTAAGACTCTGCCAGCTCTATAGCCTTGCTGCATGACTCCGGATTGATTCCAATTGTAAGGATACAGTCTATCCCGCCCTCTTTTGCCCTTTTGATAACCTCACTTCGATCATCATCGAATTCAGGCAAATCCAGATGGGCGTGAGAATCTACTAACATACCAGAACCTTCTACCAAATTTTCAGTGTGAACTACCTAGTGTCTATCCATAAACTCCCCCTCCCCTGGAGGGAGGGGGCTGGGGGGAGGGGGAATATGTTTGCAGCTCAACGAAATTACACATCTTTTTCACCCCCACCCTAACCCTCCCCCATCAAGGGGGAGGGAATTTAGGGTATTTCTGGATGGGCACTACCTAAAAATCCGCCCTGTTTGCGCTGTCAGCCAGTGCTTTGATATGGCAGGTATCATTTATCACAGAGACAATAAATCCTCTCTCTGAGCTGTCGAATATGTTTATTGCGCAGGTATCCTGTCTTATACACCAGAAATGCTGATTGGTCAGTCCCAGGATGGCGCATATAATCACCTTATTTACTACCCTGTGTGAGGCGATTGCGACGATCTCATTTTCATGTCTGGCAAGTATGTCATTTAGAGCTCCCATAGATCGGAGTTTTACCTCATCCAGGCTTTCACCATCAGGCATCTTAACATTATGAGGTTCTCTTTGCCATCTGTCGTAAAGCTTTTTATATTCTTCCCTTACCTTATCATGGGGCATACCCTGCCATTTTCCAAAGTCAATATCTATAAAACCCTCTGCCTCTTTTATCGAGATGTTGGGATGGAATGTGCCGACAGCCCTGGCTGTCTCCATAGCCCTACTCAAAGGGCTTGAATAAATTGCATCTATCTTGTAATTACCAAGGGCTTCACCGGTTGCCCTTGCCTGCTCAAGCCCCACAGAGTTAAGGGGTACATCAATCCTTCCTCGAAATACCTGCTGTTTGTTCCAATCAGTCTCTCCATGTCGAACAAGGATTATTGTCGTCATGCTCTATTTCCTCCTGAAAAATAAAAAACTTACTTTGATACGAAGATTAGCATCCAATCCATTCACTGTCAAATAGTGCTTTGACTCATAAATAACTTTACCAAAAATGTCTCCCCTCCCTTGGTGGGAGGGGATTAAGGGGAGGGGGCAACATAGCGATTCTTCACCCCCACCCTGCCCCTCCCCCATCAAGGGGGAGGGAATATTTATAGTAATTCATAGTAAAGGTATTAAAGGGACATTCCAATAGTTATTTGTAGTGAAAAAATACCTTGACTTGGGAAAAGGAGCAGGTATATTTGTACCTCGACCTTCAAAAAAGGAATATAAGATGGAATACTACTCTCGAAGGCCATATCTTTCCTTTGGGCCTTCAATGACCCCTACTGTTAAGAAGCTTTTAATCATATCAGGGTCAGTCTTTTTGCTTCAAGCAATAGTTGGTCAGCAGATGAACCTGATCTTTGGATTGGTTCCTGCTCTGGTATGGCAGAAATATTTTCTCTGGCAATTGGGGACCTATATATTCCTCCACGGAGGGCTTTTTCATTTATTATTTAATCTCTTTGCACTTTGGATGTTTGGCTGTGAATTGGAAAGATACTGGGGTTCCAGGGTATTTCTAAGGTACTTTTTTATTACCGGCATTGGTGCCGCAATATGTACTGTGCTTATAACCCCTAACCTCTTTATTCCTACTATCGGAATGTCTGGAGCAATCTATGGTATCCTTTTAGCCTATGGTTGGTTTTTCCCTAACCGCATTATTTATATTTATCTGTTCTTTCCCATCAAGGCAAAATACTTTGTTATGATATTTGGGGCAATTGAGCTCTATGCATCCATAGCTGGAACCGGCGGAGGCATTGCCCACATTACTCACCTGGGGGGGATGGTTTTTGGTATAATATACTTGAATTACCATGATATATGGAGATTCTTATACCAGTACTATATGAGATGGAAGTTGTCAAGGCTTAAGAGACGCTATAAAGTCATCGATGGTGGGAAAAATAGTGATAAGAGCTTCCATTAATGGCTTTCCTTTCAGAAGGGGTTAGTCCTGGTCTAAATGACAAAGATCAAGATCTGTGGAATAACCAATATAGAGGATGCTATCCGGGCAGCAAACCTTGGGGCTGATGCCCTGGGTTTTGTGTTTTATAAAGACAGCCCCCGTTGTATTCGAAAGGATGCTGCTAAGGAGATAATTCGTGAGCTTCCACCTTTCGTATCCTCGGTAGGGGTGTTTGTTAATGAGAAAGAGGAAAGGATAAGGGAGATTAGTGAGGAGTGTTGTCTAGACATCCTCCAGTTCCATGGCAATGAATCACCGGATTTCTGTTCTCATTTCGACAAAAAAGTGATAAAAGCATTCAGTATTAATGATAGAAAGTGCCTTGAGGTTATTCCCTCTTATCAGGTAAGCGCTGTATTACTCGATACATATTATGAAGAAATCTATGGAGGGGGTGGGAAAGCCTTCAATTGGGAACTCGCCTCTGAGGCAAAAAGATTTGCCGGCAGAGTTATCCTTGCAGGAGGGCTTAATCCTGGCAATGTTATGAAAGCAATCCAAATGGTAGAACCCTATGGGGTGGATGTAAGCAGTGGGGTTGAATCTAAACCAGGCAAAAAGGATCGTGTTAAGGTAGAAGAGTTCATAAAAACAGTTAAAAAGGCTTACAAGTAGTAGAAAGGATAACGATATGTTGCCTGATAAAAAGGGGCATTTTGGGATATATGGGGGAAGATACGTAGCAGAGACTTTAATGCCCGCCCTCTTAGAATTAGAGGAATCATACTACAGGTACAAGGACGATAGAGAATTTCAACAGGAGCTTAACTACTATCTCAGGGAATATGTAGGACGAGAAACCCCTCTATATCTAGCCGAAAGACTAACCCGAAGACTGGGAGGAGCCAATATCTATCTTAAAAGAGAAGACCTATGTCATACCGGTGCCCATAAGATAAACAATACCCTGGGACAGATCATTCTGGCTAAGAAGATGGGCAAAACTCGTATTATAGCAGAAACCGGGGCAGGTCAACATGGGGTAGCTACCGCAACTGTAGCTGCTATGTTTGGACTGGAATGCGAGATATATATGGGCGTGGAGGACATAAAACGCCAGTCATTAAATGTCTTTCGGATGAAGCTGTTGGGTGCCAGGGTGCAGCCCGTCTCCTCCGGGACTAATACATTAAAAGACGCAATGAATGAGGCTATGCGGGATTGGGTTACCAATATCTACAATACCTTTTATATTATTGGTTCTGTAGCCGGCCCCCATCCATACCCTATGATGGTTAGAGATTTTCAAAGCGTAATTGGCAAGGAAACAAAAAGGCAGATATTGGAGGTGGAGAAACGATTGCCAGACCATCTAATAGCCTGTGTTGGTGGTGGAAGTAATTCAATGGGGTTGTTTTATCCATTTAGAGATGATAAAGAGGTAGAAATGGTTGGGGTGGAGGCCGCCGGATTCGGTATTAACACAGGTAAGCACGCAGCTTCTATCCTGGATGGAAGCGTTGGGGTCCTGCACGGAAGCAAAACCTATCTCTTGCAGGATGAAAATGGCCAGATCAAGCATACCCATTCCATTGCTGCTGGTTTGGATTATCCCGGGGTAGGTCCTGAACACAGCTACTTCCATGACATAGGCAGAGTAAAATATGCTTCCGTCACTGATAAAGAGGCCCTCGATGGGTTCAGGCTCTTGAGCATAACTGAAGGTATAATACCTGCTCTGGAAAGCGCCCATGCTATCGCCTATACAATGAAATTAGCCCCGAAACTCGACAAAGAGAAGGTTATAATCGTCAATCTATCAGGCAGGGGAGATAAAGATATGAATACAGTAGCCGAAGCCCTGGGGGTTTCGTTATAATTGGATGAATTGGATATTATTATGAATAGAATAAGTAAGGTTTTTCAAAGGTTAAGTACCAACAATGAAAAGGCATTAATTCCGTATATTACTGCCGGAGATCCTTCTTTAGAATTAACAAAGAAACTGGTTTTTCAACTGGAGAAGAGTGGGGCAGACATAATTGAACTGGGGATCCCTTTTTCTGATCCCATGGCAGATGGCCCTACAATACAGCGCGCCTCAGAACGGGCATTGGCAAACAATGTCTCTTTAAGAGACGTTCTAGATTTAACCAGTGAAATACGGATGCATACAGAGATACCCATCATACTATTCGGTTATTACAACCCTTTCTTTACTTATGGTGCTGAAAAATTTTCCAGAGATGCCAAAGAAGCTGGAGTAGATGGTGTACTTATAGTCGATCTCCCACCCGAGGAAGTGGACGAATTAAAGGTTTATGTTGACAAAGATAGCCTGGATATTATATTCTTGATAGCTCCTACTAGTAATGAAGAGAGAATAAAACTAATTACAAAGAAAGCCAGTGGATTTATCTATTATGTATCGGTTACCGGGGTGACAGGGGCAAGGACCAGCCTTGACAATCATATTGAAGAATATGTGGCCAAGGTTAAGGAACTTACAGACCTTCCGGTAGGGGTAGGGTTTGGTATTTCAACCCCTGAGCAAGCCAGGACAGTGGCCATTTGGGCAGATGGAGTAATTGTAGGCAGCGCTATTGTAAAGATCATCGAAGAGAACTTAAATAGTCCAGATATGCTTACAAAGGTAGGACAGTTTGTTAGGAGACTAAAGAGAGGGATAGGATAAAAAACTGGAACAGACCGTAACGCCCACTAAGGTGGTGAAACCTTTCAGTATTTAGGAGTATACGTGAAGATAAAGGTACTTGGTTGTTATGGAGCAGAACTGAAGGATTTTCATAGTACAACATTTCTCATTAACGATACTCTACTTCTTGATGCCGGGACAATAACATCTGCCTTAACCCTGGATGAGCAGATGAATATCCACAGTATCCTGGTCACCCACTCTCATCTCGATCACACAAAGGATATCCTATTCCTGGCTGACAATCTAATTGTAGGGGAAAACAACACCTCAGTAGAAATAATCAGTATTCCCGAAGTCATTGATAATCTAAAATCCCACCTGTTGAACGATAAAATATACCCAGATTTTACCGTCCTCCCTACTATAGAAAAGCCTATCTTGCAGTTTAAGCCGATAAAAACAGGGGAACCTGTCTGTATTGCCGGGCTAACTGTCATTGCCATTCCTGTCAATCACACAGTGGATGCTGTGGGCTATATAATCAGGGATAAAAAGAGCTCCATTGTATATACCGGTGATACAGGCACTACCGACAGGATTTGGGAAGAAGCCAATAAGTTACCCGACCTAAAGGCAGTATTTATAGAAACATCTTTCCCAAATCGTTTAAGTAAGCTGGCTAAGGTTAGCGGACATCTCACCCCTTCGATGCTAAAAGATCAATTGGATAAATTAAAGAACCCTGACGCATCCATCCTTGTCTTTCACATGAAACCTCAGCACCTTCCTGAACTGGAACATGATCTTGCAGAAATAAAAAACCGAAGTATCATTATCTTAAAACAAGGAGAGGTGTTCAATGTATGAGATAATGATTAAATCAGGGTTTTCTGCTGCCCATAGTCTTAGGGGGTACGGAGGCAAATGTGAAGGTCTCCATGGGCACAACTTTAGAGTAGACGTCCATGCAAGGGCAAAAAAACTAGATGATACAGGACTGGCATTGGATTTCAGAATCTTGAAGGAAAAAACCCAGATCATTTTAAACCAATTGGATCACACGTATCTGAATGATTCCCCTTACTTTTCTGAGATAAACCCATCTTCTGAGAATATTGCGGTTTATATATTCAAGAATTTAGAGAAAGAGATCAACGATGGCAATGTTGTGATGAGCAGAGTGGCTGTCTGGGAATCCGAGGGTTCCTGTGCCTCTTATTATGAGTTAGAGTAGGGGCAATCCTGTGTGATTGCCCTACTTATTTCAGAAGGGTAATTAAAAGAAAGTATAAATATGATCGATATTCAAAACCAGATTGACCATCGGAATATAGAGATTGAGAAAGTCGGTGTTAAAAATATCAAATATCCAATCATCGTCTTAGACCGCAAGAATAAGACGCAGCATACAATAGCTAACATCAATATGTATGTCAACCTTCCCCATCACTTCAAGGGGACCCATATGAGTAGATTTATTGAAATACTGAATGAGTACAGGGGAAGAATAAACATCAAAACACTCTTCACCATCATTGACGAGATGAAAAAAAAACTCAATGCTAAATCCGCTCACCTGGAGATAGAATTTCCCTACTTTATAGAGAAAAGGGCTCCTGTTTCTAGGGCAAAGAGCCTGATGGAATACACCTGCAAATTTTGCGCATCCCACAATGAAGAGAGAGATTTATATATTCAGGTGGATGTCCCCATCACCACCTTATGCCCCTGCTCTAAAGAAATTAGCCAGGATGGCGCCCATAATCAGAGGGGTAAAGCATCAGTTAAACTGCGTTTTGAAAAATTCCTGTGGATTGAAGATATTATAAAATATGTTGAGGAGTCAGCGAGTAGCGAAGTCTATTCCCTTCTTAAGAGATCCGATGAAAAATTCGTTACAGAAAAGGCATATTCAAATCCTATGTTTGTTGAGGACGTGGTTAGGAACGTAGCCTCTAAGCTTGATGCCGATACAAATATTACCTGGTTTAGTGTGGAGGCAGAAAACTTTGAGAGCATTCACAATCACAATGCCTATGCCTTTGTAGAAAAGAAGGTTTGATGGCTTAGTTTTTACGAGTCCATCAGCTTTGAACTGGGGAGAAATAAATGCTTTCACATGGTCTTCTTGAAAAACTGGCAATAAAAAATGACACTAAAATAGTGTATCTCATTTTAGATGGAGTAGGTGGACTAGAAGTGGAAGGGAAAGGGGGAACTGAACTGCAGGTTGCCCATACACCCAACCTGGATGAATTGGCTAAAAACTCTATCTGCGGTTTATTGGATCCTGTTGCCCCAGGGATCACCCCTGGGAGTGGCCCCTCTCATTTCGCCCTCTTCGGCTACGATCCTTTAGAAAGCAATATTGGAAGGGGAATTCTAGAGGCCTCAGGCATAGCTTTCCCATTAACACCCAGAGATGTGGTGGCCCGGATAAACTATGCAACTATCGATAAAGAAGGGAGAATCATTGACCGTAGGGCAGGCAGAATAACCACCTCTGAAAACAATAGGATCTGTGCAAAACTTAGAGAGAATATCAAGCTTGGTAATACTGAGGTTTTTGTTGAACCAGTCAAAGAACACAGGGCAGTACTGGTGTTAAGGGGAGACGGTCTTGAAGGAGACATAGAAGATACGGATCCTCAAAAGGTTGGATTATTTCCTTTAAAACCCAATGCCAATAATCCCGAATCAAAAGCAACGGTTAAGCTGGTTTCGGACTTTCTGTCTCAGGCCAAATCAATCCTGGCTGATGAAAAAAAGGCCAATATGGTACTCCTCAGGGGATTTGCCAGGCACAGGGTCTATCCTTCTTTAGAAACGAGGTTTGGTTTGAAGTCCCTTGCCATAGCTACTTATCCTATGTATAAAGGAATAGCCCGATTACTGGGGATGACTGTTCTTCCATCACTGGAGAACATTAATGATGAATTTAAGGCATTGAAAGACCAGTATAATAACTACGATTTCTTCTATCTACACATCAAACAGACCGATTCCCGGGGGGAGGATGGGGATTTTGATGCCAAGGTAAAGGTGATTGAAGATGTCGATGGCCTTTTGCACCAAATAACCGAACTAAATCCTGATGTACTGGTGGTAACTGGCGACCATTCTACCCCTGCAAAGTGGGGTGGACATAGCTGGCATCCCCTTCCTGTGATACTAAATTCTAAGTTCTGTCGGGTTGATCAGGTGACAAGATTCGATGAGATAAGCTGCATCCAGGGAGGGTTAGGCCGCCAGCCTACTGTTAATCTGATGACCATGGTACTTGCAAATGCAGGGCGTCTTGCAAAATTTGGGGCATAAGCCCCTGCTTTCACTCATGGGTATTTTGATTGTGGCTCTAATCCTTTTTTGAGTATGTCATCTCACTCTGAAGAGGTTAGAGGTGTAACGGATAAATCGGTTAAGATAGGTGTAATAGGTGATTTGACAGAACCTGTAGCTGATATCTGGATTCCATGTGCCGAAGCAATTAGTTCACACTGAAAAATTCCCTTTTCCGCTCTCTGGTTCAGGTTTTTTGACCCATCTATGACTCGCTTCAGGCATTTTCAGAAACTCGCCCTTCGGGCTCAAACAGCCTGAAAATCGTGAATCGAAAGTCGGGAGTCGTAAATAGAATAAAACCCATTCACGATTCACGATTCACGACTTACGGTTTTGACGATGTTCGCTCCAAAGGAAATTTTTCATTTTTCAGGGTGAACCAATTAGGTGTTATTTCAGATACGTAAATGAAAACGGAGGAGTTCATGGAAGAAAGATAATAACTATCATTGAGGATGATAGTTATAGCATGCCAATGGCACTTTCCGCTTTTAAGAAGCTTATCTTTAAAGATCGTGTTCTAATGCTTATGGCTGCCTCTGGTATAGGACAGCCCATGCGATAATTCCCCTTGCAAAAAAGGATAAGGTGACTATGATAGCCGTCACCAACGATAACAGGTTTTCAACCTGTAAGAAAGTACGTGTTCGGTACAATTCCTTTCTACGAAGACCAGATAGAATTGATCTTTGAGTATATCTTCAAGGATCTGAAGGCAAAAAACCCAGCCATTGCTCTAGCTTACCCTGACACGGCATCAGGAAACATCTCCAGAGACACATGCAGAAAGTTGACAAAGATATACAATGTAAAAAACTATGTGGAAACCATCATATCTGTTGGAGCGGGAGATTTTACCTCCCAAATCTTACGCCTTAAGACACATAACCCCGATTATGTCATCATACAATTACATCCTCGAAGACGACAGAATCTTGCTCCCCATGTCTTTAAAGCTCTGGAGGCCAACGCCACTTTTCCAGAGACAGTTGGTGTGATGAGGATAAACGATGGGCTGGATAAGGTGCTGGTACATCAATGGTAGATTGGAGGGCGGCTAAATATCTGTGTTAGTAGCAGCATGGCAGATGTTTTGCCTGCCGTGTTATTCAGGGGACAATAATAACTAACTAAGGAGGCAAATGATGGCTGGATTTGGTTTTACAGAAGAACAGGAGATGTTTCGGGAAACTGTGCAACGCTTTGCCCGGCAGGAACTTGCTCCAGGGGCAAAGGAGCGGGCAAAAAAAACGGATCGCCCGCTGGAATTGATAAAAAAAGTGGCTGACCAGGGGTTGGTTGGATTGGCCGTTCCCGAGGAATTTGGAGGTGGGGGGGCAGATTGGGTTACCGTCGGCATCGCTGTTGAGGAGATGTCGAAGGTTGATTTTGGGCTTGGCATGCTGCCTGTACTGCCCGGCCTGTTTTCCCTCCTCCTCACCCGTCACTGTTCGGAGGAGATGCGGGTGTGCGACAAATTTATGGGTAACAATTTCATGCCGCCGCCCGATGCTCCCAAAAATCTTCCCATCGGTTGCTAAGAATACTGCAGCGCAGGGCTATGATACTGTCCGCACCCTCAACCGTCCAGTGCATACCCGATTGTTTCAAACGCTGTGCAACCACGGTTCGACAGCCTGCCTCCAAGACTCCAGAACCTACGAAGAGACCGCGTTTTCTAAAGTCCGCATACCGCATCCGTTCCTTGTTTTTCTCAAAATAACCAGTTCCCCTTTCACATGTAGCTTTATCGTATCCCGGCAGGGATGAACAACGACTGATGGCATCAATAACCTCTTCCGGCCTGCCATCATCAAGTTCCTTACGACGTTCCTCTGTCCACTGATGCAGCTTGTCTTTATTCTGTCCGAAGCATGCCTTGGCGACGTTCCAGTAGTGTTCCCGCGCGTGAAAGAGATCAACAATCTGGGTAGCTCCATAAAATTGTTCATCCGCAATATTCCATATCCAGGGAGCGCCGTCTCCAAGCACACAAACCTCCTTTGCCCAGTGCATGCCGCGCCGCATTGCCTCTTCATATATCCGATTGCCAAAAACTTCAGCAGATTCGATCGCTCCGGTGTAGCTGGTTGTCTCTTCGTCTCGCACAGGATAGCCCTTCTGGTCAACCCCTGTCTGGGTAAAAACGCAACCCAGCTTGACCTCACGGGTCTTTGCCTGGCCGTCTTCACTCTTTCCTCTTCTGCCTGCGGTCTCTTTCTTCACCACCGGCACTCCGGTGCCATCCATGCACACATACATCCTGGGAACCGGTTTAATCGGGATAATATTATCAGACAGCGACGCCTTCGCCTCTGCGGCATGAAACGATTCCACCTGACTGCCGACCATTTGTGATACACGCTCTACGGCTTTTGCTTCTACGCGGATATCTGCCAGTTCATACAAATCTTCCTGGCCGAGACCGAATGGCCGGTAGGCCCCAACCTTGCTCATCATCCGACGCACCCCAGAACTATAAG
>Ga0210049_1004485_pt1 | contig 12174 bp, 8 predicted proteins | sample CryGeyCG2014_300_2_FD_183964 | JGI IMG/M metagenome (GOLD analysis project Ga0210049, IMG submission 183964) | Groundwater microbial communities from aquifer - Crystal Geyser CG06_land_8/20/14_3.00 (SPAdes) (version 2) | ecosystem: Environmental > Aquatic > Deep subsurface > Groundwater | place...
AAAAAAATAAAAATTCAGTTATTTTAGTAGCCCTTTATGTCCCCGGAGAAAATAACCAGGGCAAAGTAAGTATCAGAGGGACTGGTTTTATAATTTCTCGTGATGGTAAATTTATAACTTGCGGACATGTATATAAACAAATTCCTCAAAATGATCTTCCTTATTTAGAAGTTTCAGTACCCGGGAAAATCGATGAAAAAGGAATAACTCATTATGATAGATATAAAGTGAAATTGTTGAAGATAGACAAGGAGAACGATTTAGCTTTGATGCAGATAATTTCTGATAAGAATAATTTTGAAACAATCGAAGGATTCGGTAAATCCGAATCGGTTAAAGAAGGAGACGAAGTCGTTTTTATTGGATATCCTTTAGCTACGGAATTATTAGGCATGCGATTTGGAATTACAATGAACACAAACCATTGTATTATTAGTTCTGTTAAAAGACGAGGAATAGATGGTTCTTTGCACTTTTTTATGATAGATACCCATATTAATAATGGTTCAAGTGGTTCTCCGGTATTTTTAAAAGATACGGGAAAAGTTATAGGAATAGCAAGCGGTAGGATATCTGCAAAAATTTCTTCACCAGAAGGAAAAATATTGGATATCCCTGCAAATATGGGAATTTGTGGGCCTGCTAAATACATAATTGATTTAATTAATAAATAATTCGAAATTTAAGGTCGCATTTAATAAATTTAAAATCAACTATATAAAAAATAATATGGCAAAAATTGTTGGAATTGATTTGGGTACTTCAAATTCGGCTGCCGCTTATATAGAAGCCGGCAAGCCCAAAATGATTCCTTCAGCTGAAGGAACTACGGTTGTAGGAGGGAAGGCTTTCCCATCCTATGTTGCTTTTACAAAAGAAGGAGAAATTTTAGTTGGAGAACCTGCTCGCCGACAAGCAGTAGCTAATCCAGAAGGAACAATTACAGCAGCTAAAAGAAAGATGGGTACGGATTATAAATATAAAATTTTTGGCAAAGAGTATACTCCTCAACAAATTTCTGCCTTCATTTTGCAAAAAATAAAAAAAGATTCCGAATTATATTTGGGTGAGAAAGTAGAAAAAGCAGTAATTACTGTTCCGGCTTATTTTGATGACGCCCAACGCCAAGCTACCAAAGACGCCGGAGCAATTGCAGGTTTGGAAGTTATTCGTTTGGTAAACGAGCCGACTGCCGCCTCTTTAGCTTATGGCCTAGATAAGGTTAAAGAAAAAAGTCAGCAGGTTCTGATTTTTGATTTTGGTGCCGGGACTCTAGATGTAACAATTATGGATTTTGGTCAAGGAGTTTTTGAGGTCCGAGCCACTTCTGGCGACACTCAGCTTGGCGGTACCGATATGGATGAAATTTTAATAAACTATATCGTTGATGGATTTAAAAAAGACACAAGGATTGATTTAACTTCAGATAAAATGGCGATGCAGAGGATTAAAGAAGCAGCCGAAAAAGCAAAAATGGAGCTTTCTTCTACTCTTGAGACAGAAATTAACCTACCCTTTATTACTGCTACCTCCGAAGGTCCCAAGCACCTTTTAATGAAATTTACTCGGGCAAAGTTAGAAGAATTGATAAAGCCAGTTATTGAACGTTGCCGAAAACCTGTTGAACAGGCCTTATCCGATGCAAAATTATCGCCTAAGGAGATTGAAAAAATTATTTTAGTTGGTGGACCCACCCGAATGCCAATAGTTCAAAGATTCATTGAAAATATTTTTGGAAGGGCGAAAATTGCCAGGGGAGTCGATCCTATGGAGTGTGTGGCGATGGGAGCCGCAATCCAGGGAGCAATTTTGGGCGGTGAAGGAGAGGTAAAAGATGTCTTATTACTTGATGTTACTCCTTTATCCTTGGGAATTGAGACTTTGGGAGGAGTAAATACGGTTTTAATTCCAAGAAATACTACTATCCCCACTGCGAAAACTCAGATTTTTTCCACCGCTGCTGACAATCAACCTTCGGTAGAAATTCATGTATTAGAAGGCGAAAGACCGATGGCTGCTGATTGCAAGACCTTAGGAAGGTTCATTTTAGATGGCATCCCTTCGTCTCCAAGAGGAGTTCCTCAAATTGAAGTTACGTTTGATATTGATGCCAATGGAATTTTGAACGTTAAGGCAAAAGATAAAGCCACAGGAAGAGAACAATCAATCAGGATTGAAGCAAAAACTGGCCTTTCCAAAGAAGAGATAGAAAAAATGAAAAAAGAAGCTGAGATGTATACCCGAGAAGATAGGGAAAAAAGAGAGTTGGCTGAAGCAAGAAACAATGCCGATACGTTAATTTATACTACTGAAAAAACTTTAAAAGAAGCAGGAGACAAAATTTCTACAGATTTAAAAAAAGAAGTAGGAGAAAAAGTAGCTGCCTTAAAAAAAGCAATGAATCAAAATAAATTAGAAGAAATGAGACAAAAAATTCAAGAACTTTCCCAGGCCATCCAAAAGGTTGGGATAGAAATGTATCAGAAAAAAGGTAGAGAAGGAGGAGACGCAGAAGAGGGTAAATTTAAGAAAAAATAAAATCATAATTTACCCCGTTAGAAGGGGTTGGGCTTTCTAACGGGGTCTGTCACATCTATGAATAAAAAATTATTAAAACAAATTATATTAGCTTTTTTGTTTTTCTTATTTTTAAATTTGAGTTTTTTTTATCTTAAGGCACTCCTTTTCAAAGAAGGAAATTTTATTCTTCCTTTTATTCTGTTTTTAGTATTTCTTCTATTGGGTGCTACTTTTTTCATTTTTTTAGTGTTCAGTAAAGCATCGTTAAAATTACAAATCCCTTTTGATTTTCTAATCTTTGGCTCTACCTTGTTTTGGTTCGGGACGAATGTTTATATGATAGTGGCCGGTTTGATATTAACTCTCTTTCTGTTTTTTAGTCAGATAGTTCTTCGAAAAGAAGAAAAAAATCTTCTAAAATTTAGTTTTTCTCGTCTTTCACACAAAACTTACGAGGTTTTATTGACTGGTGTAGCAATTTTAATTGCTGTTTTACTCTTTTTATCTCCAAAACTCTTGGGCGGGAAAATTAACTTACCCCGTCCTTTATTTGACTTATTTTGGCCTACTACTGAAAGGTTTTTATCTTCTCAAACGCCGGGATTTTCTGGTGATATGACCGTCGACCAATTCCTTATTTTACAGATGTCTAGAGAAAATGTAGATAAAATGTTAGAACAATATCTAAAAACTAAAAGCCCAGAACAGCCGTCAGGACCTCTTTTACCATTTCAGGGTCAAATAGAAATTGAATTTTATAAAGAGCTGCAAAAACAATTAGAAGAAACAAAAAAACAAATACCCAAAGAAGTGCTTCAAAAAGGAAGAGAAGAGTTAGCAAAGACATTTCAGATAGATAAAACCTTAAAAGGAAATGAAAAAATGAAAGACATTTTTTATGAAGTAGTTACTGTAATGATAGCCAAGAATGTCAAATCTTGGGAGAAGCTAGGTACGATAGGTCTAATATTAATTTTCTTTATGTTGATAAAGACGGTTTCAATATTCTTCAACTATATTCTTCTTTTAATATCGTGGCTGATTTTTAAGATATTTTTTGCAACAAAATTCTTTAAGTTAGTCACCATAAAAGTAGACAAAGAAGAATTAACCATATAATGCAAATTATGCGAATTTAATGCCAATAATGCTAATTGCGAATAATTTTATTCGCAATTCGTAGATTAGTATATCATTTGTAGATTTGCGTCATGTTTTATGAAGGATTATTATAAAATTTTAGGTATCTCTAAAGACGCTTCATCGGAAGAAATCAAAAAAGCCTTTTTCCGCTTAGCCCAAAGATACCATCCCGACAAAGGAGGAAATCCGGAAAAGTTCAAGGAAATTAACGAGGCTTATCAGATCTTGGGTGATAAAGAAAAGCGGGCTCAATATGATAGATTCGGAACAGTATTTGAAGAAGCGCCATTTGGAGCAAGAAGAGGAGAAACTCCCTTTTCAGAAGGATTTGATTTTTTCTCTTTTGGGAAGGATTTTGATACTTCAGTTTTTGAAGAAATCTTTGAAGATTTTTTTGGTGCCGCTCCTTTTGCCAGAGAGAGAACTTCCAAAAGAAAAAGAGGCCGAGATATTTTTGTGGATATTAAAATTAGCCTCGAAGAAACTTTCACTGGCGTAAAAAAAGAGATTTCTCTTGAGAAATTTACTACCTGTTCCAGGTGCAAAGGAAATGGAACAGAACCAGGAACACGACTGAAGACCTGTCCTTCTTGTCGGGGAGCTGGAAAAGTGAAGGAAATCCACCAAACTTTCCTCGGAACTTTTACCAGGGCCAATGTTTGTCCGCAGTGTCAGGGCTTTGGCAGGATTCCCGAGAAAAATTGCAGCAAATGTCATGGAGAGGGTAGAATAAAAGAAGAGAAGAAAAGTGTCGTTTCTATTCCGGCAGGCATTTCTGATAAAGAGAGAATTTTAATTGCCGGCGAAGGAGAAGCCGGAGAAAAAGGGCAAAATAGTGGAAATCTTTATGTTAGAGTTTATGTTATGGAACATCCTTACTTTGTTAGACGAGGGGACGACATATATTTCAATTTTGATGTTAATTTTTCCCAAGCTACTCTCGGGGATAAGATTGACATTCCTACTTTGGCTGGTAAAGTAGGACTACAAATTCCCTCTGGAACTCAAGCGGGAAAATTGTTAAGATTAAAAGGGATGGGGATACCGCATCTTAATAGGAGGGGCAAGGGCGATATGTATGTCAAGATTAATGTTAGAACGCCGCAAAAATTAACTAAAAAGCAAAAAGAGTTAATTAAAAGGTTAAAAGAAGAAGGAATATAGAAACCATCCTAACATACTAACATTTTAACATCCTAGCATATTAACATACGAAAATTTTGAAATGTTATAATGTCTAAATGCTAAAATGTTGAGATGATGTTGGTGGGTTGGCTGAGCGGCTTAAAGTCCCGATTCACTACGAAATCGGAATCGAGGATTCTCGATGTCGTAACAAAATCATATCCCGAATTTCTTTTAGAGAAATTCGAGGACTCACGAAAAGTCGGAGGATTTTGACGACATCGGAACAACGGTTTGCCCCGAAAAATAACGAAATAAAATGAAGTATATTTTTCGAGATCCCGTCGGCTCATTAAAAGAGGAAGGGTGGCTGAGTGGTTTAAAGCAACGGGTTGCTAACCCGTGGGGCCTAAACAGTCCTTCGTGAGTTCGAATCTCACCCCTTCCGCTAGGTGTTATTTACGGGATCCTCGAAACGGCGTCATTCAAATATTCATGAGCCGTTTCGGGACTAAACCGTGGGGTGTAAATCGCCCCTCGCGGGTTCGAATCCTGCACCCACCGTCTGTGGTCTCCAAATTGCTATAGCAATTTGGAGGATATATCTGCACCCACCGCTTGGTAATTTGTTAAATCACTTTGAGATATGCCAAATTCATCGAACCACCAAGTTTATAAAGCGGAGAAAACAATCAATGATGTCTTATTCGGTCTTTGTCTTTTTATTACCCTAGCAGCTTTAGGGATGGTCCTAACGCAATTCTTTTCTCGAGGAGATTTTCCTCCTCCGAGGATTGATACTTTCTATATCGGTGTTTTATTAGTTTATTCTTTGCATAAAGAAGCACTTCGATGGTTGCAAGAAAAAGGTTCAGAAAGTCAACAGCGAAAAGGAGAATATTTTGTCTATATTTGGATTATTATTACAGCACTTTTATATTTAATAAATTTTTTAACTCATGATTATTTTTCTTACTCTCAATCTGGTGAACAAGTAGCTACTTTAGCGGAAATGAGTTTTACTACTCTAGAAGTGGGAGGAGTATTCCTCTTCACACGCCTTTTTAAAATAGCCTCCCTATATTTATTCGCCCAAAAAAATAAATAGTCTGGTGGGGTGCCTGAGTGGTTTAAAGGGACGGTCTTGAAAACCGCTGTGGCAGAGATTGCCACCGTGAGTTCGAATCTCACCCCCACCGCTTTTATATGGAATTACCGGATGAAAAAGAAAAATTAAAAGTTCCTTTATCGGAAAAACCCCTGCGAGAGACAGAAAGAATAGAAAATAAACTTTCCCAAAGAAAAAGAAGGAGAAGCGTTTTATTATTGATTATTTTATCATTAACCTTTGGTTTTATTGGAGGAATTTTAGGAATTAAATATTATCCAGATATTGCAGGATTTTTTCCTGGAATTTTTACAGAATTTAATCCTTCTTCCGGAACAAATCAAAAACCTATTATCCAAGGAAGAATAACCACCAACGAGGAAAAGGCAGTAATTAATGTAGTTAATCAAAGTATCAATAGTGTGGTTTCAATTTTGGCAAAAGGGGAGGTTTCTTTACCAGGGTTTCCTTCATTTTCCCAGGAAGTGGAAGGCACAGGCTCAGGATTTATTGTTTCCTCTGACGGTATGATTTTAACTAATAAACATGTGGTTCAGTACAAAGATATGAAATATACCGTCATTTTGCAAAATGGAGAAAAATATGAAGCTCAAGTATTGGCTCGTGATCCTGTCCAAGATTTAGCAATTTTAAAAATTAAAAAGACGGGGTTAAAACCCTTAACTTTAGGTAATTCTGATAATCTTCAAATAGGCCAGACAGTAATTGCTATTGGAAATGCTTTGGGCGAATTTCAAAACACTGTTTCGGTCGGAGTGGTTTCTGGACTTTCTCGGAAAATCACTGCTGGTGGCGGAGGGACAATTGAAACAATTGAAGAGGTTATTCAGACAGACGCCGCTATTAATCAAGGAAATTCGGGAGGTCCTCTTTTAGATCTTGCTGGCGAGGTTATTGGAATTAATACGGCTATGGCTTCTAGTGCCGAAAATATTGGTTTTGCTATTCCTGTTAATAAAGCTAAAAAAGCTATTGATAATTTTAAAGAAAAAGGGGAAATTACCTATCCGTTTCTAGGGGTAAGTTATGTTTTAATTAATGAGGCTTTTCAAGCTCAATATAATTTACCGGTAAATTACGGAGCCTTAGTAATAAGAAGCGAAGAAGGGCCAGCGGTAGTTCCTGGAAGTGGAGCTGATAAAGCTGGGATAAAAGAAAATGACATAATTTTGGAGATGGATGGTAAAAAAATTACCGGAGAAAATACTCTTTCTAAAATGATACTGGCTCATAGTGCTGGTGACAAAATTAAATTAAAAATTCTTCGCAAGGGGAAAACAATGCAAACAACAGCCGAGCTTAGTGAACGTTCGGAATAAAATCAAATCAATAATTTTTATGTTTTTAACTTTTTAGATTTTTAAAACTATGAACGGTGGTGATTTTACAATTAAAGCTCAAGAGGCGATTCAGCGTTCTCAAGAAATCGCCTCAGAAAAGCATCATCAACAAATTGATGTTTTGCATTTACTTTTGGCCTTGCTTGAAGACCAAGATGGCGTAGTAAATTCGATTCTAAAGAAGATAGACAAGAATCCCAACCAGATTAGAAAAAAAATAGAGGAAACATTATTTGCTTTGCCCCGGGTTTTTGGCCAGACCTCTTTTGGTCAAGCATATTTAACTCAGGATTTTGCTAGAGTTTTAGACCAGGCAAAGCGAGAGACAAGGAATATGGGAGATGAATTTATTTCGGTTGAACATCTATTTTTGGGAATTTTAGCCACCCCCAATAGAGCTAGAGATGTGCTTTTTGGGATTAATTATAATACGGTAAAAAAGGTCTTGGATGAAATTAGAGGTGGACAAAAAATTACTGATCAGTCCCCGGAATCTAAATATCAGATTCTCGAGAAATATACCCGTAATTTAACTCAAGAAGCCCGGGATAAAAAACTCGATCCGGTGATAGGGAGAGGGGAAGAAATTAGAAGAGTTATCCAAGTTATTTCTCGTCGGAGAAAAAATAACCCAGTTTTAATTGGAGAGGCTGGCGTTGGCAAAACTGCAATCGTTGAGGGCTTAGCTCAAATGATTGTGGGAGGTGACATTCCAGAAAGTCTTAAAGATAAAGAAATTATTGCTCTTGACCTTGGAGCAGTGGTAGCTGGAACCAAGTACCGAGGCGAATTTGAAGCAAGGCTAAAAGCCCTTTTAAAAGAAATAAATAGAGCAGCAGGGAGGTATATTCTATTTATTGATGAGATGCATACTTTGGTTGGAGCCGGTGCAGCCGAAGGTGCTATTGATGCTTCCAATCTTTTAAAGCCCGCACTTCAAAGAGGGGAGTTAAAAGCTGTTGGATCTACTACTTTAAAAGAATATCAAAAATATATCGAAAAAGATCCAGCCCTTGAAAGAAGATTTCAGCCGGTTTATGTTTCAGAGCCCTCTATTGAAGATACTATCGCCATTTTAAGGGGAATTAAAGAAAAATACGAGCTACACCATGGTATAAAAATTAGAGATTCAGCCCTGGTTGCTGCCGTAAAACTTTCTCAAAGATATATTGGAGATAGATTTTTGCCAGATAAAGCCGTGGATTTGATTGACGAAGCTGCTTCGGCTTTACGCCTGGAAGTAGAGTCAGAACCGATAGAATTAGACAAAATTAAAAGAGAATTGACAAAGTTCCAAATAGAAAAAGAGGCTTTAAAGAAAGAAAAAGCCACCAAGAAAAAATTAAAAGAAGTTGAGAAAAAAATAGCCAATATTCGAGAAAAGAAAGATAAAATTGAAATTCAATGGAAAAAAGAAAAAGAATTAATTGAAGGTATCAAAAAACTCAAAAAAGAATTAGAAGAATTGAAAGGAGAGGCAGAGACGGCGGAGAGAAAAGGAGATTTGCAGAGGGTAGCGGAAATCCGTTATGGCAAAATCCCTCAAGATGAAAAACAATTGAAAAAATTAGAAAAAGAGCTCAGGCTCTTCCAGAAAGATAGAAGAATATTAAAAGAAGAAGTTACTGAAGAAGATATTGCTCAAATTATCTCCCGCTGGACAGGTATTCCAGTAACCAGAATGTTAGAGGGAGAGAGTCATAAATTAGCTCGGATGGAAGACGAACTTCATAAAAGAATTATTGACCAGGAAGAAGCAGTAAAAGCTGTTTCTAATGCTATTCGTCGCTCGCGTGCCGGCGTGGCTGAAGAGAAACGGCCAATGGGTGTATTTTTATTCTTGGGTCCAACCGGAGTGGGGAAAACCGAGTTAGGTCGAGCCCTTGCTGAATTTTTATTTAATGATGAAAATGCCATGGTTCGACTTGATATGTCAGAATTTATGGAGCGACACACAGTTTCAAAATTAATTGGTTCGCCCCCAGGATATGTAGGTTATGAAGAAGGAGGACAACTCACTGAGAAAATTCGTCGTCGACCTTACAGTGTGGTTTTATTTGACGAAATTGAAAAAGCCCATCCGGATGTTTTCAATATATTATTGCAGGTCTTTGACGAAGGGAGGCTTACCGATGCCAAAGGGAGAACAGCTAATTTTAAAAATACAATTTTAATTATGACTTCAAACATTGGAAGTGAGGAAATAGCCCAGGCTCAAGAAATTGGATTTGAAAAAAAAGATATGAAAGTCAAAAAAACCATCTCAAGAGATGAATTAAAAAATAGAATTAACGAAAAATTGAAAGATTATTTCAAGCCAGAATTTTTAAATCGTCTTGATGAAATTATCATCTTTAATTATTTATCCCAAGAAGATATCGAGAAGATAGTAGATTTACAGTTATCACTCATTCAAAAAAGATTAGAAGACAAAAGAATCAAAATCAATGTAACTCCGGAAGCTAAAAAATACTTAGCTAAATCAGGTTTTGACCCTAATTTTGGAGCAAGACCTTTAAAAAGGACTATTCAGCATTCGATTTTGGATAGCCTTGCTCAAAAAATTATCGAAGGAGAAATTAAAGAGGGCGATAAAGCAAAAATAGATGAAAAAGAGAAGAAAATTGCAATTACCCCAATTTTAAGGAGAACAAAGAAACCAAATATTCTTCATAAATCTCCTGTTTAAAATTCATTTTTTCATTCCCTTTTTAATTTTACCCCGTTAGAAAATCCACCCCTTTTTCACTTAGAAATTTCGGGAGAAAAAGGTTTTATCCATTTCTAAAACCACAAAATTTCTAACGGGGTTTTATCTAGGAGGGTTTTTTTACTATTTTATTACTGGAATTTGTCTTGCCTTTCTGTTATAATTTTTCAAAATATGCCTAAAAGAAAGAGAAAATTCAATGCTGTTTCAGGAATGTTTGACATCTTGCCAAGCGAGTATCCTCTATGGTTGAAAATTGAAGAAGTGGTAAGCTCTATCGCTAATTTTTATGGTTTTTCCAAAATTACCACCCCCATCCTGGAAGAGGAAGAACTTTTTGTTAAAGGAACCGGCCAAGACACCGAAATCGTTGAAAAACAAATGTATAGCTTTAAAACCAAAGGAGGGAAAAGAGTAGTTTTGCGGCCCGAATTCACCCCATCAATCGTTCGTGCTTATATCCAAAACGGGATGGAATCTTTACCAAAGCCTGTAAAACTTTGGAGTTTTGGTCCCGTCTTCCGTTATGAACGACCCCAAAAAGGCCGTTATCGCCAGTTTTGGCAATTTAATTTTGAAATCTTTGGAGACAAATCTCCAATCCAAGACGTTCTTTTAATCCAGATATTCTCCGATATTTTAAGAGATTTATCTTTATCTAAATGGATTGTCGAAGTTAACTCTATTGGTTGTAAAGAGTGTCGGTCCTATTATCTCCGTCAACTCAAAAATTATTATAAAAATCGACTTAGAGAAATCTGTCCAGAGTGTGAAAAAAGGTTGAAGAAAAATCCATTACGACTCCTTGACTGTAAAGAAGAGAAATGCCAAAGAGTCAAAAAATTCGCCCCTCAGATTGTAAATTCTCTTTGCGAGGATTGCCATCAATATTTAAAAAGAGTTCTTGAAATTTTAGATACCATTCAAATACCCTACGTCTTGAATCCCTACCTGGTTAGAGGCTTGGACTATTATACAAAAACTGTTTTTGAATTTGTGCCCCAGGATAAAAAAGAAGGGCAAAGCGCTTTAATAGGCGGCGGGAGATATGATTACTTAATCAACCAGATGGGCGGTAAAGACACGCCAGCAATTGGAGGAGCGGGAGGTGTTGAAAGAATTATCGAAGAGATAAGAGAACAAAAGATTAATATCTTAGCAAAAAGAGTAGAAAGATTTGAAAAAAAGCCCAAAATGTTCCTAGCCCAATTGGGAGAATTAGCCAAAGAAAAATCCTTAACACTCCTTGAAGAGTTTAGAAAAAATAAAATTATAATAGGGGAGAATGTAGGAAAAGATAACTTGAAAGTTCAGTTAGAACAAGCAGCAAAATTAGGGGTGAAATATACCTTGATTTTAGGACAAAGAGAAGCATTAGAAGATACGGTAATTATTAGAAATATGGAGACAGGAATCCAAGAAATAGTTTTTATAAAAGATATAGTAAAAGAAATTAAAAAGAGGCTTAAATAAACCCTGTTAGAAAATTCGTTTTTCTAATAGAGCAAGTTTTTTTATGGATTGTATTTTTTGCCAAATTGTCAAAAGAAAAATACCCGCAAAATTTCTCTACGAAGGTAAAGAGGTAATAGGAATTAAAAACGTCAATCCCGAAGCTCCTGTCCATTTACTTATCATCCCCAAACAACATATTGAATGGAAAGATGAATTTAAGAAAAAAGATTTAGCAATTTTGGTAAAACTCATTCTAGTAGCAAAGAAACTTGCCATAAAAAGAGAGATTTTCAAGGCCTGCAAACTAATTTTTAATGTTGGAAAGACGGGTCATATTTCTCATATCCATTTACATCTGATTGGCGGGTGGAAAAAGAAAATCCCAATGAAAAATATTTAAAATGATAATGGATCTTAAAAAATTTAAGCAAAAAAATATTCATATTATAGGCATTTCGGGTTTGGAAGGATGGGCAATACTCGATTTTTTTTTAACCCAAGGTTTTCGAAATATTACTGCTCACGATTTTATACGAAAAGCTGAGTTTCAAAGGGACTTCATTAAAAATCACCCTGGAATTTCTCTCAAGGAAACAAAAGAAATAATTTCAAAACTCTCAATTTACAGAAAAAGAATAAAATTTTTTTTTGAAAAAAATTATCTCAAAGACATAGATAAAGCTGATTTTATTTTTGTCCCTCAGTCTTGGTTTTTGTATAAAGAAAATCGCTATCTTTTTAAAATTAAAAAT
>Ga0210049_1004486_pt1 | contig 12170 bp, 9 predicted proteins | sample CryGeyCG2014_300_2_FD_183964 | JGI IMG/M metagenome (GOLD analysis project Ga0210049, IMG submission 183964) | Groundwater microbial communities from aquifer - Crystal Geyser CG06_land_8/20/14_3.00 (SPAdes) (version 2) | ecosystem: Environmental > Aquatic > Deep subsurface > Groundwater | place...
TTTAAACTTTCCGTCAATAAGCAATTTCTCAGCTTCTTGCCTCGTATAATACTTTGCGTATGAGGGATTAAGTTGGGCATATATAAATGATAAGCCGTTTCTCTGGAAACGTCTTTTCAAAAACTCACAGCACATATCCTCCCAACAGTTGAATTCCTTATCTCCAAAAATGAAGCTAAGAAATCCGGTTACCCAGAGATGGTCAACTTACAGACCGATTGGTCCTTTCACGAATTTCACGAATTTATTGAAAAATTTGCATTATTATTATATCCTTCCATAAGAGAAGTCAACCCTTCGACTCCCCAGCATAAATGCTGGGGCTTACCTTCGACCCGAGCTCAGGCCGAGGGGCTCAGGGTTGACCCTGCACTTCGATAGACTCAGTGTCCTGAGCTTGCCGAAGGAAGCGGCGCTTCTTCACCCCGCCTTTAAAGGCGGGGCTTGGCGCCGCCGAAGGGGTCAAGAATTTAGTGAGAGATTTCTAAGAAACCCCAGAAATCTCTGATTACACCGATTAGGAACCGATTACACAGATTCGGGATGTATTGAATGAAATCAAATGTTTTTGAAAAAGTGGTGAAAATTTCCATTGCGGTGATGATGATTTGTATTACCGCTCTTACCGTATTTGGTGTGGCCATTTATTTCTATTTCACTCATGATCTTCCAAGTATTGAAACTTTAAAAAATTACAGGCCCTCTACCATTACAAAAATATTTTCTGAAGATGGGGAAGTCATCGGTGAGTTTTTTTATGAAAAAAGAGAAGTGGTTTCCCTGGATAGGGTCCCCAACTATTTAATTCAAGCCTTTGTCGCAGGAGAGGATGCAAGATTTTTTCAACACAAGGGGTTAGACTATCTGGCCATCCTGAGGGCTCTTTTCAGAAATATTTTCTCTGGAGAGATTGTTCAAGGAGGGAGCACCATTACCCAACAGGTGGTGAAATCCCTTTTACTTTCCCCTGAAAAAAGCTTCACGAGGAAGATCCGAGAGGCCATCTTAGCCTATAAGATCGAAAAATATCTCACCAAAGATGAAATTCTTTTTTTATATTTAAACCAAATCTATTTGGGCCACGGGGCATATGGGGTTGCGGCTGCGGCAGAGAGTTATTTTGGGAAGACGGTTGAGGAATTAAATATAGCAGAGTCCGCTGTACTGGCTGGACTTCCTCAAGCCCCCAGTAAGCACTCTCCTTATCATCATCCCCAACAGGCAAAAAAGAGACAGGTCTATATTCTCAATCGAATGACTGAAGAAGGTTTTATTTCTCCGAGTGAGGGGATCAAAGCCGCTCAAAACCCTTACGTCCTTCGAAGAGAGGTAGGGGCAATTCATGAATTGCCCCTACAATCAAAGGCGTTTCATTTCGTCGAATACATCAGACGCTATATCGAAGAAAAATATGGGAAAGACGCTCTCTATAAAAATGGGCTGCAGGTTTTTACTGCTATCGATCTCCATTTCCAGAGAACAGCTCAAGAGGCGATGGAGGCTGGATTAAAGGAGATAGAAAAAAGGGAGAAGTATCCATCTGCTGACATGCCTTTGCTCCCAGAAGGAGCGCTGGTCTGTTTCGATTTAGAGACTGGATATGTCAAGGCAATGGTAGGAGGAAGGGATTTTAAAAAAAGTCAGTTCAATCGAGCGACCCAAGCTCGTAGACAAACTGGATCAGCCTTTAAGCCCATCGTTTACGCCTCTGCCCTCGATAAAGGTTTCACCCCCGCGTCCATCATCGTGGATTCTCCGATCGTTTTTGAATGGGGAGACAAAAAATGGAAACCTAAAAACTTTGAGGGAAAATTTTCTGGGCCAACCACCTTAAGAAATGCTCTTACACACTCCGTCAATATTGTGACAGTGAAGATTGCGCAAGAGGTAGGCATTGAATACATCAGGGATTACGCCCAGAAATTGGGAATATCCTCCCCTCTTCATCATGATCTTTCAATGGCGCTTGGGTCTTCAAGCATATCCCTTTATGAATTAACGAAAGCCTATGCTGTATTTGCAAATGAAGGGGATGTCTTCAAGCCTATTTTTATCAAAAAGATCCTGGATAGGAATGGGAATCTTTTAGAAGAAAATCTCCCTCTCTTCTATGCAAAACAATCTTTTGAGGAAGGACAAGTCCTCACACCTCAGACGGCCTTCTTAATGACCTACCTTTTACAAGGAGTCGTCCAACATGGGACAGGTTGGAGAGCCAGATCGCTGGGTAGACCTGTCGCTGCCAAAACAGGGACAACCGACCAATTTATGGATGCCTGGTTCATTGGCTATACCCCCGAATTAATCACTGGGGTATGGGTGGGTTTTGACGAAGAGAGATCTCTTGGAGAAAATGAAACGGGGTCTCGGGCAGCCTCTCCCATTTGGGTCGTCTTTATGTCAAAAATATTGAAGGATAAGCCTATAAAAGATTTTTCCGTTCCGGAAGGGATGGAGTTCATGAAAATCGACCCCAAGACAGGTCAGGTCAGTATAGGAAAGGAAGGCCTCCTTGAATGTTTCAGGGAGGGGACAGGCCCTATACAAAAATCTCCTTCGTCATTAAAGACTTCAACAGATTTCTTCAAATTCGATTTTAATCTTTCAACAAAAAGCAAGTAAGAACTGAATTGGAATGCTGGAATATTGGAATAGTGGAATAATGTGAAAAGAGAGAAGATGGAAGAATGGAATGATGGAATAATGGAATGGTGGGAAAAGAAATTGCTAAGGAATAATCGAGAAAATAAATAATGGAGCTATTAGGCGCCCGATTTTGGGGTTAGTTGGGTTTTACCCAATATTCCAATATTCCAATATTCCAATCTTCCAGTTGTTTTTGGGGTTACCCATTCTTCCATTATTCCGATTCTTCGTGTTGGTGCCGAAGGGGGGACTCGAACCCCCACAGGGACTACTCCCCACTAGACCCTGAATCTAGCGCGTCTACCAATTCCGCCACTTCGGCCTTTCTGGTAAACAGCAAAGCGCATGGAGCATAGCGCATAGCACAAAAAATACAGTAGTAAATTGAAAGATTGGCGATTGAATTTTAACAACCATTATTTTAGTATAAAGTCAAGTTCAAGATCAACCCCAATTTCAATTTTATATTTTTCACCATGAAAATCATCAAAGGAATTGAAAATTTAAAAAGTTCTTTCAGTCACCCTGTTGTGACGCTAGGAAACTTCGATGGCGTCCATTTAGGGCACCAAAAGATATTCAAAAGAGTGAAGGAAGAAGCATTGAAAATCCATGGGGAGGGAGTCGTCATCACCTTCGAACCCCATCCCCTCAAAGTGCTCGCCCCTGAAAAGTTCTTACCCCTGCTCACGCCCTTTAGAAAAAAGATGATGCTAATTGAGAAATCAGGAATCGAGACCGTACTCTGTATTGAATTTTCATTGGCTTTTTCAGAGATCTCCCCCTTAGAATTTATCCAAAACATATTGGTGGAAAAGGTAAAGGTCAAGAAAATCATTATCGGGTATAATTATCATTTTGGTAAGGGTCAAAGAGGGGATGCCCAAACCCTTAAGGATGCAGGGAAGGTTTTTGATTTCGAAGTGGAGGTTATGGAACCGCTAAAAGTCGACCAAACGACAGTCAGCAGCTCAAAGATAAGAGATCTCATTCAAAGAGGAGAGGTTGAAGAGGCTTCAAAATTATTGGGAAGGGATTATCCCATTATTGGAAAAGTTATAGGAGGGGCAAAGAGAGGACAAACTTTAGGTTTCCCTACAGCAAATTTGGAAATCCTGGATGAACTTTATCCGAAAGTTGGGGTCTATGCTGTGGAGGTGGAATGGCATCAGCAGCGTTTCAATGGCCTTGCCAATGTCGGATTTAATCCCACTTTCTTGCCTGAACAGACTGGAAAGGGGAAGCCAATTTCCTTGGAGGTCTATATACTGAATTTTAACCAGGACATCTATAGCGAGGAAATACAAGTCGATTTTAAAAAAAGAATCCGGGATGAAATCCGTTTCGATTCTCCCTCCCATCTTATCCACCAGATTCAAGAAGATATTCAATGGGCGCAGGAAAACGTATTTATTAGGCACAAACGATAAAAACCGTTTCTCGGTTAGGGTTACGAGGCCCGTTTGGTTTAGGGACAAAAGGTTAAGGTTGAAAATTTAAGGACCAATGACATAGCCCTCTGACGAAACCGGCATCCCTACCCTAACCCTTGAAACAAGAGCCCTTTATCAAAAAATGCCAGAATACCCCTCAATTCTGCTGGGGGGATGAATGGCCTACCCTCTCCCCTGGGGGGAGAGGGTTAGGGTGAGGGGGAAATGATCCTATCATCACCCCCACCTTAATCCTCCCCCATCAAGGGGGAGGAAAGTTTTTTTTGGAATTAGATGCCCCGCAGCTCTGCTGCGGGGCACTTCACTTTCTCGTCTAACGAATCAACTTGCCCAATCGGGTCCACCTGATCTTATTCAATAGGTTTTGCGCCTCCCCATCCCAAGAAAAGTAAACAATAAAGGCTTTTCCCTTGACCTCGTTAATATTGACAAAACCCCAAAAACGGCTATCCTGGCTATTGTCACGATTATCTCCTAAAACAAATATAGAATCTTTTGGAACCACCTCTGGACCGTACCTCTCCTTCGATTGAAAATATTTTGACCACACACTCTTTTCATCATAATGTCCCCAGGGGTCGTTAATTAACCGATCATTGATATAAATTTTGTTACGGATGATCTCGACTTTTTCTCCATCTGTCCCGATCACTCTTTTAATAAAATCTTTCGATCGGTCTTTAGGGTAAATAAATACAACAATATCCCCTCTTTTCGGTTTGCTAAATTGAAACCATTTTGTATCGGTAAAAGGGATTTTTATTCCATAAATAAATTTGCTGACGAGAAGATAGTCTCCCACCTGTAATGTAGGCTCCATGGAACTCGATGGAATTTTGAAGGCCTGAATAATAAACGTTCGAATAAAAAGGGCGATCAAGACAGCGATGACAATTGGCTCTATATATTCTTTAATAAATCTTTTCTTCCCCATGATCTCCTCTTTCTATACACAGCGACATTAATCGCATCAAGGACCCGTCATTCCTGCCCCGTATCGGGGCACGGGGTAAACTCCAGCAGGAATCCAGAAAAAGACTGGATTCCGGGTCAAGCCCGGAATGACAAACTGCTTAAGACCTATGTCGTCATGTATAACAAATAACGCCGAGCGCATAGCGCATAGTGTATCCCCCCACCTTAGTCCTCCCCCACTTGCGGGGGGAGGAGAGGAGGGGGGGCGCTTTGCTCTATGCTCTCTGCGATTTCCTTATAGACTTCGGGTCTCCTATCTTTGAAAAAAGGCCACTCCTTCCTCGCCTTATCAATATTTTTTAAATCAATTTCGATTAAAGCAATGCTATCTTTCATCCCTGTCGGTTTATCCAGTAATTCTCCCTCTGGGGAAATACAAAAGGACCTTCCATAAAAATCTTGTTTCTCTTCGCTCCCTACTCGATTCACTCTGAAAATATAGACCCCATTGGCAATGGCATTGCTTGAGATCACCGTTTCCCATTTTCTCTGTGAAGCAAAAGCAGCGGCGGTAGGAGAAAAAATAATCTTGGCTCCTTTTAAGGCTAATATTCTTGAACCCTCTGGAAAGAAATTGTCCCAACAGATCTGAACACCGATGGGCGCAAACTTTGTTTTAAAAACAGGGAGCCTGTGGTTTCCAGGTGAAAAATAATATTTCTCTTCCCACAGAGGAATTTGAGGAACATGAATCTTTCTATAACTTCCCAAAATCTCTCCGCCTGCATCGATGACGATCGCTGAATTATAGAAAGAATCTTCCTCGATTTCAAAAATAGGACAGATCAATACGACCCCGTATTCTTCCGCCAACTTTTGCATTCTCGTGATGGTGAAACCATCCATCTTCTCGGCCAGGGGAAAAAAGCGTTTGTTCATTTCTCTTGGAAACCAATGGGTCGTGAATAACTCTTGGAAGCAGATGAGGTTCGCGCCCTTTTCTATCGCGATTTGAGTAAATTTAACCGCTTTTTCAATATTTCGTTCTTTCGCTTCACAACAGGATATCTGGATACCTGCCAATTTTATCAACGTTTCTTCTCTCCTTGGAGAATAGAAATTTTGGGAAATGCTAACAAAGTTAAGATGAAGTGTCAAGGTCTCATAGAATTTGGCTATTGAATTATTTTTAATTGTCTTTATAATGTTAGCATGTTAATGGAATGTTGGAATATTGGAATATTGGGTCTAATGTCTCATCATTCCACCATTCCATTATTCCAACCTGATAAGGAATGAGGATGAGAATATTAGTCGTTGAAGATGAGAAAAAAGTTTCCAATTTTATTAAAAAAGGATTGGAAGAGGAACGTTATGCGGTGGACAATGCTTATGATGGGGAATCAGGCCTTTACATGGCAGAGGTGAATGAATACGATTTAGTTGTTCTTGATCTGATGATCCCAAAGATCGATGGATTAGAAGTGTTAAAAAGAATACGGGGGAATCGAAACAATGTCCCAATATTGGTGTTGACCGCCAAGGATACCGTGGAAGATATTGTGAAGGGTTTGGATGCCGGTTGTGATGATTATTTAACGAAACCATTTGAATTTTTAGAATTCTTAGCCAGAATCCGCGCTCTTTTACGGCGGGAAAAAACAGATAAGGAACCTATTTTAAAAATAGCTGATTTGACCTTATCTCTGGTGACCCATAAAGTCATGAGGAAAGGGAAAGAAGTTGAGCTCACCGGCAAGGAATATGCTCTCTTAGAATATTTTATGAGGAATCCAGATAAAGTCCTCACCCGGACCATGATTTCCGAACATGTCTGGGATTACGATTTTGACTCGATGACCAATGTGGTCGATGTCTATGTGAACTATCTTCGGAGAAAAATAGATAAGGGATTTGAACCTAAACTGATCCAAACGATTCGGGGGGTCGGTTATATCATGAAAAGGGTGTGAATGCATTTCGGAAGTCTTCGATTTAAACTTACCCTGTGGTATGTCTTGATATTGGGAATTTTATTAATTTCCTTTAGTAGTTTTTTATATTTCACCCTCTCAAAAAGTCTCCATCGAGATGTGGATAATAAATTGAGGTCTCTGGCTGAACTCATTGCCTCGGAATCTTCGTCTCCCCTATCGAAATTTGGCTTCGGAAATATTGACCAAGCCCTTGAAACCTCCATGAATCTAAAACCAATAGGGAAATTTATTCAAGTCTTAGATGAATCGGGAAACATTGGTCGGAAATCTGACAATTTAAAAAATGTTCAACTCCCTATCAGTTTAAATGCCCTGAAGAATGCATCGAAGGGCCTCATCACTTTTGAAACCAATCGTTCTTTAGGAAACACTCCTTTGAGAATCATCACCTTCCCCGTCATCGAGAATAATCATGTCACAAAAATTGTTCAAATCGCTTCTTCTTTAGAGGAGGTTGAGGATGCCCTCAACAAACTATTCCTTATTTTAATCATCACCGTCCCTTTAGCTCTCATGGTGGCCATTCTTGGGGGACAATTTCTTGCTCATAAAGCATTGAAACCTGTTGATAATATTACTCAGACGGCGCGAATGATCACCTCCCAAAATTTAAACCAAAGGATTATCCCTCCCAAGGTGAAAGATGAAATATCAAGGTTGATTGAAACCTTCAATGAGATGATCTCTCGGCTTGATCAATCTTTCAGACAAATTAAACAATTTAGCTCAGACGCTTCACATGAATTAAAAACGCCCTTGACCATTCTCAAAGGAGAAGTGGAGGTCACGCTCCGAAAACAACGGACCCCTCAAGAATATCAACAAACCCTGAAAAGTAACTTAGAAGAAATTAATCGCATGTCCCAAATCGTTGGGGATCTCTTAATTCTTTCAAAAGCGGATACCGGAGAGATAAGGTTGAATAAGGAAGATATTAATTTAACGGAGATCCTCAATGAAATCGTCGCTCAAATGGATGTGTTAGCGCAGTCCAAGAAGCTTCATCTCTCCACGTCAAACCATCATCAGGATGTTCATATTTTTGGGGATGCTTTGCGGCTTAGAGAGTTATTTATAAATTTGATCGAAAATGGAATTAAATACACTGAAGAGGGAGGCTCTATCCATATCACCCTCCAAAAAGAATATCCGCCTCCTGTAAAAAACCAATCAAACTGGGTAGAAGGTGAGAGGGGTGAATTTGTTAAAATCATTGTGTCCGATACGGGAATTGGAATTGCCAAAGAGGATCAGGAAAAAGTATTTAACCGGTTCTTTCGAGTAGATAAAGCTCGGTCAAGGGAGCAAGGAGGAAGCGGCCTTGGCCTCAGCATTTGCAAGTGGATCGTCGAAGCCCACCAGGGTGAAATTAAAGTAGAGAGCGAATTAGGAAAAGGAAGTTCCTTCATTGTCAAATTGCCCCTCTCTTCTCCTCTAATGATGAATTGAAATCTGCCCTCACCCTTCCCCTCTCCCCAGCGGGGAGAGGGAGGGAGTGAGGGGGTATTGGCTAATTATTAACCAGTTGTGCCATTTTTTTGCACCATTTTGTAAGTAAAAGAATTGAAAAAATAAAAAACTTGCGTAAATTCATATAATTAAAAACAGACAAAAATTGGCACTTATTTTGCTTTAATTAGTTTACCCCGTCAGAAATAATGCCGCGCCCGTCGAGAGCCTCTGGGTCGAATGACTGGAATTTCTAACGGGGTTTACTCTTGACAAAAATTTATCTTTTTTAATATCTTAAATTATTCCGAAAACTTAAGAGGGAGCAAAAATTGACAGAACGTTTAGGCGAACTCCTCGTAAAAAGAAATTATATTAACCCCGAACAACTTAAAAAGGCCTTAGAGGAACAGAAATTAAAGGGGGGTCGTTTAGAATCGAACCTGGTTAGATTAGGATATATTAAAGAAGATGAGTTATTATCCTTTCTCAGCGCCCAATATAGGGTTCCCTCCGTAAAAATTTCGAAGATGGAAATCAATCCAAATGTGATCAAATTGGTTCCATCCAGCATTTCAAAAAAGTATTTCATCATTCCCATCAACCGAATGGGTCCTAAATTGACTTTGGCAATGTCCGATCCCAGCAATATCGTCGTGATCGATGAAATTAAATTTATGACCGGCTTCAATGTTGAACCTGTTGTTGCTTCCGAGACGGAGATCATTGATGCAATAAAAAAATATTATGGAGGGGGCGGAAATGTTGCTGGGATGGGAAGTGTCTCCTTCCAAGCTGCCGATTTTGAACTGGATGATGAAAAGATCAACGCCTCCGGTGACGGGATCGCAATCGACGATGTGGTCGATTTAGATGATTTTGATAAACTGGTTCATGGAGCCGTAGATAATGTCGAAGTCGTCGAAGCTCAACAAAATTTAGAGGATTCCATAGATATGGAAGGCCCTATCATCAAGATCGTCAATGGCATTCTGATCAAAGCCATAAAATTGGGAGCCAGCGATATCCATTTTGAACCCTATGAGAGGACATTCCGAGTGAGATATCGGATTGACGGTGTAATGAGGCGGGATATGTCGCTTCCCATTCAAATTAAAAATGCGATGACCTCACGCTTAAAAATTATGGCGAGATTGGATATTGCTGAAAAGCGACTCCCCCAGGATGGAAGGATCAAGTTACGGCTGGGAAAGGGACGGGAAATGGACTTTCGTGTCTCTACCATCCCCATCCTTTTTGGTGAAAAAGTCGTCCTCCGTCTATTAGATAAATCTGCCTTGCAATTGGACATGACTAAACTGGGATTTGAAGAATCTTCCTTGGTTGATTTAAAGGCTTCGATCCACAAGCCTGTTGGAATGATCCTGGTGACCGGCCCCACGGGAAGCGGTAAGACGACCACTCTCTATTCAGCCCTATCCGAATTGAACAAAGAGACCGAGAATATTATCACGGCAGAGGATCCCATTGAATATAATTTTATGGGGATTAATCAAGTCCAGATGCATGAAGAAATTGGACTCACCTTTGCTTCGGCCCTCCGGTCCTTCCTCCGGCAAGACCCTGATATCATCATGGTGGGTGAGATTCGAGATTTTGAAACCGCTCAGATTGCGGTTCAAGCCTCCTTAACCGGGCATCTCGTCCTCAGCACCGTTCACACCAATGACGCCCCTGGAACAATTACAAGATTAATTGACATGGGAATCGAACCCTTTCTAATCTCCTCAGCGGTGATATTAATTCTGGCCCAACGGTTAATCCGCAAAATCTGTATGGATTGCAGGGAGCCTGTCAAAGTCCATCCTCAACTTTTAATCGATTTGGGGATCCCACCCGATGAGGTCAAATCCTTCCAGGTTTATAAAGGAAAGGGTTGTCCCATTTGTAATAACACCGGATACAAAGGCAGAATCGGTCTTTATGAAGTGATGCCTATGAGAGAAGAGGTCAAAGAGCTTGTTTTATCCAGGGCGTCCACCTCTGAAATTAAAAAGGAAGCGATGCGTTTGGGAATGAAGACATTGAGGCAAAGCGGAGTGATGAAGATCAAAGATGGGGTCACGACCATTGAGGAAGTTCTTCGGTCAACCATCGAGGATCGATAACTCATCGAAGGGAAAATTGGGAGGGAAAGAAATATGGTTGAATTACAAAAATTGCTTGAAACCGTCATTGAGAAAAAGGCCTCCGATTTACACATCACCACAGGGGCCGCTCCTCAACTCAGAATTGACGGAAAGTTGGTGAGCGTTGAGAACACTGTCCTGACGGGACCCGATACGAAAAGACTCTGTTATAGCGTATTGACCGACGCCCAGCGACATAAGTTTGAGGAGGAGTGGGAATTAGACTTTTCTTTTGGAATTAAAGGATTGAGCCGCTTCAGAGGGAATATCTATATGCAACGGGGCGCCGTAGCGGGGGCCTTTCGAGCCATTTCCTTTGACATCCTCAATTTTTCTGAATTGGGAGTCCCTCACGTTGCCAATGAGTTGCTTAATAAACCCAAAGGTCTTGTATTGGTGACAGGGCCAACGGGAACCGGAAAATCAACAACCTTAGCCGCTATGATCGATAAGATCAATAATGAAAAAAGCGCTCATATCGTGACCATCGAAGATCCGATCGAGTACCTTCATCGTCACAAAAGTTGCATCGTTAATCAAAGAGAGGTGAACCAAGATACAAAAAGTTTTACCGCCGCCCTTCGACACGTCCTCCGGCAAGACCCAGACATTATTCTGATCGGCGAGATGAGGGATCTGGAAACGATCGAGGCCGCCCTCATCTGCGCTGAAACAGGCCATTTGACATTCGCCACATTGCATACCAATTCCTGTGTGGAAACGATCAATCGTATCATCGACGTCTTTCCTCCCCATCAACAAACCCGGATCCGGACACAACTTTCCTTTGTTTTAGAGGGAGTGTGCGCCCAACAGCTCATTCCAAAGTTAGGGGGTAAAGGACGCGCCTTAGCCATGGAGGTGATGATTCCAAACCCTGCGATTCGAAACCTTATTCGCGAGGATAAAATTCAACAGATCTATTCACTGATGCAGGTAGGGCAAACAAAATTCGGAATGCAAACGATGAATCAGGCCCTTCTTTCACTGGTGGAACGTCATATCATCTCCTTAGAGGATGCAATGGAGCGAAGCCATAATTTAGATGAATTTCGTCAAATGCTTTCCACCTCCAATATTGGGATGGTGAAGAAGGAAAGGCCTATGAGGACAGCCTAACCCCTTTTTTCGGATCAGGGGATATGGCGACGGTTATGAAGCCCGCCCTGTACCATGTTAGGTTCAGGGCCCGTTTGGTTTAACGTTAGAAGGTTACGTGAAAACTTCAAGACCTGCCTCGGTCGGGGCGGCCACAGGCAGGTCGGCCAAAGACATAACCCAATGACGAAACGGGCATCTTACCCTTTACCATTACCGTGAGACAAACTTTTTTTTAAAACAGAAGGGAATAAATTATGCCAATTTATAAATGGGAAGGAAAGACGGCTAAAGGGGCTATCAAAAAGGGGGAGATGGAAGCGCCCAGCGAGGCAGCTATTCGAATCCACCTTCGACAACAGAATATCATCCCGACTAAAGTCTTTACCAAGGGAAAAGAGTTTAAGATTCCTTTCTCTTTCAAGAAAAAGGTGAGGCAGCGATCGATTGCGATTTTTACA
>Ga0210049_1004490_pt1 | contig 12167 bp, 9 predicted proteins | sample CryGeyCG2014_300_2_FD_183964 | JGI IMG/M metagenome (GOLD analysis project Ga0210049, IMG submission 183964) | Groundwater microbial communities from aquifer - Crystal Geyser CG06_land_8/20/14_3.00 (SPAdes) (version 2) | ecosystem: Environmental > Aquatic > Deep subsurface > Groundwater | place...
AGTCAAGACAAAAATAGTTTTTAAAACTTCCAAAATTTCCTGATAATTCCAATCGCCATTTTCATTAACAATATGAAAATCTATTACACGCTCAATTTCCTCTTTTATATTTGATAAAATAATTTCCTTAAGTGCTTTCTGTGTTTTTGTGCTTTCTGTGTTTTCTGTATTTCCAGTAAATCCAAGTATTTCATTTCTCTTTCTGTAAATTACTTCACGATGTTTATTTATCACATCATCATATTCTACCAAATGTTTCCTGATATCAAAATTGTGTCCTTCAACTTTCATCTGTGCTTTTTCAATTGAATTGGAAATCATTTTGTTTTCAATTGCTGTCTCATCTGGCAAGCCCAAAGTCTGCATTAAAGACTTCATTCTTTCTCCGCCAAAAATACGCATCAAATCATCTTCCATAGAAACGAGGAATTGCGACTCGCCAGGGTCGCCTTGCCGGCCGGCCCGGCCGCGCAGCTGATTATCAATTCGCCTTGATTCATGCCGTTCAGTGCCAAGCACACATAAACCGCCTAATTCTTTTACTTTTTCCTGCTCTTCAGGAGTAGCCGGGTTGCCGCCTAAAATAATATCAACGCCGCGGCCAGCCATATTTGTGGCAATAGTCACAGCGCCGATTCGGCCCGCTTGAGCAATTATCTCTGCTTCACGCTCGTGATTTTTTGCATTTAAAATTTGATGTGGCACAGCTTCGCGCTGTAGTAATTCAGCCAGATATTCATTATTTTCAATAGAAATTGTGCCAACCAAAATTGGCTGGCCAAGTTCATGACGGCGTTTAATTTCTTTAACCAATGTCTGGTATTTGCCAGCTGTGTTTTTAAAAATCGCGTCTGGTTTATCAATTCTTATCATTAGTTTATTAGTCGGAATTATCACCACATCCAAATCATATATTTTAGAAAATTCTTCGCCTTCGGTCGCGGCTGTGCCTGTCATACCTGATAATTTTTTATAAAGACGAAAATAATTCTGAAAAGTAATCGTGGCCATGGTAATGGATTCCTGTTTTACCTGCACGCCTTCCTTGGCCTCAATCGCCTGATGCAAACCTTCGGAATAACGACGGCCAAACATCAAGCGGCCAGTAAATTCGTCAACAATAATAATCTCACCATTTTGAATTACATAGTCGCGGTCTTTTTTAAAAAGCACTCGCGCGCGCAAAGCTTGTTCAATATGATGCACTTCGCGCACCCCGCGTTCCGTATAAATATTTTCCACGCCTAAAAATTTTTCCATTTTCGCAATGCCTTCTTCAGTCAAAATGGCGGCTTTCATTTTTTCATCAATATTATAATCTTCATTTTCTTTAAGACGCGATACCAACTCGGCAAACTGGTGATATTTTTCCGTAGGCTCTGCGTCAGGCGCGGAAATAATTAAAGGCGTGCGCGCTTCGTCAATTAAAATTGAATCTACTTCATCCACAATAGCAAAATGCAATTCTCTTTGCACTTTATCTTCTAAACTCTGGACCATATTATCACGCAAATAATCAAAACCATATTCATTATTAGTGCCATAAGTAATATCAGCTTCGTAAGCTAATTTTCTTGGCACTGGTAGTAAATAATCTTCCACGACTTTATACATGCCAACCGCATCTCTTTTATTGTCAAGTTCACCACTTTCAATTTGATTATTTTGTTTGGAATTTAAAATTTGAGATTTGGAATTTGTTTGGAAATTGGAAAACTTGTCCTGAACTTGATTCAGGGTTGGAAATTGGAAATTTTTAGCAGTAGAATTATATAAAAAAGCACTCTCGTGGTTTAAACATCCAACCGTCATTCCCAGATAGTCGTATATCTGTCCCATCCAAACAGCATCGCGGCGGGCCAGATAATCATTAACTGTAATTAAATGAACACCGTGGCCAGTCAGCGCGTTTAAATAAACAGCGGCTGTGGCAGCCAAAGTTTTGCCTTCGCCAGTTTTCATCTCCGCGATATTGCCTTCATGCAAAACCATTGAAGCAATTAACTGGACATCATAATGCCTTTGGCCCAAAGTGCGGCGAGCAGCTTCGCGCACTAAAGCAAAACATTCTGGTAAAATTTCATTAAGAATTTTTTCCTGTTCGTTGAAAGACTGGCCAGCCAGTTTATTTTTGAATTCATCAGTCTTGACTTTGAAATCCAAATCAGAAAAACTCTTGATTTTTTCTTCAAGAGCATTAATCTCGTCAACTCTTTTTTTAAGCCGAGCAATTATTTTTTCATTCGCATCGCCGAAAAGTTTTGATAGGACTGACATAATAAAAAAATTCAAAACTCAAAATGCAAAACTCAGAAGTAATGAATTTCAGATAAATTATTTCTAATTCAATTCTACCAAAATCCGCGCCTAAAAGCAAATTTTGACAAAACCGCTTGGTTTGATAAAGTAAAGAAAAATTAACAATCTAAAAAATAGGAGTCAAAATGGAAAAGGCAAAAATGATCGCAATTTATGGGGTTAACAATTTAGGTAAAACTACACAAATCGCGGAATTAGTAAAAAGATTAAAGATATTTGGACAAGCAACCTCGTTAAAATATCCGGTCTATGATTTAGAACCAAGTGGACAAATACTTTTTAATTATTTACGCGGTGGCAACCCTTTTAACTTAACGCCAAAAGAAGCACAAATAATTTATGTTTTAAATCGTCTCCAGTTTCAGCCAAAACTAATAAAGATGATTTCTAAATTTGATTTTATAGTTTTGGAAGATTATATTGGGACAGGGCTGGCTTGGGGAATTGGTGCTGGAGTTAACAAAGAATTTCTTTTAACACTTAATAGTTGTTTACTGACAGAAGATATAGCCATCTGCCTTGATGGCCAAAGGTTTTTGTCTGGCAAATAACCAGGCCATAAACATGAAAATGACAATCAATTGACAAAAATAGTCAAACAAGTTCATTTAAATTTAGCAAAACAATTTGAATGGCAGGTTATCAACGCCAACCAAACAATAGAACAAGTCGGTGAACAAATTTTTCAAATTGTTAAAGAGAAATTTCGTTTGAGTTAAATGATAATAAAGCATTCAACCCTCACAACTTGCGAGTCTGTGAGGGCTTTTTTATTTTTTGTAATTATGATATTCTAAAATCATGTATAAACCAACTATTGGTCTGGAAATCCATGTGGAGTTAAAAACCAAGACAAAGATGTTTTGTGATTGCAAAAATGAAACATGGAAAATCGGCCAAGAAGAATTAAAACCAAACAAAAATGTTTGTCCGATTTGTTTAGCGCATCCAGGCACTTTGCCAGTGCCGAATTTTGAAGCAATTAAAATGGTTTTGAAAGCTGGCGTGGCTTTAAATTGTGAAATCGCGGAAAAATCAAAATTTGACCGCAAGCAATATTTTTATCCTGATTTGCCCAAAGGTTATCAGATTTCCCAATATGATGAGCCGTTTTGTAAAAATGGCTTTTTAGAAATCAATGGCAAAAAAATTGGCATCACGCGCATTCATTTGGAAGAAGATACTGGAAAATTAACACACACTAATAACGGCACATTGGTTGATTACAATCGCGCCGGCGTACCCTTGATGGAATTAGTCACAGAGCCAGATATAACTTCAAGAGCCGAGGCTAAAGAATTTTGTCAAGAATTACAGGCGATTTTCAGAGAATTGCAAATTTCTGACGCTAATATGGAGAAGGGGCAGATGAGGTGCGAAGTGAACATAAGTCTCTCGAATGACAATTCGAGAAATTTAGGCACCAAGGTAGAGATAAAAAATTTAAATAGTTTTCGGGCAGTGGAAAAATCTATTGATTATGAAATAAAAAGGCAGGAAAAAATTTTAACAGCCAAAGAAAAAATTGTGCAGGAAACGCGCGGCTGGGATGAAATCGAGCAAGAAACTTTTTCCCAGCGGACAAAAGAAGGTTCAGCTGATTACCGTTATTTTCCAGAACCAGACATACCAGTTATTAAACTCAAAAATCAAAAAACTTGTCCTGAACTTAATTCAGGATCAAAAATCAAAATTAAGGAAGAAGAAGAAAATTTTATTGATATAGAAAAAATAAAACAAGAATTGCCGGAAATGCCAGCGCAAAAAAGGCAAAGATTTATAACTGAATATGGTTTTAATTCTAATGAAGCTAAAATTCTGGCGGCCAATCCGTTTTTGGCCGACTATGCTGAAGCAGTTATTTCTGAAATAAAAATCTGGCTAAAAGATTGCGGCGAATTTGAAGGCGGCGAAGAAGAAATCTGGTTGGCAAATAAAGATAAAATCAGCAAACTCATAGCTGGTTGGTTAACAAGCAAACTGGCCGGACTGTTGGCCGGCAAAAAAATAGATTGGGAACAAAACACGATTTCTGCAGAAAATTTTGCCGAATTCATCACTATGATTTTTACTCGCCAGGTATCAACAAAAAACGCCAATATCTTACTGACACGAATGTTGGAGACAGGTGGCGATCCTTCGCAAATTTTAGCCACAGAAAATTTAAAACAAGATAAAAATTTTGATTTGGAAAAAAATGTTGAAGAAATTATGAATAAAAATCCAGAACAGGTAGCGCAGTTTAAAGCAGGCAAAACAGTTTTGCTAAAATTTTTTCTTGGACAAGTTATGAAAGAATCAAAAGGCCAGGCTGATCCAATGGAAGCAGAAAATTTACTTTTGCAAAAATTGAGTTAAGAGAATTTCTGCCTTTCTATAATTTTTCACCCATTTAATTCTTTTATCTCTCTTAAACCATGTCATCTGCCGTTTGGCAAATTGATGCGTGTGAATTTTAATTAAATTTATTATTTTTTGTTTTTGTTGTAGGGGCGTATTGCAATACGCCCCTACATTATTACCAATGTTATCCACATTATCCAAATAATCCACGATTTCTTTATACCCAATGGTTTGCAAAGGCACGGCGTTTGAACTAAATTTTTTAATTAATTTTTTTGTCTCATCCACTAACCCGTTTTTTATCATTTCATCCACCCGCTTATCAATGCACTCATCTAAAATTTTTTTTGAGGGTGTAATGCCAATTTGCAGGCAATCAAAAATAGGTTTTGACTTCTGACGCAATTCAGAAAATTTATAACCAGCCATACAAACTTCCAAAGCGCGGTCTAGACGCCTTGGATTTTTTGTATCAACAAATTCCAATGACTTGGAATCTGATTTTTTTAATAATTTTATTTTTTCAGCTAAAGACATTTTCATCAGTTTGTTTCTTAATTTTAAATCCGGCTTAACTTTTGGAATTTCATAATTATCAACAATCGCGGAAATATACAAACCAGTGCCGCCGACTATAATTGGCAGTTTGCCGCGCCTAAGAATATCTTTAATAGCCCGCAGAGCTAATTTTTTGTATTTTGCCACATTAAATTTTTGATTGGGATTTATGATATCAATCAAATGATGTGGAATAAATTTGTATTCTTTTAAATCCTTTCCTGTGCCAATATCTATACCGCAATAAACCTGCCTTGAGTCAGCAGAAACAATCTCGCCATTAAATTTTCGCGCGAGTTTAACTGCCAGCTTGGTTTTGCCAGCGGCAGTCGGTCCGAGAACAACGATTATTTTGGATAAATTTTTGCTTGACATAAAATATTTTTAATGCTATATTTTCTCTCTAAATAAAAAATTCTTTTCACAAAATACAACGGGAGGCATATAAATGAATGGCTGGTTGTTTTTAAAAAAAATAATTGTGGAATTAACTATAATAACAATATTTTTAATCCTGCCTATGTGGTCGCTGCTATCAGTATCAAAGACTGATACTCTTGCTCTGTGTTTGGCTTTACTGAACACGGCTGTGTTACCAGAGCCAAGCATACCAGTCTGGTTGAATGTTATCCATTTGGACCGTATTTCTACATTCCTCTTGGTAACATTCGTTTCCAGATTGCCGATTATTTTATTATTTTGGCCAAAATATCTACAAAAAATAATTAATAATAGGCGTCTGGCTATCTTAGTTAAGTGGTATACCAAATCAATTGGTTGGTGCAAGTCGGTTTTACTAAGACTAAAAACTTTCATCAGCGAAGCTGTGGCTAATCAAAAAGAAAAAGCTGAGGCCAACAAAAAATTCTTATACTACATTTTACCTTTGTTGGCAGTAATGTTTTTATTTTTTGTCATTCTGGCTGGTTTAATAAAGCTTGCAGCAATTAAAATTAAAAAATGGTATGAGGACCGCAGCAAAAAGGCAAAAAAAATAGCTGTTGACCTGGGATATTTTGGAGTGGTAGGCGGAGCTGGTGCCCCTTTTATACCATTAACCAGGGAAGCTGGCATTGCGGCTGTTTTAGTCTTAAATAATAATAAAGCCAAAATTCTTTACAACATAGTTGATGTATTAAGAATTTTGGCGGAATCAATTTTGTTTTGATTTTTTCATTCTTAAATAAAATCCGGCAACGCGAGTTCGTAAAACCTGGCCAGCCAGTGTGCCGCCTTTCTTTTGCTTTAAGCCGGCTTTGCGCGCCAGTTCTTCACGTCGTTCGGATTTAATTTTTGGAATTTTTAACATAGGAGAAAAAAGAGGTGCTTTCTTAGCCAACTCCAGCAAGCGCTTCTTTGAGCGTTTCCGACGGAAACGGATCTCTCAAAACGCACTAGATTGGCTCTCGACCTCGGTCTTGAACCCATAGTTCGGAGTCCTTTAAGAGTTTTGTGGGCTTCTTGTCCCAGTGTAAATGATGGGAATCGGTCGGAGTAAAATGAGACAAATGAGACACTATAAAAGGAGTTTTGGAGTGTCTCATTTTTTGTTTAAAATTTGCTATTTTCTAATTATCATTGACTTAAACCATTTTTCCTGAAAATCTGTTTGTTGTTTTATTTCATCATCTGATAATTCAATTCCTTCTGGAACAACTATTAATTTATCATCTTCATCATTAGTACGGTGTAAGACGGCAATGCATTTGCCGATAAACTCTTCTACTGGCTTATTTACTCCTAAAACATAGAGGCATCTAACTCTTCTCCATCTGGAGCTAAAGTATTTGGCATAAACCCATAATTAGCTTCATAAATCATATCAAACCTATCGTGTTTAGAATTTAAAGGCCGGTCAATTTTCACTGTAACAATTTTATTTAAAAACTCTTTTGGATTGGTAAATTTTTCAGGGTTAGCTAGAGTTTCGGTGGACATAAAATTTAATTATACATTAGGGTCTTAATTATCACTGTACTATAATTTTAGCACAAATGGGACAAATGAGACAGTATAAATGGGAAAAATCTTGTGTCTCAAAATAATTCAAAAAACATCAGTAAGCTTTTTAAATCCGCTCAAATAAAGATATGGTTTCATATTATTAAATTCTAGAAAAGAAAAGGTACTTTCGATACATATACGATTTTATGATTTTTTTGGTTGAATTAGGATCATCTACCAAGTCACAAAAATAGGTTGAGGCATCAGATAATGTAGCAAATTTAATCCAAGAATATAATTTATTGTTCCTAAGCCACTTATGGGTGGCCGACGAATTGTATCCTTCTAAAAAAGAATCAAATATTTTAAAATCTGGCTCGGTTGCTCCATCTGGGAATGACCATTCTACTACTGCCAAGGTCAAATCTTTAATGAGAGGACCGATACAACTCCAATCGAAATCAATAATTCCTACAAATTTATTGTCATTATTAAAAAAGACGTTACTCGGCCGGTAATCATTGTGAATAAAACCCTCAATTTCATTTTGGCTCTTACCAAATTCGATTATTTCTTTTACTTGATCAATAAATTCTTTTCCTCCCTCAAACTGTTTGATAAAAATATTAAACAAAGTAACCGATCTTTCAAGTTCAGAAAAAATATTACGCTTCCTTGGTGAACTTGAGGTGAATTTAAAAGCTGTATTACTCATAACCCCCAACCCTTTTCCAGCATTATATGCCTGATCTTGGGTTGGAAGATGGTCTTTATCTACTTTAATGTGATGGCCGTCTAAAAAATCAAACAGGACAGCTACCTTGCCGTCTATTAAAGTATAAAAACTACCAGTTTTAGTTGTAAGCCATTTAGGGACAGGGGTTCCGCTAGTAGACAGACACTTAATTGCTTCGTATTCAAATCTAATGTCTTCAATTGGCAACCTCTTACTGATCCGAAGAATTTTTTTATTTTTTTCGCCGATTATAAAAAATTCGTTATCGCTAGATTCACGAAGAAGATTCACTGGTGATATTTCAGTTAAATCATAACATTTTAATGATTCTGTTATTTTTTTCATAGTTAATTTATTAATTTATCCCAGAGGTCAGCCGTTAAATCAGACCATGGTTTAAAAGTTGAATTATTTTTATATTTATAGATATTTTCTAAATACAATTCTATATATTTAGGGGCTAATATTTTCCAATCAAAAATTTTAGTGTGTTTATGGCCACCACTAATAATCTTCTTTCATAATTCTTTATTAGAAATTATTTGTGAAATCTTTTCTGCCAGTCCTTGCTGCAATAGCAATAAGAAAAACTATCAACACAGAGCGACCAGTCAGACCAGGCATCGTCCTGGCCCTGAACACGGATTTTATATCAATATTTTTTAAATCGTTTGATAGGTATTAACTTAAGCCATAAATTCTATATTTGGAAATTTTTTCAATGAATACTCAAAAACCGCTTTATTTTTATAATAAGAATTTGGATACAATTTCACTCGTTTACCTAGTAAAGTAGCGGCAATAGCAACATGCAGTCTATCTGTATTAATTTGATTATATTTTTGTAATATTGCAAAAAACTCATCGAGCGGTTTGGTGGCATATCCGTCATACGAGATATCAATATTATTAGCATCCTGTTTCGTCCGTAAAAACGATTCTTGGTCTGAACGAAAGGCTTCAAGCACTCCGCTTCCGTTAACCATAGCAGGAAACGAATTATAAAATGCGCAATCATGCCATAAATATACTTTACCAGTTTTGACATTCTCCTCTACAAATTTAGTTGATACAATCTCTCTACAAAATATTGTCGTATCACCTTGCATATTGTTTAGAGTTTTAATTTGCTTATCGCCAAAGATTGTATGCGGTAAGATGACTACATCTTTATAAAGTGCGGGTTTAGCGGTTAAAAAATCGCGGACATCGGTGTAATAATCGACAAAATTTCCGCCTCCGTCAATAAAGAGCACTTCGTGTTTATTTTCTGATGTTAAGTCGACATAATCCACCTTGATGTTAAGCTCTGACAATAACTTCATCGTTCCGTGCCAAATTAAAGAATCGCCGTAATTTCCCATAAAACGAAAAAAATCGACGGTAGAATCTCTGTATTTTTCAAGATATTTTTTTAAATCGTACTCTTGCATAATTCGTCGTTATGATTAGATGATTTTATAATTATGCCATTGTATATTAGTACCTTAGGGCCTTCTATCTTATTATAGATCATCACACTGTCTTCAAGACTATTTACGATTGGATCTCCTTTTAGATTTAGAGAAGTATTAAGCAAAACGTAAATACCCGTTCTGTCTCCGAATTTTTCTATAAGATCGTGAAAAAACGGATTCATTGACATGCTTACGGTCTGAGCTCTGGCGGTACCATTACAATGAATCCCTCCTTGGATTTTTCCCCGTTCAAATTTAATAACATCATACCTATATAACATAAACGGCGATTGAAGAGGACCGACAAAATAATCATTAACCCTCTCCTCAATAACCGCAGGTGCTACGGGGCGGTATTTCTCTCTCTGCTTGATTGTCTCGCTTAATTTTACCTTTACTTCCAAACTGTCCGGCCTTGTGATTAAAGATCTGTTTCCTAGTGCTCTTGGGCCAATCTCTGCTTGGCCATGATGTAAAATAGCCACACCGTTTTCTAATAAAACATTAATAACTCTGTTGATGGTGTCAGAATTATACTCTGTTGTCGCAGGTCCCATTCCAAGATAAGGTAAATTAGCATCCGGCCGTACGCCAAGCACTTTATTAATTAAAATACATAATGCTCCTAGCGATTGTCCTGTATCGTCGCAGCAAGGTGCAATAAAATGCCGCATATGAGGAAATTTATTTAAAATAGCAGTATTAAGATCCAGATTAAGCCCGGTTCCTCCAGCGAGAACAAAATTATCCCCATCCCTATACATCTGGCTGATAACTTGTTTTGTATTTTCAAGCCGTCGCTTTGTAAAAAAACTTTGTAATGTTGCGCAAAAATCCTTAGCTCTCTCGTCCGGAATGGGTACCGATGCTGCTCCCCTTAAACCTGGAAATGCCTGATTCAGTATTTTTTCCCCAATAGGATAATCTACTGTCTCTAAATTGCGGTAAATACTTTCCAATGTATGCAGGTATTCTTGCCGTACCTTGCCGAATGCCGCCAGCGCCATTAATTTGCCTTCGCAAGGCTTGGCGTTATATATGAATGCAGCACATGAGGCATATGTCTTACCCGTAATAAGCTTTGGTATTGCGATCTCGTTTCGCTCGATAGCATCTTGGTCACCCCGATAAGCTACAAAGCACTCGCCAACACCAATTTTAGGATCGTGATCGCCTCCACCATCGCACGTTGTTATAATGGCATGCTCAAAAGGTGATAAAAGATATGTGGCCGCATGGCAAAGATGATGATTAACAATTAACACATTTCGCCTCAATCCCATGATGTCAATTTTCTTCCAATAGGGTTCTCTTGGTCGTCCTGTTTGCAAATCAATAATATCGCTCTTTGTTAGATAGAGATTATTTAACGTTGCCATAGCCCAATAAGACACATCTTCAGCTTTCTTGCCTAAATACTTTAATCCTTCATGAATAAGACGCTGCATCTCTTCCTGATTGCATCCCTTCTTTTTTTTTCTAAAAATTCTTTCGGCTTCTAGCACAAGAATCACTTTCTTGCCAATAGCAAAAGACACCGATGAATCGTGAATATTATATGCAAAGGCGCAGGAGAGATATTCTTTCATAAAGAGTTATCTTAATTCTGCTTTAATCTGCATACAAAAATTTTCGGCCGAAGATACGCATTAACCGATGTCATAAATTTTAGTTCTAGAGTTCGTATAATTTAAAATTTTGATTTCAAAATAATTTTTTCCAGGATTTTGTGCTCGCTCGTATAAACAACCAACCTGCCGTTGTGATTTAACGACTCTTGACAGTATTCGACAAAACACCGATACAGATCTTCCAAATTCTCGTTTTTTGATATGGACATGCCGAACGGTAGATCAGATGTAATTGCGTCAAATTGGCCCAAATTGGGCTTGTCAAAAATATTTTTCTCTTTGAGTTGTATATTTTTTATTAGTCCTGCTTTTTTTATGTTTTGTATTGCCAAAGAGATACATTGTTTGTCGTTATCAAAACCAATCATTTGTTTAAGGTTTGGATAACATTGACCAGCCTCGATAAGTAATGTTGCGCTTCCGGAAAAAATATTTAAATAAGAATTTGCATTCTCTAGTTCGCATAAAGAATTTAGTGCGTATGCGATCGTCGAGTCCATTGCACCGCTCATATTTTTTAGCTTATAGTTTCTGACAGATAAAGGCCTGCGGGTAATCTGAATACCAATTTCCCATATTTCATCAGCTTTAGCAATATGTATTTTCATGTCTGCATCTTCTGCCACAGTCAACTTGTATGTCTTTTGAATATATTCAGCAATAGAAAGAATTATTGGCGAATCGTCTCCAGCACAACTTATTCTGAAAGTTTTGAAAGCTTTTCTGTCATCATTTAACACTAATGTTATCAGATTGCCTAAAATGGATTTATGATTAGAAATATAAAGCGGATTATATTTAAAATCACGTATTACAATATAAGCTCGTGAAACACTTCTCAAATTTTTAATTTTAACTAAACTCTGCACAAAATTTAAATAAAGTAAATCAGTTTTTTCATTAATAACTTGAAAATTCTGATATTGGCTTATTTCTTTTAAAACAATTTCTTTAAGACCGGCAATAAAAGCTAATTTAATTTCTAATTTTGGTTTGTTCATATAATGAATTGGGTTATAATAAAAAAATTATTATTTTTTCATACACAGGAGTCTTTGATGTATTGGTACATATTTTATATTTATTTCCCTATAAATATCTAATTTCTCCTCTAACCCTGGCGTTTTGTAAGTATAATACCAGGCATAAAGTAGACTATCCGCTTTTATAATCTTTTCG
>Ga0210049_1004501_pt1 | contig 12152 bp, 16 predicted proteins | sample CryGeyCG2014_300_2_FD_183964 | JGI IMG/M metagenome (GOLD analysis project Ga0210049, IMG submission 183964) | Groundwater microbial communities from aquifer - Crystal Geyser CG06_land_8/20/14_3.00 (SPAdes) (version 2) | ecosystem: Environmental > Aquatic > Deep subsurface > Groundwater | place...
CCAGTCGTTGGCTGGTAATTTTAGTTGAGGGCGACGTAACGATTCCGCAAGATATCAAGGTTAACAAGGGTGGTTTTTTGGCCATTGCTAGTTCAGGGAAAATAACTTTTTCAGGTTCGGTGAGTAAAGCTCAAGGGATGTTTGTGGCTGAAACGATTGAGACCGGCACCAGTGCGACAACCTTGGCTGGTGAAGGTATTTTTGCCGCCTCAACGTTTAGCTTAGGTCGTGATTTTAATGATGCCCGGAACCAAACCACGCCGGCCGAGACCTTTGTCGCCAGGCCGGACTTCATTATGAGTTCCTATAAAGATGCCACTTACAATGTCTGGTGGTTCTTCCAGAAATGGCAGGAAATAGCGCCGTAGAGGAAATTCTTGAGCTTTCTTTACTAATTTGATAAACTCTTCTTATGAAGATAAACAAAAATAAAATTCGTCAGTTTTTTGCTGATAAAAAAGAGGTGGTTGCCGTTTACCTTTACGGCTCTCAAGCTAAAAGAATGGCAACTGCTAAGAGTGATGTGGATTTGGCGGTGCTTTTCAGAAAACCAGCAGGGAGCTCCCGATGTCTTTTAGAATTGGGTGTTACCCTGCAGAAACTGTTAGGTAATACCATCCAAATAGATTTAAGAGAAGTTCATCTTGGTACTTCGCCGGTTTTTTTAGGAGAGGTTATTAGTACCAGTGAAGTCATCTTTTGTCGTGATGAAGCGGCTCGAATAAGCTTTGAAGTCGCTGTGATGCGTCTTATTGATGATAGTGAAGAAATTCGGCGCATTAATCTTTACTATCTTCAAAAATCACTTAAAGAAGGGACTTATGGCCGGCGAGCTAGCTAGCGATGTTTTTCTTCTCTTAGGCAAATATAAAATTATTGAATCAAAATTAGCGGAGAATCTAGCCAAAGCGGTTGGTTTTCGGAATATTTTAATTCATGAGTATGCTAAGATTGATAATCAACTTGTTTACCGTTATTACCAAGATGATTTAGAAGATCTTCGTCGTTTTGGTAAAGAGATAAGCAAGAAATTTCTCTAGATAATTTGGTGGTTCTTCCAGAAGTGGCAGGAAATTGCTCCATAAAAAACATTAATGTTATAATAAGAGAAGGCGGCCGGATAGATAGAATAAATGTTAAACAAAACTATCTATTCTCTAAAGGAATATAGAAAACTCCGGACGCCATTTTGTTTCTTCGATGAAACAGGTAATCTCAACGATAAAGCCAACCGTTATTTTGCCATGGGGATGTTGAAATGCTCCCAGCCTTATTTCCTTGATTACGAAATTCAACAATTACGACAAAAAGAGAAATTCTTTGATGAAATCAAATTTAACAAATTATCAAAAAAGAATATAGATTTTCTTTTAAAAATATTAGATTTAATCTTTGAAATCCCTGGTCTAAAGTTTAGCTCTTTTTTACTTAACAAAGATGAAATTGATTTCCAGTCTGAATTTAAAAATGATTTATGGTTAGCCTATGAAGTCTTTACTGAAAAATTACTTATTGGTAATATTTCTCCTCGAGAGATTATAATTGTTATTGCTGATTATGTGACCACCCCTAAAAACGTTAGATTTGAAGTCAAAGTCAAACATACCGTTAATAATCATTTTAAAAGATTGGCTTTGGCCGGAGTTTGTCGGGTTGATTCAAAGGGAGTAAATCTTATTCAAGCCGTTGATTTAATTCTAGGAGCAATCGCTTACGATTATAAAATGAAAAATAAACTCATTTCCGGAGATAAATATAAAATAAAATTTTTAAATGAATTTAAAAAGAAACTAAAAATAAAAAGTTTTATGGGTGGATTCAGAAATTCTAATTTTAACGTCTATGAATATTGTTAAAGATAGAAAAACGGGCCATCGTCCTAACGGTCGACGCCCGTACTTCTATGTTTATTATAGAACAAATTAAGCTATTGTCAACAGTTAAAAATATGAAGATTTTAAAAAGATTAGAGGCCAAAAAAAGAGGGGCATTAACCTTCGGACAAAACCTTAGGTGTGTCCCCCTCATCGTGATAGATTCATCATACTCCTTTTTTAAAATTTGTCAAGCATATATTAAAATAGAAAAACGGGCCATCGTCCTAACGGTCAACGCCCGTAAATCTACCTTAAATTATAAATTAAAATAAACAATGATCAATAATTAAAAACAAAACCTTGTACGCTATTTTCGAGCAACCATTCCGGAAGCCCACGTACAAGGATTTACTTGTAAATACATATTAATATGGGGTTACAATTTTATCAAGACGAAATTATAAAGTGGCAGGAAATTGCTCCGTAGATTAAAAAACCCTTGACAAAGATAGGTAAAAAGAATATAATTCCAATTAAGTTAACATTATTATTAACTAATTAGGAACAATTATGGACATTCAATTAGCTGCGGCTAAAGCGAGAAGTTTAAACATCTCTTTAGTTCAAATAGTTCGCGAGGAATACGAGATGATTATTTTAAACAGGATTTTTGAAAGCCCCTTTGGCCAAAAATTGATTTTCAGGGGTGGGACAGCCTTGCGTCTTGCCTATAATTCACCGCGTTTTTCCGATGATTTGGATTTTTCCCAGCTTAAACCTATTAAGGTCAAGGAATTCCAAACATGGTGTCAAGAAACAGTCGAAAGCAATCCTTATATGAAACTAGCGGAGGCTCTGAAAAAAAAATTTACCCTTTTTGCTCTGTTTAAAATAAAAGATCCGGTTTTGCCGGCGATAATCAGTATTAAGGTGGAAATATCATTAAGAGAGGAAGTATGGGAAAAAGAGAAAGACTATCTTTTAATGAGATTAAAAAGTAAAGTAACGCCTTTGACAGTTTTAGCCCAGGTTGCTTCACTAAAAAGAATTCAAAAAGAGAAAAAAAGTATTTCGCCGCCACGGGTTAGAGATATTTTTGATCTCTGGTTTATAGGGCAACAACTCAACGAGCCTTATCAAATGGATTTTGTTGGTTTTAAGGCGACGGAGATAAAAAGAGAATTAAATAGATTACTAAGTCTAAGCTCAAGGAGGATGATTGAACAATGGCTACCAGAAAATTAAACACGATGGATTTTATAAAAACCCTACAGGAGTTAGATAGGGGTTTTTTTACCGTGGCCGATTTTGAGAAAATTACCGGATTGTCAAAAAATAGTCTTAAAGTTACCCTCAACAGATTGGTAAAGCAGGGGATATTGACAAGATTAAAAAGAGGAATTTATCAATTAAGCCTTTCCGCAATAGATGTTAAAAGAATAGCTAATCAGCTCTATTATCCTTCATATCTTTCCTTTGAAAGCGCCCTTTCAGACTATGGTCTTTTAAGCCAGATTCCTTTTACTCAAACTTTTGCCACCACCAGGAAATCCAAAAAAATGACCATCTGGAAGACAGAAGTTGAGTTTACCCAAATTAAAAAAGATTTATTTTTTGGCTATACCCTTGATAAAGGTATTTATATTGCCGAACCAGAAAAAGCTTTATTGGATGAACTTTATCTTATTAGTAGGGGAAAGAGGACTTTAGATATCAAAGAATTAGATTTAGGAAAGATAGATAAGAAAAAATTTGACCAATACGCCAAAAGATTTCCTGCTTATCTATTATTTTAGTTCGACTTTGCCTCCGGCTTCCTCTAGTTTTTTCTTGGCCTCTTCAGCTGTTTCCTTGTTAACACCGGTGATGATTTCTTTAGGGGTTGCTTCAACCAAATCCTTGGCTTCTTTCAAACCTAGAGATTGATTGATTTCCCGAACCATCTTAATGACGCTGATTTTATTGGCGCCAGGTTCAGTTAAAACAACGTTGAAAGTTGTTTGACCTTGAGGTGCAGCTTCGGTTTCTTCAGCGGCAACTGGAGCAGAACCAGCTGCGGCTGGAGCGGCGGCTGGAGCCATGGCGGTGACGCCAAATTTTTCCTCCAAAGCTTTAACCAGCTCGTTTAATTCCAAAACCGAGAGTTTTTCAATTTCTCCGATTAATTTCTTTACTTCTGCCATTAATTTTCACCCCCCTTCGCTTCGCTCAGGGTGAACCCTCTCGCTTTTAAAAGATAAACTAATTTAAATAAATTACCCTTTAAATTGTAGGTTAAACCAGAAAGAGGGGATTTTAAAAAGCCAACTAACCTAGCCTGCAGTTCTGTTAAGCTTGGTAGGTTGGCCAATTCTTTAATCTTCTCCGTTTCAATTAAACCCTTATCCCAAAAGCCAAATTTAAGCTTTGGCAGCTCGTTTTTCTTGATAAAGGCAGCCAAGGTCTTTAAGGGGGCTAAGTCGTCAGAATAGAGCCATAAAGCCGCGGTATTGCCCTCTAATTTATCCTTCTCAATCTTTAATTCGCTGTTCTCCGAAGCTTTGTTAAGTAGAGTATTTTTAACCACTTCAAATTCACCGCCGCTTTTTTTGATATCTTGACGGAGCTGGTTGATTTGCTCAACCTTTAAGCCACTATAGTCAGTCAAAATCAAAGCCTTAGCCGCTTTTAATTTTTCTTTAAGATTATCAACGGTAAAAAATTTTTGTGATTTCTTCATTTCGAGCTTGCGAGAAACAAGGTTCTGACGAAGGAGGGTTCTTATCGTCCTCCGCAGGATTTACTGAGAACCTACTTCTTAGGATGTTTTTATTTTAATCTTTTCGGTTTTCTCTGTCAATTGTTAATTGAAGACAGATCAACCTTTATTCCCGGTCCCATAGTCGGGGAGAGAACAGCCTTTTGGATATTCTTTCGTCCGACAGCCTTAATGAGGACCTGAAAATTATCTTCCAAGTCTTTTTCTAAGGAATCAATCTTGCCGATGGTCAGATGAATTAAAGGAAATTTTTGTTCGGTTTTAAACTGGGTTTTGCCAGCGGCGTTTTTAATGAATTCTTCCGGATTTTCCGTGATTGTGCCGTTTTTAGGATTAGGCATTAAACCACGAGGACCCAAAAGCTTGGCAAACTTCACTAGCTTGGGCATCATTTTGGAGTTAGTTACCAACAGGGTAAAATCAATTTTGCCCTTTTCCAACTCTTTTAAAAGCTCTTCATCAACAAGCCTGATTTTTTGTTTTTGACCGGTGGGGTGAGGGAATTGAATTTCTCCTTTAAGACCAACTTCTTTGACATTGAGGTGAGCGTCAATGTTGCCTTTAAATTTTGATAATGAGATACTCTTTAATAGTTTGATAGCTTCTGATGGGGAATAAAGTTTATTAACTTCAACTTTCTTTTCGGCTTCTAAATAATTCTTGCTTCTTTTTTTGGCTTTTTTGGTAGTTTTTTTGCCTTCTTTTTGGGTTTCTTTGGTGGTTTCTTCTTCCAGGGCTTCGGTGCCAATGTCGGCAATCCGACCGTGTTCTTTGCCCGACTTCACCACGCGCCGCGTGGTTTCGCCGGGTGAACCGGTTTTATCATCTTTAATAACGGCAACTCTTTTTTTACCCATTTTTACTCCTCTATTTTTATTCCCATTGACCTGGCCGTGCCTTGGACAATGTTTTTAGCGGCGGTTAAGTCTTCAGCACAATTTAAATCCGCCAATTTCTCTTGGGCAATTTGGGCTACCTGAGTTTTGCTTAAAAGACCGGCTTCTTCACGTCCGGCCTGACCAGAGCCCTTTTCAATCTTCAAGGCTTTTTTAATCATTTCTGAGACCGGTGGGAGTTTAGTGATAAAGGAGAAAGTCCGGTCTTCATAAACCGTAATCACCGCCGGGATAACTTGGCCTTTTTTATCAGCTGTTCGCTCATTGTAAGACTTAACGAATTCCATAATCGGTAGGCCGTGTTGTCCTAAAGCCGGGCCAACCGGAGGAGCCGGTGTGGCTTCACCAGCTGGCAGGTTTAATTTAATAATCGTTTTTACCTTCTTCATATTTTCGCTACTTGTAATAAATCTAATTCTACCGGGGTTTCGCGGCCGAAAATACTCACCAAAACCTTAATTTTCCCTCGGGATTCGTCAATGCTTTCCACACTGCCTAAGAATTCAGTGAAAGCGCCGTCAATAATTTTAACAGCTTCGCCCACGGAAAATTTGGCTTTAAACTTCGGTGCCTTCATGGTGATGAATTTCTGAATGGCTTCAACCTCTTTTTCCTCAAGAGGCGTGGGTTTGTTACCAACGCCAATGAAACCAGTGACACCGTTAGTTGTTCTGACTGTCAGCCAAGATTGTTCATTGAGAATCATTTTGATTAAAAGATAACCGGGGAAGATTTTTTCCTTAACCTCTTGTTTGGTGCCGGCGCGGATTTCAATTCTTTCTTGAGTGGGGATAAGAATCTCTAAAATCTGATCTTCTAATTTCATTGACTCAATTCTTTGTTTGAGCTGCTGGGCGACCCGTTGTTCCTGCCCGGAATAGGTGTGGACGACAAACCATAAAGCCCGTTTGTCATCTGATTTTTTGATAATGATATGATGAGTTTCTTTAATATCCATTTTTTCTTTTAAATTAACAAACCCATTATTTTGGTAAAAAGATAATCCAAAAGACTAATAAAGATGGCGACCACCACGGAAACGGCAATCACAATGGCAGTCAGACGTAGAGTCTGCTGGCGGGAAAGCCAGGTGACTTTGGTTAATTCGCTTTTAACTTCCTTGAAAAAAGTAGGCAGACTCTGCCAACTTCTATTTGAATCCATAGTTTACAAATTTTATCACAAGCTCTATGATGAATCAATATGAATTCTAAGAGGCAGATTCGCAAAGCCGTGATCCCCGCCGCCGGGTTTGGCACCCGTTTTCTACCTCAAACCAAAGCCATGCCCAAAGAGATGTTGCCGATTGTCGACAAGCCGATTATTCAGTATGTGGTTGAGGAATGTGTTGCTTCTGGCATTGAAGACATTATTATGATTACCAACTGGCAGAAAAGAAGCATCGAAGACCATTTTGATTATCCTTATGAGTTGGAAAAAAGACTTATGGAGTGGGGAAAAGAGAAAGAGTTGAAGGAAATTAGGAAAATTGCCGAAATGGCCAACTTTATTTACATCCGTCAGAAGGGACCCTATGGTAACGCGACGCCGGTTTTATGTGCTGAGCCGGCCATTGAAGATGAGCCTTTTGTCGTCATTTGGGGCGATGAGTTTATCTATGCCGAACCGCCGCGCTTAAAACAAATGATTGAGGTTTATCATAAATACGGGGGCATTGTTATCTCTGGTGTGAGAATTGCCAACAAAGCCGATGTTTCACACTATGGTATTGCTGATATCGAACCGGTTGGACAAGAAAAAAACATTTTTAAGATTAAAAACATTGTGGAGAAACCCAAGCCAGAAGAAGCTCCCTCCAATCTGGCGACTCACGGGGCCTATATCTTGCCGCCAGAGATTTTCGCCGAGATAAAAAAATTAAAACCAACCAAGGGGGGAGAAGTTTGGCTCATTGACGGGATTAACGCTTTGCAGAAAAAAGGCGTGCCAATTTATGCCTGTGAGATTCAAAACGGCAAATATTATGACAGCGGTAATAAGTTGGAATATCTTAAAACCGTCATTGAATTTGCCCTTAAAAATCCCGATATCAATGGCGAATTTCGGGAATATTTAAAGAAACTGAAATTGTAAAAAATGAAGATTTTGCTTGTTTACCCCCAATACCCCGTTACTTTCTGGAGTTTCAAGTACATTATGAATTTAGTTGGCAAAAAAGCCTCCTTTCCGCCACTGGGCCTTTTAACAGTGGCTTCCTTACTACCAGCCAAATGGGGAAAAAAGTTAGTTGATATGAATGTTGATGAGTTGAAAGATGAAGATATTCAATGGGCGGATATGATTTTTTTGAGCGCGATGATTGTGCAGAAAGAATCAGTTAAAGAAGTCATTAAAAGAATCAAGGAATTAGGTAAGCCGATTGTCGCCGGCGGCCCGCTTTTTACCACCGGTTGGGAAGAATTTACCAAAGATGTTGATTATTTAATTTTAGGGGAAGCTGAAGGAACATTACCCTTGTTTTTGGCAGATTTGAAAAAAGGAAGGTTAAAAAAGACTTATACAGCTGACAAATTCCCTGATTTAAAAAAATCGGTTGTTCCTGATTATAGTTTGATTAATTTAAAGAAATATTTTTCTCTATGTGTCCAGTATTCAAGGGGTTGCCCTTTTAACTGTGAATTTTGTGATGTTGTCAGACTTAACGGACGAGTGCCAAGATATAAGACTAAAAGGCAAATTATCAAAGAATTGGAAAATTTATATCATTTGGGTTGGCGAGAAAATATTTTTTTTGTTGATGATAACTTTATTGGCAATAGAATAGCGGTTAAGAAAGAGCTTTTGCCGGCGATTATTGAATGGCAGAAAAAAAGGAGAAGCCCTTTTGGTTTTATTACCCAGGCTTCTATTAATTTAGCTGACGATCAGGAGCTTATCGATCTTATGGCCAAAGCCGGCTTTGCTACAGTTTTTGTTGGCATTGAAACGCCGAATCCGGAAAGTTTAAGAGAGTGTAATAAACTCCAAAATCAAAACCGGGATTTATTGGCATCGGTCAGAAGGATACAAAAGAGCGGGCTAGAGGTCCAAGGTGGTTTTATTGTTGGTTTTGACCATGACACTCCTGCTATCTTTAAGAGACAGATTGAATTTATTCAGAAAAGCGGTATTGTCACTGCCATGGTTGGTTTGCTAGGAGTTTTGCCCAAAACATGCCTGTATGAACGTTTAAAAAAGGCCGGCCGTTTGATTAAAAATGCCTCAGGAGACAATACTTTAGTAGATTTGAATTTTATTCCCAAGATGAAAAAAAATGTTTTACTAAAAGGCTACCGTGATCTTTTAGACAATCTTTATTCACCTAAGAACTATTACCAGCGGGTAATTAATTTTTTGCGAGAATTCAAACCTCAATTACGAAGACAAAATCTGTCTAGGCTGCGTTTTTATCACTTAAAGGCTTTGTTTGCTTCTTTATGGCTTTTGGGGATTAAATATAAAGGGCGGCGCTATTATTGGAAATTGTTTTTTTGGAGTTTGTTCCGTCGACCTAAAACTTTACCTCAAGTAATTGGTTTTTCGATCACTGGTTTACACTTCCGCCGCCTTTACTATCAAAGTTGATATAATAAGATACATTAAGAGATATTCTTAGGAAACTTCTTGAGTACTTAATCGTTTTTCTAAATAGAGTTTTCTTTGTTCAGAAAGAGTATCCATAATTACTTTTTTTGTTTCTTCCAATTCGAAGTTTTTATTAATGATAATTACCGGGATTTTGGGGTGTTTTTTTAAAGAATTTTCCTTGCCGGTTTTTGAACTTTTAACCTGGAGGAAGATTTTACCAACATCAGTTTCAATAATAAAATCAATTCCTTTTTTTCTGTCTTCAAACCAGTTAGCTCGGCGGAAATCATTAATCCAATCAACGGATTCAAAGAGGTTTTTAAGGGCAATTGCAGTGAGATTTTCGGAAGAAATACCTTTTTCTCGTTCAATTTTTTTAAAGGCATTTCTTAGTGAATATCGAAAAAATTCTGGTCTCATACTTTATTATAAGATTATAAACTTTTAAAAATTTCTATGGAAGGTCTTTTTTAAGAGGCAGAATAATAAAAAAAGGGCAGGTCCGCCAGGGCTCGAACCTGGAAGAAGGGTTTTGGAGACCCTCATGATACCATTTCATCACGGACCTAGATTATTTTAATTTACTTGTTTCTTTATGCTCTGTAACTTTTCTACACCGTTTGCAATATTTTTTAAAAGTCAATTTGTCCGGTGTATTAATTTTATTTTTCTCCGTGACGTAATTTTGACTTTTACAAACGGTGCAAACTAGAGCAATGATTTGTCTTGGACCTTTTTTAGCCATAGGTAAAACAATTTTAACATAAAATTTCAAAAATTGTTAGAACCCGCCTTTGCGCCTCCTTCGCCGAAGCGGCTGGAAGGCCGAGCAGGGTTTCGGACGGGTAAGTCGGAATCTTCCTCTTGACAAGACTAAATATTTTATTTCATAATTACCATATAATGATTAGTATTGCCGGAATAAAATATCAGAATGAACTTGAGCTTCTACCTTATTTTAATAAAAACACAGCTTCTATTTTGATAGGTAAAAAGGGTAAAAACCTAGATGGGAAAATCGCCCGCCTGACAAGATCCGGATATCTATTAGTACTGAAAAAAGGCCTTTATGTCACCAACTCATTTTACGAAAAAACTAACAAAGATTCGTATAGCGGGTACATTGCTAACATTCTCCGATTTCCTTCCTATATCTCCCTTGAATGGGTGCTATCAAGAGAAGGAATCATTCCAGAATCGGTCTATATTACAACCTCAATGACTACAAAAACCTCTAGGGTCTATACTAATTTTTTGGGTAATTTTACATATAAAAACATCAAGAAAGATCTCTTCGTCGGTTATCGGGAGGAAAAATGGGAGGACAAAAGATTTTGGTTGGCCACACGTGCCAAAGCCCTTTTTGATTTTCTTTATCTCAAGAAATTAACTAACATCAGACAAGATCTCCATGACTTCAGATTTAATTGGAGCAATATTGCCAAAAAGGACTTAGACGAATTTGAGAAATATGTTAGTCTGGCTAAATCAAAAAAAATGATGGCCGTGCTACAAGCGCTGAAGGAGGCTCGACATGTTTCTTGAAAATCTAAAGCAAATATATGCCGTTAATAAACACAAACGACCTTTGCTCCTGCGAAATCTTGTCAAAGAAACCATTCAAATATATATACTAAATTATATCTTCAATTCCCCCTGGGGATCAAGATTGATTATGAAAGGTGGCACCTGCCTGCGATTTTGCTTTGGCTTGCCGCGTCTTTCAGAGGATTTAGATTTTGATATTGAGGACAATAAAGCATTTAAGATTGAGGCGTTTTCTCGGGATTTGAAGGACTACTTTGCAAAAACGCTGCAATTTCCGAAAGTTGAATTCAAGCTGGCAGGAAACAAAAGAACTATCTACTTAAAATTCCCCATTCTGGCTGACCTGGGATTTCCGCTTACTAAAAGTGAAAGCAACATCATTCATGTCAGGCTGGATTTCGCCATTGCCCCAAAGTTTGGTTACACAACAGAAATATCTTTAAAATCAACCCCAGATTTCTCATTTTTGATCAGAAGATATAGTCTACCGGATCTCTTTGCGGGGAAAATATTAGCCATTATTTCCAGAGAGACAATTGAAGGAACTGTAAAAAAAGAAAGGTTTAAAGGCAGGGACTATTATGATTTAGCTTGGTTTTTAGAAAAAGAGGTAATGCCAAACTGGATTTTTATAGAACAGGCTACTGGTCTTAAAAAGAAAGATGTTGTTGTCAAAATAAAGGAAAAGATAAATGCAGTTACGCCCAAATTTATTAAAGAAGACTTGCTGCCATTTTTTGAGAATACCACTTTTATAGACGATTTTTCTCGTAATTTTCACTCATTAATCAGCAGTCGTCTAGAAAGAAAAATATTGTCTTAAATATAGTGCTGCTACCAGTTGAGCTACGCCCCTAAATTATTTCGAGTTTACGAGAAACAAGGTTCTGCCGAAGGCAGGTTCTTACTTTAACTTACTTGTTTCTTTATGTTCTGTGCTTTTCCGGCCCTTTTCTTTAACTTTGCCATTCGGTGATTGGTTAAATTCAACTCTTTAATTCTTATTGTGTTTTTTAAAAGATTTTCCAGTTGACTTTTCAGTTCTTCCTGCCCAGTCTCTTTAAGAATTTTGTGATAAAAAGAGAAATCAAGATCTAAAGTGAGTAGACTGAAGATATCAATTTTATCCTTTTGGCCTTTAACCGAAAGTTTTCTCTGTTCATAAACGTTTTGTTTTAAAATTAGGAGAATTTCTGGTCGGGGAATTCGAAAACCCTCTTGAGTTGTTAAATATTTTTGGATAAATTCTGGTGGCAAGCCCGGATTTGAATAAAAAGGAACATAAATATCAATCTCAACTTCTTCAACAATTTAGCCTCTCTTTGATTTTTGCCAACAAGGCATTCTGATACTCTTTGGCATACCAGTGGGGGAGGTTCCATAAATCAACAAAGATTTGAGCTAAAGGAGGAGCGGGTCGATATTGAGAAAGATAAGGATCAGCCTTAAGAATAAAAATATTCGGTTCTTTTTTAGATAAAGGAAATCTTTCTTTAACGGTGATGTCATTTTCAGCATAAAAATAAACCTGATCATAATCAGCGG
>Ga0210049_1004503_pt1 | contig 12147 bp, 10 predicted proteins | sample CryGeyCG2014_300_2_FD_183964 | JGI IMG/M metagenome (GOLD analysis project Ga0210049, IMG submission 183964) | Groundwater microbial communities from aquifer - Crystal Geyser CG06_land_8/20/14_3.00 (SPAdes) (version 2) | ecosystem: Environmental > Aquatic > Deep subsurface > Groundwater | place...
TAACCGCCAAGTGTGGAGGTATCTTTACCTTCCGTCAGAGTCTCTCGCTAGAGGACTCTGACGCCAATGTGGTGGATTTTTAAGAGAGGCGCCAGAGTCCCTTTCAGGAGACTCTGGCGGAGGGAAAGATGTCTTTCGCTCGTATTTCATATGCAACCATCTTAACACGGCATGTTTGGACTTAAAAGGGCAGCCTGAAGGCTGGGGAACTAACCCCAGTTATGGGTCTTTAGAAATAAGAATAAAGTTCGTCATTTTTCTTCTTTATATTGGTCTAAAAATCTTATTTACTCAAAGCATCCTGCAAAAGTTTGCTCTGCCAGCTAAACGCTTCAGCGGCGGTAATGCGCGATTTTTTCATTAAAACGATTTCTTGTGTTATTAAGCGCGTTAAATTCATAACAAACTGATCCCGTTTTTTATAAAATTTTTGATAAAGCGGGTGGTCCTGATTGATGTAAATCAAATTGCCCTGGCTTATAACCTCTGGCCCGTTTTTGCCCAAACTCACGATACCACAGGAAATGCCTAATTTTTTTAATTTTATCCTTTTGACCAGCAACGGCTTGACCTCAATTTTCGGCTCGGGTTTAGTTTCCTGCTTTTCTGTCTTTTCTTTTTTTATTTCCACTTCCCCTTCATACTCTATTTTTGCTTTTTCTTTTTCTAAAATCGCCGCGGCCAGCGCCTGACCAGAGCGGCCGCCCCGCTTCAAGCGAGCAACAGCTCTGCCTTGCGGCACGAAATCAGGATGTAATATTAACGCGTCTTTAATCTGCTTCATTACTTCAGCAAGCTCCTGATTTACTTTTTTTAAATTCTTGGTATCGCTTTGTTTTTTTAAGTCAACTAACACCTGCTCTAGCTGTTTTTGCATCAACTGATAAAATAATTTATACTCCGGGCTGTCTCTGACAAAATCCGTGCGCGCGGAAATCAGAGGCAAAAAATCCGCATTAACACTGCCGCTAATTCTATTAAGGCCGTAATGATATTTGCGTTCAGCGCCGAATAAATCCCGCCTAATCAGCACTTGTTTGACGCGGCATTCAACGCCGGGCTCGTCAACATCGCGCGAATCCAGAGCCACGATGATTTCGCCTACCAGCGGGCCATACATGGTTTTGATGTCTAAGGGAATAATCCGGCCGGCCACGGTTTTGGTGCTTACTTTTTTGTTGTTTAAATAAACCTTGAATTTTTTGGCGCGGAGCGGCACCGACTCTCTTAAATATTTTTCCGCCTCATTCAGGCTTACTTTTTTAAATAATTTGTTTAAAATAATTCTGGTGCCTTCTTTATCCAGGACTGTTGCTTCTTCTTTTTTAATGGGCAGATCCCAGCTTTGATCGCTTTTCCATAAATCGCGGCTGAAAACCACGATGTATTTGTATTTTCCTCTGACTGACTCCACCATAAATTCATCAGCCAAGGCCAAAGCGGAAAATTTGCCAATGCCGAACTGACCGATACGCTTACGGCCGAATTTCGGGGAAACGCCGTGCGTTCTTTTTTCTTCCGAGCCAATAGTAAAAAACTGTTCCAATCCCTTAACATTCATGCCGGCGCCGTTGTCCTCAACTATAATTTTTTCCTCATTAATTAAAACAAAAACCTCGCTGGCATCCGCATCATAAGCGTTATTTACCAATTCACGCACAAATTCAATACTTTCACGGTACATTCTTTCACCCAAAGTAAAAAGATGGCTTTTATCAACAGTTACCTTTATTTTGTTTGTCCGATTAAACATAAATTAGGTTTATTATTAAGTTAAATGATAAAGGCCCGTCTTGCCGAAAGTTTGCCGAGGCAAAGGGCCAGGTGGATTATTCTTAAGACCTTTTGCAAAATAAGCTTTTGAGATAGTTTTTTCAAATTTCGTAAGTAAAAAATTTAAAAAGCGACGATGTTTATATGTAAAATACTTTGTATAATCGGTTCGCTCGTTCCAAAAAGAAAAGCCGGCTTTTCTTTTTGTCTCTCGCTGCCAATTATAAGCGGAGGAGCTTTTTAAATTTTGCAGCCGAAATTTGGAAAAATTAGCCGAAATGTTATTTTGCAAGAGGTCTTATAGCTTTTTCTATACTCCACTTAGCTGGCGGTTAAGTTCTCTTTCAAGTATGGCTGAAAAGTCTTTTATAATTTGATGCTGATCCATGGGTAAAAAAATTCCGAGCTCGCGCCTAAAATTAATTTTTTTTGCGTCTGCCAGTATGCCGTCCTTGGCTCCGGCTAGTCTCTTTTTTTGTTCATTGGAAATCATACCTTTGCGCATCATAAAATAAAAATCATAAAAATCTCGCGGTTTTTTGCGTTCAAGCAATGCCCCAAAAATCTTTTCTTCCACCAAATCATTTTGGGGCAGATGAATAATTGTGTAGGTCGGCGCAAAATCGTTCGTCACATTGTCTACTTCGCCGGCAATATGCTTGCTGTTACGGGATGATACATTTATTGCCACACTAACTGGCGGGTATTCAAACAAGCGAAAGGTAGCAACGGCAAAATATCCGCCGCTGGTAACGCCAATCTTATCTCCAATTTCAACTTTTATATCAGCACTGGCCATTTCCGATAGAACATGCATAAAAAGCTCTTCAATAAAAGATTTAATCTTGTTTTGAGCAACGGCAAAAAGAGAAAAGTCCAAATCTTCGGAAAAACGCGGACTGTTATAAATAACGCGCAGCGCGGTTCCGCCCTTAAAAAGTAATTTTTCGGCGCCGGGCGATTTATATAATTCCGATAAAAAAACATGCTGAAAATATTCCCTAATGATATTAGGAAATATTCCCATTTGATATTGTTTACTTAATTTTTCTAATGTTTCTATTGAAATCATCGCAAGGTGGTCTTTATTACGCTGGTAAGTTTTTTCTTACCGAATAATAAAGCATATTTTATGGCTTTTTTTGAATCAATTTTTTCTTTATTAAAACGAGAGATCGGTTTTTGTCTATTCATTAATCGTAAATAATTTGTATCCACGAAAGCTTTCTCGGCATTAGCGATATTAAAACTTAACCCTTGCTGTTTTTGAATTTCATAACCGGTATAAGCGGCTTTTTTTATTTTACGGTAAGAAAAAACTTTCCCCAATGTTTCAAAACGGCTGGTTGACTTAGTGGTGACCGAAGTAATTTCATAAACCGTTTCGGGGATTACGCCATGATAAGACAAGGCAAATTCAAGAGAAATATAAGACGGACAGTAAAGCCTGTTGGCGATATAAACATCTGGCGGCAAAACATCTGGCAAGACATATAATCCCCGTTTAAGTTGTAAAATAAACCCTTGTTTTTTATATCTATGGAGCAGAGCGGATGCGGCAACAACAGACACACCAAAAAGCGAACGAATATTATTTGCGCTGAATATATAAAGTTTTTTTTCTTTAATTTTAGCAGCAAAAATTGTTTGATTGACTAATTTGGTCATATTGTCAATTTACCAAACTATTTAAAATCAGTCAAGTTAATGTTATGCCGGACACATTATTGGGTTTGAACCTTTGTTTGGCTTTAGCCTTGAGAATCTTTACCACCCCCTTACCTGCGTCAACTTCCACTAAATCGCCGTCATGCAAAACTTTGGTGGCGACACGGGTGCCGATGAGGCAAGGCTTTACTTTAAAAATTTCTCCATAATCTTTTTATAATTTTTACAAAAATCATTGATGAAATTCTGGTTAGGAAAAAAATTTTTCAAATCGTATGATAATTTCCGCGCCGTAATATTCTTGACGATTTTTTCTTTTAATTTTTTCTTAAGCTGAATTTCGTCCACTAAATTGACCAATTTTTTAAGATTCTTATAATCAGGCTTTATCTTGTTTTCTAAATACCAATATAAATCATAAAAATCCCTGCCTTTAATATTGATTTCATTTTCACCGCCCTTAAACCACTGTCTCGTCAAAATAGCATTTAACTTGCCTGTCATAAGAAATACCGGGTCATACCTTTGGACAATAAAATTAAAGCCGAAGCCGGAAATAGGCTGAAGTTCTGTTTTCGGTCTTGTAAAAACGCTTCGGTTCGGCTCAACTTTAACATAAAGTAAGTCGCTCTCGTTCTTATCGGCTAGGCCCAATTCTTTTAAAACCGGAAATTTAAGATATATTCTTACATTCCCCTGTATTCTTGTTTCAATGTTTATTAAAAACTTTTCTTGAAAATATCCCTTTAAATCTTTTTCTAATCGGCTGATTTTAAACTTTTTATAATCCCCCTGCTTTAGGTCAAAATCCAAATCCTCGGAAAGCCGGGGCGCGCCGAAGCAAACTCGCAGGCATGATCCGCCGGTAAAAATAAAATTTTTGTAGCCGGGATTATTGTAAATAAAATCCAAAACAGGGTACTGCAAATATTCTTTTAAAAAATTTTTAATTACAAAATCAGGCGCGCCCTCACGCCTTTTTTCTTTTACTAATTTATTTAAAATCTCTTTAAGAATAATATTTATTTTTAATTAAATCAAAAACTTCCCCGACTTTTCTGCTTCTAATCAATTTTAAATATTCATAAGCTTTTAAAAATTCTTGCCGGCTGATATTTTCCCAGTTCAGCCGCAAATCCTTGATGGATTCCATGCGAACCGGCTCATTTTTTAAAAACCGCAGATAAAGATAATCAAACAGGGCCTTGCTTTTGCCGGCTTCCGCAATCGGCGCGTCGGCAAAATATTTCACTTTGTATCCGGTAAATAACTTTTTGGTGATTGAATAATAGCGAAAAACGCCGACAGCGTTTATCATCTCACGCGTGGTTTTGGTGGTAATAGAGGTCAGAGAGTGCCCCGGCTCGCTTAAAATTTGGTATTTGGCCAAAACATATTCCAGAGACAAATAAGACGGCTGGACCAATTGGCCGGCTAAATATTCCAAATATAAATCCTTATCCGGCTCTTTGGCGTACTTTTCTTTCAGGACATAAAGACCTTTTTTAAGGCAAACCAGCTCCCCTTTTTTCAGCCAATATTTAATATTGGCGTCCAAAACATCACGGCGCGGCTCAAAAAATTTAAGTATGTTTTTATTTAACATAAGCAAACCGCCGACTTGCTTTTTCAATTCTGCCAATCTCATAAATAACTGTTTAGTAATTAGTAGATTAATTATACTATATCCTAAACAATTGTCAAGTTGACATGGTTGCCTTTTTCTTAATTATCTTTATTATCCCCTGCTCCGCATCAACTTCCACCAAATCGCCATCATGCAAAACTTTGGTGGCAATTTTAGTGCCAATAATACAAGGAATGCCTAACTCACGACTAATAATTGCGGCATGGCAGGTAATGCCCCCCTCATCGGTTATTATTGCTTTAGCTCTCTTTATAGCGGGGGTTATATCTGGACTGGTCATAACAGATACTAATATACAATTATTATATTCTTTGTCTAAATCACTATAATCTTTTATAATTACCGCTCTGCCCATTGCTTTACCTGTCGAGGCAACTGTTCCTTTTATTTGCTTAGAGTCATATAAAAATAACTTGTCTTCAAGTTCTTTCTCGTAATCAAATCTATATAAAATGCCTTTATCAAAAAATAGAGTACGAAATTTTTTTGGTTTTTTTTGCCAAGTTCATCAGGAAGTAACATCTTTACTTCTTTAAAGCTTAAATCAAATTTTTTAGCTAACTTTTTAAAAAGTGGGCGTGAATAATAATGACAGTAATTGCATATCCTTCTGAAATAATCTTTATAATAAACAAAAAGATCAATTATATCAATTAACCTTAAAATTTCCTTGTTTGGTTTTAATTTATTTATTATAGCTTTTTTATCTATTTTATGTTCTTTCAAAAATTTGAAATTTTGTAATTGTTTTTCAATATCTATTTTAGTCCAAGTTGGTTCATCACTATAACCTACTGGTACCCATTTAAAATTTCTAACAATTTTATTAACTAATTTATTAAATTTTCCTTTATTACCATCTATTTTCTCTCGAAATGCCTTTTGCATTAATATATGGAAATCAGAAAATGCATTTTGTCTCGTAGTTGCTGAAAGCTGAGTAAATATTTTTATCTGTTCTGCCCGATCTTTTATCTTAGATTTAATGAACTCTTTGAGTTTTTGCTCCCCCATTCTATTAAAAATTCTTATTTGCGCAACAAAATATAGTGTTTGTATATAAGCGTTCGCCCAATCATAGTACTGCTTCACTATATCTTTTTTAGGACTTAATTTAGATAACTCTATAAGTTCCCTACAGGCATTTTGAGCGGCTCGTTCATAAAACTCAATAAAACCTTTCTTGGTGCTGATATTATACGCATGTTTCCCCCAGCTGTCTAAATCTCTTTTACTTATAAAAAAATCTGTCTGAGAATCCTTAATAAATATGATAAAATTATTAAAATGCCCTGAAAATTCTTTTGGCGAATCTGTCCAGGCTTTTAAAACAGCATAATTTACAAGAGCAGAACTCCTCCTGCCCCATTCCCATTCCCAATTAATTTTAGTTATTTTCTCTGTTATTTCTTTGTTCATTTGGCTTTATTATTTACTTTCTAACTTTTTATATCACCCCCTTAATCGCCTTTAAAATATCCGGTAACAGCGGCAGTAAAACATTAACGAATTTTAATAAAAAAGGTGCAATTTTTGACTGGATTAACAGATTGCTTAGCCAGCTAATATCACTAGCGTAACGGGCAATGACATATAAAATCAAGCCCAAAACCAGGCCGCCCATGACAAAGCCCAAAACCGCTCCGGCTAAACGGTTAATAGTTTTTAAAAAGGGAATCACTGACAAAAGGTCAAAAGTCCGGTCAATGATGGCGAAAATCAAACCAATCAGCCGATTAATCAGGGTGAACAGCACGAGAAAGATAATGATTTTACCGATTAACTCGTGGCCGAAGAATAGATTTTTTGCCCAGCCAAACACGGTTAGGTAAAAAATAAAGGTTAGCCACAGCCCCACCACCACGCCGACTAACGAGCCGAACGTTCTAATCAAGCCAAAAAATAAGCCATAAAAAACAAAACCAGCGAGGACGATGATAAGTGCGATGTCAAAAATAAGAACTAAGCTCATATAAATATTAATTTATTGTCATCCCGTGCTTGCTTGCCCTGTCGTAGATAAACCATTTTTAATTTACGGAATATTTTTCTTAATCTTGGCTAATTTAAGCCAAAGTAATTTGTATATTTAAAGTAGCTTATCTACGAATGACCGGGGATTCAGGATCCAAAAAGAAATTCTTTCTGGATTGCGGGTCCCCGTATCGCGGTACGGGGCAGGCTCCGCCCGCAATGACAACGTGCATTTGTCATCCTGAACTTGATTCAGGATCCAGAAAAAAATTGAATGTCGTGCCGCTCATTTCTGGATTCCGGCTCCCCATATCGCGGTACGGGGGAGGATCCGGTCGGAATGACAGAGGTCTTATATTCTTGGGAAAAGTCCCGCTTCTTTCTTAATAATTTTCTGGCTAAACTGTTTAATTATTTTCTCCGCTGTTTGCGGCAAGAACGCTTCCAGAATTTTCGCCGCGTCTAAAATATCTTGCGCTATCGGCTGTAAAACTTTTTTAATTTTATTTTTATCTTCCATCTGCCAAGGTTTTTCCTGACTGATTTTTTCATCGCCCTTTTTCAAAACCAGCCACAAATCAGACAAAACCAGATCTGGGCGAAAATCCGCCAACGCTTGTCCGGCTTTTTTATTCAGTTTTTTATTTATTTCGCCTGATAAATCAGTGGCGATTTGATTTTTTTCCAGTAAATTAGAAACGCGGGCGACTAAATTGCCTAAACCATTGGCCAGGTCAGCATTGTATTTTTCGTCAAATTTATTCCAGCTAATATCGCCGTCATTGCCAAACGGCGTAGCGCTTATTAGTAAATAGCGCGTGCCATCAACGCCGTATCTTTTAATCATTTCTTCCGGCTTAATGACATTGCCTAATGATTTACTCATCTTTTTACTATCCACCAACAGAAAACCATGAATAAATAACGCCTGGGGCAAAGGCAACTCTAGAGATAAAAGCATGGCCGGCCAAATCGTAGCGTGAACTCGCAAGATATCTTTGCTCATAAGCTGGACCGAGGGAGGCCAAAATTTTAACCCCCCTGCGCCCCCCTTTGAAAGGGGGGTTGGGGGGTTAGAGCCGTCCCAGCCCAGTCCGGTTAAATAATTTAAAAAAGCATCTGCCCAAACATAAGCGGTTTGCGCCTTATCCCAAGGCAAAGGTATGCCCCAGCTGACATTTTTTCTGGAAAAAGCAATATCGTTCAGGCCTTCTTTTTCGTAAAAAGCGATTATTTCATTTTTCTTTTCCTGCGGCAAAATTTTAAATTCACCACTTTTTATCTTGGCTAATATTTTTTTCTGGTATTTACTTAATTTAAACATATAACAATCTTCGCTCATTTTCTCCGGCACTGTCCCATGGTCAGCGCATTTGCCATCTATTAAATCGCGCTCGCTTTTAAACTGCTCGCAACCCCGGCAATAAAGGCCTTCATATCTACCCTGATAAATATCTCCTTTGTTATACATATATTGCAAGGCGGTTTGGACAGCTTTAAGATGATTTTCTTCGCTGGTACGGACAAAACGATCATAGTTAATATTTAAGTTTTGCCAAGCTGCTTGATATTTAGCCGCGATTTCATTAACAAATTGCTGCGGTTCTTTCCCCTCTTCTTTTGCTTTGGCTGCAACTTTTGCTCCGTGCTCGTCTGTGCCAGTTAAGAAAAAAGTTTTATCGCCGGACATTTTATGCCAGCGCGCAAAAATATCAGCCGCTATAGTAGTATAAGCGCTGCCAATATGCGGCACACTATTAACATAATAAATCGGTGTGGTAATATAGAATTTTTTTGCCATAAATATTAATTTGCGTTATGCGTTATGCGTTATGAGTTACGAGTTATGAGATTTACTTCCCAATGATAACCACAAACTCCCCTTTTTGGTCGTCTTTATTTTCTTTAATTTTATTAATAATACTTTTAATCTCCCCGCGATAAACCGTCTCATGCATTTTGGAAAGCTCACGGCAAACCACCACTGATGTAATATTTTTTTTGTTTGTAATTTTGAATTTTGAATTTTGAATTTGTTTGGAAATTGGAAATTTGAAATTGGAAATTTGAGAAGCTTCTTTCTCTTGCTTCTCTTCATCTATCACTAACTTTTCCGTTTGCTCAAGCTCCTCTAAGAACTTTATTATCCTATATTTGGACTCATAAATCACCACTGGATATTCGCTGGCAATAATTTTTTTGATAAAAGTTTGCCGGCCTTTTTTGTGGGGCGGGAAGCCCATAAAAACAAACTTGTCGGTCGGGATGCCGGAAATTGACAAGGCAGCGGTTACGGCTGATGGACCGGGCACTGATTCAATCTGTACGGGCGATTCATGAATCGCCCCTACATTAAATTTTTCTATTACTGCCTGAATTAATTTGCCGCCTGGATCGGAAATCCCCGGCGTGCCAGCATCGCTTACCAAGGCTAAATTTTTGCCGCTAGCTAATAAGTCCACTATCTGCTTTAACTTATTTTCAGTAGAATGCTGGTGATAAGAAATAGTCGGCGTCGTAATATGATAATGGTCTAATAACTTTTTAGTTATTCTGGTATCTTCGCTTAAGATAAAATCAACCTCGCCCAGAAGGCGCAGCGCTCTCAAGCTAATATCTTCTAAATTGCCGATTGGGGTTCCAACGATATATAAGGTAGACATCATGATTAAATGTAAAATGTAAATCTCAAAATTAAAAATGACAGTAAAAAATGTAAAAATATTTTATAATTTCTAATTTCCAATTCCTAATTTCTAATAAATGACCAATGTCCAATATCTAAATAGATAAATAAAAAATTATTTCTTAATATTTTGTCATTGGGCATTAAAAATTTTATTAGAAATTAGATAATTAGGAATTAGACATTTTAAACCGTGCCTGGTCATTTTTCATTTTGATTTTTTAATTTTACATTTTACACAATTTCCTCTTTCCTTTCCTTAACATACTTGGTCCAGTCCTCGACTATTTCCACGAAGATTTTAAACGGCGCTTCAATGATAAAATCCAAAATAAAAACAAAGAAATTTAAACGTGAAAATTTTTCATTAAGCCATTTGCCAACCGCTACTACTGGCACGAAAAAGAAATCAATTATTAAATTAATAATATTTTCTTTATGCTCAACCACAAACAGCTCCCGCGCCACCTTCCTGATTCTAATGCCAAAGAAGCTAACTAAAGTCAAGAAAAAGAGAAAAATCAAAATACTGACAAAATTAAAATGAATTTTATCCAAGAACCAAACGACTAAACCAAATGATAGAAAGAAAGTGATGGCGTAAAGAAAACCAAAGACCCCGTTGACTCCTCTGCTGCGTTTAGCTTGCTGGCGCAATTGGTAGGGCTCTTGGCGTTGTTTTTCATTATAAACAATTTCTTCTACGCCCTGGATAATTCTGGCTGTATTGGCATCACCCGGCACCCTAGTAAATAAGACAATAAAAAATAAAAGCAGCGGCGGAAAACTGACATTAATCCCTAGCGAGGTATAATTAAGCACTTCGCCAAACCACAAAGTTACCGGAATCTCCAAAATAATAACTAAAATCATCTTGGTGAGAAAAATATAGATGATGCTGCGCACAGCAGCACGCCTTAATTTGCCTGAAGCCGCCTTATAACGGCGGTTGCAAAACTTTTTGATTAGCTGCTGGAAAGCTTTGGGGTCTTCTTTTAAATTTTCATAAGTTTTAACCGGATCTTCTGCAATAACATCATTTAAAATAGTATAAAATACCGTATACTGATTGATAATTTTCCCTAGTTGCGCCGACAGGGGGTGGTTGATTTGCCTATCAATCGCTTGACGCAAACTGGCTAAATTGTTAGCTACTTTGCTTATTTGCTCATCGCCACCTTTGGGCCAATCGGCAATAAAATATTTTAGCAACTGAAATTCCAGCATATCGCGATCAAACTTTAGGTAAATTGAGTGGATACCAAGGTAAATTTGAATCTCCTTGTCTTTCTGATATTGCTCGGGAAATTTAATATTGTTATTTAATAGCTGATAAAGGTCGCTAATAATTTTCTGCACCATTAGATTGCTGCTTAATTTTTCCTCAATTTCCGAGGCCGCCAATGACAAAATCCATTTTTCTGTTTTGCTCTTTTCTTCGCTAGCTGAACCTGATTGCTTAAAGCAAAGAGTTCTTAATTTAATATATTTATTAATTATCAGCGCTACTTCATCAATCTTTGTTTCAGCTAAGCTGTCATTAGGCAAATAAGCGGCTCTAATCAGCTCAACTAATAAGTGCTTGGCAATTTCTTCCGGCTTAACTTCCTTGACTGCTGCCTCAATGACCAATTGCCGCTTAAGAATTCTCTCTATGGCATTTTTCCTCAACAAATATTCTTCCTTATAATCAACCGAGTTGCGAATTTTTTCATAATAAAAAGCCATCTTGGAAATTAATTCCGAGACTTTAATTTTGGGCAGATCGGCCTTGTCGTCAGCTTTATTCTGCTCACTGTAAATAATTTGCAACAATTTTTTGGCATTGTCAGTAATGGTTAAAATATTCGCTGTTTTGCGCGATATTGTTGGGTTATCAGCCATATTTTTTTTATAATAAAATAATTCACGCAGACTATCCAAAAACTAATAAATAATCACCTCTTTGTCATTTCGACCCCGATCCGCCACGGTGGTAGAGACGCCCCGCATTTGCGGGGCGTCTCTACGAATGCGGATATTTTAACAAATTATTTCAAAACACCAAACATTTTTTGTTGCGCCACGGTAGAGACACACAATTGCGTGTCTCTACATTGTGGGCAGTATTTAATGTTTTGTTATAGTGCAAAATATTAAAGATCTCTCCTCCCCCGCATTTTGCCCCGCAAAATGCGGGGTCGAGATGACAAAAAAATTTTCGGACAGTCTAGATAATTAGCTGGTTTTACTGTTTTTATTCTAACATTATCCTCGGCTAAAATCAATTACTAAAAAAGGGCTGGTACAAGACCCACCCCTACAATAATTCTCTCTATTTCAATTTAAAACCAGTAATGATTTTATTTATAAAATTATAATTACTGCTAACAATAACAACAATTTCTTATTAAGCAAT
>Ga0210049_1004504_pt1 | contig 12143 bp, 11 predicted proteins | sample CryGeyCG2014_300_2_FD_183964 | JGI IMG/M metagenome (GOLD analysis project Ga0210049, IMG submission 183964) | Groundwater microbial communities from aquifer - Crystal Geyser CG06_land_8/20/14_3.00 (SPAdes) (version 2) | ecosystem: Environmental > Aquatic > Deep subsurface > Groundwater | place...
ATTCTTCGTAAGATAGCTGTGACATGTAGTATTTATTAGTAGTAAAAGGTGGTACTTTCACTAATTATACTCACTACATGTTTCTTTGTACTATTTTCTGCTGTGCGATTTTGGGCTAGAATCTACAGCTAACATAAAGCCAAAAGCCATACTTTCCCAAAAATAGACTTGACTTTTCCTGGTGTTTAAGTATTATCTTCGATAGAAACTAAAAATTAAAATAATAATTAAAAATATGTCATATGAAAAAAGCAATTTTTCTTATACTCATCGCTTATTTCACAACAAGTTTCGGGTACAGCAGCAGCATTGGTGACTGGTTCAAAGGATCACCAAAATCTAAAAGCTCCATACACATGAGCAGAAAATACGAAAAAGAAATGAAAAAATTCGTAAAAAGTGCATTTAGGCAGGAGCTGACCGGAGGCCAGATGGACACTATTATGAGGGCGACCATGGAAGAAAAAATCTTTCGGCAGATACTGAAAGATTACAAAAAAACGGCAAAATGGGCACGTAAACACATGACCAAACGGAACAACAAAGAAAGGTTTGATTTCCAGGTCAGAGTCCCCAAAGGCTATGAATCAGAATCAGCGGTGTATGTGGCTCAGTACAAAAAATTCATCACCGACTTTGTGGGCGATCCTTCCAAACCGACAGGACGATTGGGTTGGAACAATAAAGAAGTATCTGAATTCCTGACCAAGGACAAACTTCAACCCTACATCAACGTAGTGATGAAAGCGCTCGAGGACAAGACAGTGGCCAAGTTCAAAATGCTAAAACCTTAAAAATCACAATTATTATCCGGGCGGTCCATTTTTATGGCTGCCTTTTTTTACAATAAAAAAACCCTGCCTTAGCGGGGTTGGGTAAGAATAGAAAATAAGTTTAGTCGAAGATCATGATCCCCAGGATTAAGAACATAAGAAGTACCAAAGGTACTCTAATGAATTGTCTGTCATCGAAGAAATCTAACGTGAAAGTAACAAATTCCCAAGCAAAAACCGTTAAATTGGCGATGGGGGTGAAGAGTAAGATAACAAGTTTCTTCAATAATATGAAGATTACTAGTGTGTAGAACCTCAGTTGTCCAGCAATGATTAGCCGGAACAAATCAAGGATCGGTGTTTGTTTCAAAACAGCGGGATATGAACTACACGAGATATTCTGACAGTACAGGAATTCAAGGGTGGGATAAATAAGAGGGCGAGGTTTGATGTCGACTAGACCTTTTTGGTGACTTTTTGCGGCAATGGCAAAAAATTACTCTACGATTTGCGCCGCAGGCATGCAAAAAACATCTTGAATTTCTTAAGAGTTTAGTTACAAGTCCCTCAGCACATTTACTTTATAATCTATGCTCATGACTCAGCTCAATCAAGTCTATAAATGCTCCGTCTGCGGAAATATGACCGAAGTGATTCACACTGGCGTTGGCACTATCGTCTGCTGCGGTAAAGAAATGACACTGATGACTGACGAGGTCAAACCAGAAATCTCTGCAGAAAAACATATCCCAGTCGTAAGTAAAGAAGGTAATACAGTTACTGTCAAAGTCGGATCTGTTCCTCATCCGATGACACCAGAACATTACATCCAGTGGATTGAAGTCATTACAGAAAATAAGATCTATAGAAAACAACTCACACCAAATGATGCTCCTGAAGCAACATTTGAAATCACAGAAGATATTGCAACAGTAAGAGAATACTGCAATCTCCACAGCTTACGAAAAAATACATAATTTTTAATTCTTAATCATATTCACATGTTCAACAGAGACACAGACACCAACACAACCACGACAAGCCAACCATCCACAGACGACAGATAAAATAAGATAATATTGACATTGATAGAGAAAAGAGTATATGAAATACATGAAAAATTCTCTAAAATCATATATTTTTTTAGATACCAAAAACCTGTTCCAGACAGTAGCAATTTCTTTGTTGCTGACACTTTTTGCATGCAATCAAAAATGAGATACCAAGATTTCATCACCGGAAACGAATGATTCGCTTAAAAAAATCGGAAGATACTACGACGACAAATGAAAAAATTTTTATGATAACGATCAGCTCAAATTAGCACTCAAAAATTACATCACTGCCGCCAAATATTATGAACAGACAGATGAAATAAAGAATAGACGATGAGTAACTAGAGATATGGGGAAGATAGAATATAAGCAAGGAAACTATGAAGAGGCTTTAGAATATTTCCAAGATGCATTAGAAATCTTGAAAGACACAAATTATCTCAGAGGAGAATTGCTTACAAATGTCGCCATAGCAGCAGTCTATAACGAGCAAGGAAAAGAGGATTCATTAAAATATGATATGGCTCTGACACAATATCTTTCCCCTGGACTAGAAATACTGAGGAAGCAAGAAGACAAAGATAAAAAACAAAAAAATCTGATGGTCCAATATCTTGTAGAGACAGGAAACTCATATTTCAAGAAAAAAAACTACGAGAACGCTTTATCACATCGGACTGAAGCCAAAACAATCACAGAAGAGATTGGCGAATTACAAAATATTCCTGCTATCTATTACAATTTTGGAGATCTGTATGAAGAACAAGGAGAATATGACCAGGTACTGGAAAACTATCAGCAATGAATACAACTCAGCAAGGAAAAAAATATCCTCACAAATGAAAGAAATGGATATGAACATGTGTATTTTTTCTATAAAAAGCACACAGAGGATGCAGATAGCACGCTCAAGTATCATGAACTCTGGATTTTACTCAAAGATAGTGTTGCTAATAGTGAATTACTAAAATCCCAGCAAGAGACAGAAATAATTTATGAATCAGAGAAAAAAGATAAAGAAATTAAATTACAAAAGAGCGAATTGGATAAACAATCTGAAAAACAAAAGAAACTATTATGATTCATAGTAGCAATACTTGCGACAGTTCTATGAATGGTCATTATAGGAGTACGTGAAAACAGGAGAAAAAAACAGCTAGCCAAAACGAATAAAGTGATCAACAATCAAAATATACAACTCAAAGAAAAAAATAAAGAAATCACGGTCCAAAGAGACGAAATTACAGCTCAGAGGGACGAAATCGAGGTTCAAAGAGATGGGCTTGTAGAAAGTAATAAAATCATTGAAAATCAACATAGAGAAATCACAGACAGCATTAATTATGCAACACGTATTCAAAAGGGAGTTATGACGCCACTGGAAGAAATCAAAGAGATTTTCCCCCAGTCATTTATTTTTTTCAAGCCAAAAGACATAGTGAGCGGTGATTTTTATCGAGCTGCAAAAAATACACAAGGAAAAAGATTTATTGCCGCGCCGGATTGCACTGGGCACGGAGTACCATGAGCGTTTATGTTCCTCCTCAACTGTGATTCGCTTGATGATGCAGTCAACAGAGAAAGTACAAAGACAGCTGCTGATATCTTAAATTACGCCAACATATATCTGCCAAAAAAATTCCATCAAGAACATAAAGAATCTGAAGAAGGAAAACTTAAAGACACTATGGATGTGGCACTATGCGCCATCGACGAAAATAATATGCTTGAATTCGCGCTTGCGAAAAATCCGGCGATACTTATCAGAAACAGAGAATGTATCGAATTCAAAGAAGAGAAACATGCCATCGGTTCAGGAGAATATACCTACACCAATAAATCATTCCAATGAGAAAAGTGAGACGTAATCTATCTTTTCTCTGATTGATTCGAAGATCAATTCGGTTGACCAAAGGGCAAAAAATTTCTTGTCAAACAACTCAAGGAATTATTCCAAAGCATCGCAGATCTTCCTATGGAAGAGCAGAAGATACATTTAGAAAACACATTCGAATCTCGACGTGGAAATTTGGAACAAGTCGATGACGTCTTAGTCATAGGGTTCAGAGTATAAATCAGAATAAAAAAACAGGGCTCATAAGCCCCGTTCAATGAGATAGATAAATAAATTTTAATCTTCCGGATTATAAAGCTCCGAATAAATACCTGTATAATTTTCAGGCGTTATTTGCTTTAATTCAGTCTTCACCGCATCAGATACCTTCAAAGAATCAATAAATTCATGAAGATCTTCCAGCGTAATTTCTTTATTTTTCCGGGTTAATTCTTTTAGTACATCGTAAGAATTTGGGAATCCTTCTCTGCGCAAAATTGTTTGAATACCTTCGGAAATCACAACCACGTTCTTATTCAGATCAAACCAGATTTTGTTTTCATTAATCAGGAGTTTCCCAGTGCCTTTGAGAATGGATTTCAGTCCGATTACCGTAAGAGCCATAGCATAACCAACATTGCGCAATACCGTAGAATCGCTTAGGTCTCTTTGTAGCCTGGAAATAGGAAGCTTAGCAGAAAAATGTTCAAACATGGCATTAGCTAAACCAAGATTACCTTCGGAATTTTCCCAATCAATAGGATTAATCTTGTGTGGCATCGCGGAGGAACCGGTCTCTTTTTCTTTTATCTTCTGCTTGAAATAATCCATACTGATATAGGTCCAAACATCTCTGTCCAAGCCTATTAAAATGGTATTAATTCTTTTAAGCGCATCAAAGATTGCGGCAATGTCATCATAATGCTCAATTTGAGTAGTAGTCTGAAGCCTTTCTAAACCATAACTACCAACGAACTTGTCCGCAAAATCCGGCCAATTAATGGTGGGAAAGGCAGCAACGTGAGCATTAAAATTGCCAACAGCGCCACCCATTTTTCCATAATGATTAAGCCCTTTGAGTAAATCATATTGCTTCTCAAGCCTTTCGATAAACACGCCAAACTCTTTTCCAAGTTTAGTGGGTGAGGCTGGCTGTCCATGAGTACGAGCAAGCATAGTGATGTGATCCCATTCATGACGCATACCCTTTAATTCATCAATCACATTTTCCAAAAGAGGCATGTATACATTGTGCAGGGCTTTTTTCAGCATAAGCGGTTGTGCTACACCATTTAGATCAAATGACGTAAGGGCAAAATGAATAAGTTCTTTAAGTTCAGAATCAGCAACAAGGCCACGTAAGAATTTTTCAACAGCTTTGACATCATGATTGATAGCGATTTCAATGTCCTTCACTTGCTGTGCTAATTCGACAGTAAAGCCAGATTCTCCTTTATGGAAATCGCCGATATAGGCTTTGAGCTTTCCCAAAGACCCTTCATTATCAAATTTTTTCCATTTGGGGACCTTTTTGGTCAAAGCTATCGCATAGTTTATTTCAATATCTACACGATAACCGATAAGGGCATACTCAGAAAAATACAATGCAAGTTGTTCAACCTGCTCGCGATATCTTCCATCTATAGGAGATATTGCTGTCAACGGAATAAACGGCAGTTTTGACATAATTTTCAATTTTAGTTAGACATTATTTTGTTTCTGTTGTTTCTTTTTACTACTCACAATTACACATTCTGCGAATAAATACAAGAAAAAAGCATGAAAACTGATAACCATTGTATATCAACTTTTGCCATTTTGTCAAAGATACTGACACCTTTTCCACAAAAGTGTTAGTTTTTTGTCAAAAAACCAGTGGAAAACGGAGAACGAATGTGCATTATCTGGCATAGATTGAATACGTTTTTTTGGAATTTTAATTTTTTTCACTCCCTACATGAAATATATAAAGAAAATAGTAATCTGAGTCTTTGTACTTTCCACTCTCTACTTTATACTTTGCACTGTCTCTGCACAGACAGTCGACTTGGTGAATCGGCTGGACGATCTGAGCGACGAAACCACGTTTTGATATAATCAAACCGTCAAAATCTCTATCAAAGAGATAACTCCGCAAAAAGTAGTGATCCAATCGCCTATGATCGTCGATGAGCTTGGCGGGAAAATCAAAAAATACACCGTCATGTATGGTGAATATACCATGGATCAAATCATAACTGATACCAATCTCATCAATAGCGCGAAAGAAAAGACATTCGATTTTACAGGGACAGAAACGGTTCTAGATATGGAACTTAATCTGTATGATGGCCTGGATCCCAATAAACTTTATTATGTTCGAGTAATACCAAAAGACATCAATTGAATCGGAGGACAAATATCTACACAAGATCTCTGGTTCAAATTGGTTGATCAAACATATGGTGAAGGTGTGTATACTGGAATAGTACTCCATGCGGCCGCAGGAGCAAACATGTCCCTAGCAAATATCAGCCACAGCTGTAATCCAGACTGCACAATCCCTACACAAGGAAGCAAAAAGATAACTTTGTCATGGATTGCTGTAGCGGGAAGCGATATGGTGGATATTTATCTGCAAGATAGCACAAATGGTATATTCAATAGATTAGCAACGGTAAATATGTCCAATGAAAAATATGAGTTACAGACAAGCAAAAATGGAGAACATATATTCAAATTTGTGCCTGACAATGGCGGCACAGAAGTGCATTATGTAGTGAACATCTGAGGCATAAGCGCATGAACGACAGTAGGAACAGGCATAACCAAAGTGCCAAAAACCTGACCAGCAGAAAACGTTATTGCAATACTCTTTATCACGCTTGGGCTCTACTTGGCATACAGGAAAGTGTATAGGAAATAAAAATAGGAATAGAGAAATAGATTTATAGGGCCATAGAATGATAGGAAAGAACTATAATTCTGCGGAATCTGTAATTCTATCAAATCTATTATTCTATCAAATCTATCGACATGATGATAAACTCCAAATTACCGCACATACTCAAAATCGTGACAAAGATTTTTTTGGTTGGACTATTGCTCCAATTTTTTCTGCAAACATTCGTAACCTACAAACTAGGCTTAGATTGAATCTTTCGGAAGATCGTCCGAATGCGAAAAGAGATAGTGCTGATTGGATTATTCTGATTATTGGCTTACATCATCCAAAAAAATAAATTATGGAAATCTCTTCGGGGAAAACTTCCTATCAAACGATTTATTATTCTTTTTTTAATTCTCATTGGTGGGATAGGACTTATTTCACTATTTATAACTGACGTAGGTATAAGCGCCTATATTATGTCCATCAGATATAGCATGATAGGTTTTTTCATCTTCATACTTTTTTTCGTCCTTAAATTCATAGAACAAGGAGAACAGGAAATGGATATGGTCAAACGATACAGCGACATCATCAAAAAAATATTGATGGGTGCGCTCATTCGATGGTGAATAATTCGATTGATGCCAAATCTCTTGACTCGTGTAGGATATAGTCAGTGGAATGTAGAAGGCGCAGTAGGGATTGCTCCACCGGCCGTCTACTATACGCAATACAACGAAGGATACGTGCGCAATCAATTCCTCTTTGAAAGACCGATCAGCTTATGATTTTTCCTTGTCGTGTTTTGGCCATTATTTTTCATGTTTGTCATCAAGAAGAGAGGATGGCAGAATGCTCTATGGCGAGGAGGAATGTTTGGGCTCATAATCCTATCAACATTCTCCAGAGCGGCACGGATCGCATGGTTTTTCCAGACAGGAATACTAATCCTTATGCAATATCAAGGAAAGATGCTCAAAGTGCTTATCTACGGGATACTGCCGATGCTCATAATCTTTGGGGGCATTATCTATGTCGGCAGAGACCAGATTATCGGAAGAACATTCTCCAATCTTGGACATTTCAAAATGATTGCAGAAGCGATAGAAAAAGTGAAAGAAAAACCACTCCGAGGACAAGGAGCAGGAACAGCCTGACCAGCTTCTTTTCAACTTGTAAATGAAGGATATTTACTCAACCGCCAACCCAGAATAGTCGGAGTGGATGATTGAGTTATACCGACGACTTGAGAAACGACAAGCACGAATAAAATGAAGTGATTGAAGATTTCGAAAGCAGTCGCGTATAATCCAGAAAATCAATTTCTGCAGATATGGATAGAATACGGCGTATTAGCATTTATATGATGGATGGTCTTATATCTCTACTTACACAAAGTCTGATATACGGCATATCTAGAAACTAAAGATATCAAAAAAAGTAAGCAAGAAAGATTCTATAGCTACATCATATTAGCATTTTCATTAGGGTTGTTGGGGCTTTCCATTGAGGGATTAGTGCTTCACAGCTTCGTGGACAGAATGATCGTCTATCCATTCATGGCTCTCTTTGGAATAGCTTATGCAGTGTATATAAAATTCCGCTTACGCAGCAGCGAGTAATTGGTCTTTATTAGAAATTCACATATTTGCCAATTGATTATTGATAGTAGTCACTGCTTGTGGTCATTCGGAGGCAGTCATATATACACCAAAAAATCTTGTTCAGTTATCACTGACTCATTTTGCTAATTCTGCGACAGTAGGATATTTGTCTTTATTAACTTTCAGATGATATGCATCAATTCTGGCCTTAAGATTGGATCAAACAGCGTCCACACCATCAGCCCACGTAGCAAAATATTTATTTTTTCAGTCATTAGTATTTCACACATTTCCAGGATTGTGATTGTCTATAGCCCTATCACCATCAGTGCCATAATGACTATCGTTTTTCATAAACGCCATGATATACTCAGTCGGTACTTTAAATTTTTTGAACGTTGACATAACCATGTCAGCACTTACAGGACTTTTGTATTTTAATAGTTCGGAAGCTATATTTGATTTTAATTGTTCGTCTGTAAGAGTGTTAGGCGATTGTTCGGTCGTTGGAGTTGGAGAAGTAGTTGCGGCGGGGATTATGTTTTTTGACAAATAACGGGCATCGAGAGAAGAAACCCCAAGAGCTGTGGCTAGAAGCCCAGTTCACAAAATACTGCTTGGTAAAACATTTTTACCTTTTCCAAAAAACAAAGACAAAGGACCTCTTATTTTATCAAATATTCCCATGAATGCATCCTGCCGGAAAGATCTTTTATCAAGAAATTTGTCCGCAGTATTCAGTGCCTTCTCCATATTGGTGATGGTTTGTTCATTTATTTTAAGCTGTGGATTGTTCACAATATCCTTCAGTTTTTTCTTCTCATCATCAAGCAATTGGTTTCATTCAGTGGTGTGTAATGTGAACAAAGCTAAGGTTTCTGGCTTATCAAAATCTTTTGTGGTATTTCGCACAGGGTTATCCAAAAGCTCCTTGTATTTGTAAGGATTGACCAATTGTGGAACGGCTCAGTCCGAGAAATCATTTTTATGTAACACAACAAATGCTGTAAGGTTTTGAACTCTTTTTGCCAAATCAGGAAATGGCCCTTCGCCAGTCAATGGTCCCAAAAGCCCAGAAGCGATATTTTTTACATTACCTATCAGACTAGTAATCTTATTGAAAATAGCACCAATTCAATTATCGGACAATCCATTAGCCGTTTCGGCAAAAAATTCAGAAGAGCTATTTCATGAATTAGCTAATGCCTCGATCATGGCAGACTGTGTACCGGCACACATACCATTAATGATAGAAGCAGGAAAGCCTGCTAATTCTTTATCATAATATTTTCTTACAACCTGATCAATACGCAAAGCAAATTGTTCTATTTGCGCATCAGTTTTGTTGAGTAATTTCATTTGTGACTCAATGGCCGATCATTTGATAAGTTCTTCGTAGGCCCGTCTGTTTGAAATTTCTACAGCATTAGTAACCTCTATCTGTGTGTTTTGAAGTTGTAGTTTGCTGGTATTTTCTGCGATAAAAGCTTCCAATTCTTTTTGCTTATTCTCCTCTCCCACAGTTAAGTTTTCGTTTAAAGAAACTTTTGACTTCAAAGCATCGAGCTCAAGTTGTTTTATTTGTAAATCTTCTTGGAGTTTTTGTTGTTCTGGATTCATAACCATACACAGCAATGAAATAAAGACTTTCGTCTATTATAGATTATACTCCTTTTTTTAAAAAACACAAAAAAATCAGGCCTTTTTGTTACATCCCTATTGTTTTTTCCAAGATTTTTGATATACAGGGGGCAGTTTTTTATCACATAAATACTCACCCATGTACATAGGAATCGGCGCAATAGTTCTTTTCATCTTCCTCATTTCTATCAGAATTCTTAGACCAAACACGGCTGGAGTCGTGGTTTTACTGGGAAAACCAAAAAGAGTGATCAGGGAGGGATTTAATATGATTATCCCTATTTTTGAAGGAGTAAAACGCCAAAAATTGGCCCTAAACAACCTAGCAATCAAAGTCGATGGGATCACCCAGGACAATGTAAAAACAGGTGTCGATATCAATGTCATCTATAGAGTCAAAAACGATGATCAGTCTATCAAAGATTCTCTATTCAAAAACGGAAATGTGGTTCAAACCATCAAATCCATGATTGAAGAACAGCTGAGGGCAAGTATTTTTGAGTTTAAACATGACGAAATCTTCGGGAAAAGGACAGAAATGGGAGATGAAATCAAACACACGCTCAGCGAAAAATTGGGGGAATTTGGTATGGAACTCGATAGTGTTCAGGTCGTCGATATTCAGCTTGATCAAAAAGTCATAGAAGCCATGAACAACGTCGTTGCCAGCCAAAAAAACAAGACTGCGGCCATTACCGAAGCCGAAGGAAGCAAACAATCACAAATATTGACTGCCGAAGGAGAAAAAGAAGTCAAAAAACTCATCGGAGAAGGTATGGCGCTTCAAAGAGAAGCTATTGCCAAAGGATTTAAAGACTCCATCTGACAGATCAAAGAGGTAGACCAAAGCCTGACCGGAAAAGAAATTTTGGACTTCTTGCTCAATAGCTCTAGAATAGAAACTCTTGAAAAAGTCTGACAATCCAACGCCAAAGTAATTTACGTTAATGAAAATTTGGAAGGTAAGAAAGCGTCAATGATCAAAAATGGCTAATATTTTCTAATTTATGTCGCACATTATTCCTCAGCCAGCACTTATACGACATAAGGTGTCGCACAAGTGCTAGTTAAGTGACATATTGCTCGGATATTATTACTAACATTAAAACAATGAAGCACAAAGAAACATTAAGCACAAACAAAGAAAACAAAGAATTTTATATCACAAACTTGAAGCAAGAAGATATAAGAGATATTTTGTTATTAGAACAAAAATCTCGAACACCAGAATTACAAGCATCAGAAGGTATAGTAAATACAAGATTACAAAACTGACACATCATAATGTGAATTAAAAAATGAAATAATCTGGTTTCAAAAATCGCATTTTCTTATCAAAATTTCAGTAAAGAAAAGTTAGATAAGTTTCCATCAACTTTTGAGGAATTTTCTACTCTACCATCAAATCCAAATTTCAATTCAGCATTCATCTACAACTTAGATACAGACCCAAATTATCGTGGTTCATGATATACAGAAAGATTAATACAAGCAACCATCGATAAATTATCAAAAGATTGATGTAGATATATTTATTTCGATGCAAGACCATCATCATATAATTGAGATAATTCGGAACAACAATCCATCAAACAAAATCTAGAGTTTAAAAAGACGATTGATGAATTTCTGAAAACACAAATCATGCCAACAAAAGATGAACTTTTGAAAGATCCAACACTCGCTTTTTACAATCACAACCTAAAAGATAAATTAGAATTTATCAAAATTATTCCGGATTTCATCAATGATAAAGCAAGTTGAGATTTCAGAATAATCGCTCATTTAGATTTAACAAAATTATCTGAAATAAGTTTGTCTGAAGAACGAATTGCGATTTCCGAAGCAATGTATGGCAAGGAATTCATTGCCGAACTAAATAATTTTTTGAAATCTCAGACAAAATGAAATTCAATCTTGGAATGTGGTTGTTGATGATGACACATCATAAAATGATTGCATGAACAAGGTCGAAATTGAACAGGAATAGACAGCGATCAATCGATGATTGAGCATGCGAAAAAAAATAATAATTGAATTTCATTTTTGCAGATGGATTGGAATAATTTGGATGGTCTTGATTGAAATTTTGATTGTATTATGTGCAGATGAAATAGTATTTGTGTAAAAAATCGAATGGATGAAAAAGACACAAATCCAAAAGAGAAAATTCAGGAAAACATCCAGAAAATGCGAGATAAATTAAACAAATGATGAATCTTGTATTTAGACACTGCACCTTATACTGACGAAAACAAAATCAGTTTAAAAACAGACAATATTGATTTAGAAGGTAAGGTGAGTTTTAATAAAGAAAACAATACAAGATATACCTTCTGATGAGGTCTCGTAAATTGAAAGAAATTC
>Ga0210049_1004505_pt1 | contig 12139 bp, 14 predicted proteins | sample CryGeyCG2014_300_2_FD_183964 | JGI IMG/M metagenome (GOLD analysis project Ga0210049, IMG submission 183964) | Groundwater microbial communities from aquifer - Crystal Geyser CG06_land_8/20/14_3.00 (SPAdes) (version 2) | ecosystem: Environmental > Aquatic > Deep subsurface > Groundwater | place...
TGTTTCTAAAAAACGAGAATTAAAGACAATTATCACATTTTCGCAAACCCAAACCTACAAACTTTCAACTTTGGATAATTCCACTAATTACAACCTGCCGGAGGTGTAAACGTACCTTCAGTTACTATCCACCTATCAGTGTCGCTACCGCCACTCTGAGGAAAATTACAATCGGTATCTGCATGTCCTGTTAAAGTTACAGTGTAACCTGGACTAGCAACGTTGCATGAAAGTCCATCACCTCCAGCTGCATATGTTACCCCTGTAACTCCTAATTGGGTTGCGGTAGGTAAGTAAACACCTGAAGATGCACTGCACATGTCTATGCCTGCTGCTGGGTTTGCTGCTGCTACTAAACTATTCGCGCTCACATCGCAACACATTGTAATTCCCGCTCTAATACCGGTAAGAGTAGCTTTTGTTGCAGCAACCCTCGCTTTTGTCCTTGCACCGCCCAATGAGACCAAAACAATTGAAGCCAGAATACCGATAATGGCAATAACAACCAGCAATTCAATTAAAGTAAACCCTCTTTTTTTCATAATCATTTATTAATTATTTTAAATTCTATTTTGTCTCGACCTTTTAGGTTTTCAAATAACCATTATTTAATTATAACATAATATTGTTAATCAAGAATGTGGAAAATTCAAATTAAATTAAAAGTATTTATTTTCCTAATTACAATTTGCCGGAGGTGTAAACGTACCTTCAGTTACTATCCACCTATCAGTGTCGCTACCGCCACTCTGAGGAAAATTACACTCGGTATTTGGATGCCCTGTTAACTCTACTTTATAGCCCGGCGCATCACCACTGCATGAAAGTCCACTACCTCCAGCTGCATATACTACCGTCGTGGCTTGTAATTGGGCTGCGGCAGGTAATATAACACCTGAAGTTTGGCTACACATTTCCGCTCCTTCGGTTGTTTGTAAACTATTCGTGCTCACATCGCAACACATTGTAATTCCCGCTCTAAGACTGGTAAGAGTAGCTTTTGTTGCAGCAACTCTCGCTTTTGTCCTTGCTCCAGCTAATGAAACCAAAACAATTGAAGCCAGAATACCGATAATGGCAATAACAACCAGCAATTCAATTAAAGTAAAACCTCTTTTTTTCATAATCTTTTAATCATTATTTAATTATTGCAGATTAAGCTGCTGTAATTATAACATAACATTATCAATCAGGGGATGTGGAAAACTTAAATTACATCGTTAGTCCTGTAGAATACAGCGGCAAAAGGACGGCGCCCATTAGACCGGCAACCACGCCTCCCAAAAGCACAATAAAAATTGGCTCCAATAGCCGGACAAAATTGTCCAGACCCCTATCCACATCGTTCTGAAAAAAAACCACCACATTTTTCAAAGAAGAATCCAATGTTCCTGTTTTTTCTCCCACTGTCACCATTTGATAAAAAAGAGGGAAAATAAGATTGGGGTATTGTTCTAAAACCGAACTTATCGGGTCTCCCCTTTTAACCTTATCCATTGTTTCAAAAATAATTTTTTTGTAACGGTCGTTGCCAACCACTTCCCCGGTAATCTCTAAGGCCTGGGCAATGGGCAGACCGCCTGAAATTAAAGTGGAAAGATTTAAAGCAAAACGGGCAAGATAAAGCTTTTTTAAAAAACTGCCCAATAAAGGCACTCTTAATAAATTCCAGTCAAAAAATTTCTTGCCTTGTTTGCTCCTGGAAAATTGAAACAAAGCTATTGCTAAAACGAAAATAATTAAAAGAACCAGCCACCATTTTTCCTTTAAAAAGTTTGACATGGCAACAACAACTTTAGTAATTGCTGGAAGCTCCTGGCCCGTTCCTTCCAAAACCTCTGTTAACTGAGGAATGACATAGACCATTATTATTGCTACTACAGCGACAAAAACAATTAAAACGAAAATGGGATAAACCATTGCCCCTGTTATTTTGCTGCGAAAATTCTGCTCTCTTTCCAAATAATCGGCTAAATAGATAAAGACATCGCTAAGTTTACCGGACGCTTCCCCGGACTTAACCATATTAATATAAAAAGGAGAGAAAAGTTTGGGATATATTGAAAGGGTCTTGGAAAGGGAGGTGCCGCCTTCTATCTCTTCGCCAAGCTTGAGGATTTTTTCTTTAAAAACCGATTTTCTGGTTTGTTCGGCAATGGCCTTAAAGGTCTCAACTATTGGAACGTTTGACTTAAACATAATTGATGCCTGCCTGGAAAAAAGAACAATATCTTTTTTGGTTACTCTTTCAAAAAATTTCAGTTTTTTGGCAAAAAAAGGAACTGTCTCTGTCCCCTCCAAAACCGTTACATAAAGCCCGTGAGTTTTTAAAACATTAAAAGCCGTCTCTCGGCTAGAGGCCTCTACAATTCCTGTTTGAATTTCTCCGGTTTTGTTCCGGGCTTGATAGTTGAATCTCATAGTTTTTACCGCCTCACCAAACTCCTCAACTCTGACGGATTGAGCGAATAATTCTGGGCTGCTTCTAAAGAAACTTCCTTTGCTCTGACCAAATTCGCCAAATATCTGTTCAAAGAAATCATTCCGAGCTCTGCTGATGTTTCAATAACCATCGGTATTTCGTGAATTTTGGCCTCCCTAATTAAATTGGCAACAGCCGGCGTGTTAAGCATTATTTCGCAGGCAGGAATTAAACCCCCTCTAATCCTCGGCACCAGGCGCTGGGAGACAATCCCAAGTAAAGAACCGGAAAGCTGAGCTCGAATTTGTCCCTGCTGGCTGCCCGGAAAAGTATCTACAATTCTATGAATGCTTTGGCTGGCTGAATTGGTATGCAAAGTAGCCAAAACCAAGTGTCCGGTTTCAGCTGCAGTAATAGCCGTGGATATGGTCTCCGGGTCTCTCATCTCTCCAACCATAATTACGTCCGGGTCCTGCCTAAAAGTTGATTTTAGGGCCTTGGCAAAACTTAAAGTATCCCTGCCCAGTTCCCTTTGGTCAATAATTGACCTATCGTCTTTAAAAACATACTCAATCGGGTCCTCAATGGTAATTATATGGTCAGCCCTGGTATGGTTAATCTCATCAATTAAAGCAGCTAAGGTAGTGGATTTGCCTTGAGATGAAGGTCCGGTTATTAATACAAATCCTTGGGAGGGCCTGATAAACTCATGTAAAATAGGCGGAAGATTCAAGTCCTCAATGGTTGGAATTTTATCTGGAATAAAACGAAGCGCTGCAGAAACATTTCCTTTTTGGAAAAAAATATTAACCCTAAACCTGGCTTTGTTTTCAAAATTATAAGAAAAATCAATCTCTTTATTTTGAAGAAATCTCTGCTGCTGTTCTTCTACCATTAAAGCAAAAGCAAGTCCCTTTGAATCCTCGGCTGTAATTTCTTTTCTTCTGACCAAAAAAACCAACCTTCCTCCTATTCGCAAAATCGGAGGATGGCCTGGTGAAATGTGCAAATCAGAGGCCTGTTGGCTAAAAGTAACTTCCAATATATCTTTGAGAAGAGGAGAATAATCCATAAGATTCATTTAAACATTTAAACATTTAAACATATTAACAAAATTTTAAATTTCTTAATGTTAAAATGTTAGTATGTTAAGATGTTAAGATGATTTTAGTATCTTTTTCACTTCTTCCACTACTTCGCTTGGCGTGTAATGGGCCTTGACCAAGTATCGGACTGCTCCGAGTTTTATTCCTTTTTCTATTTCCTGTTTTTCGCCAAGATTGGAAAGAATCACCACTTTTATATTTTTCAAAACCTCATCTTCTCTAATTTTTCTAAGAATCTCCCAGCCATTCAAACTTGGCAGAACAATATCCAAAAGCAAAAGGTCTGGCGTTTCTTCCTTTAGTTTTTTTAAACATTCCTCTCCATCCTCTGCCTTCCCAATAGAAAATCCCGCCTGTTTAAACTTGGTGGTATAAATTTCTATTAAAAATTGGTCGTCCTCAACGAGGAGAATGCTTTTCATAATTACTTTTCTTCCGCTACTCTTAAAACTTCCTCCAAAGATGTAACTCCTTCCAACACTTTCAACATCCCATCTTGCTTCATCGTTATCATTCCCTGCCTCTTAGCTTCTTCTTTAATGGTGGACTCAGACGGTTCTTTTAAGATAATTTCTTCTAAATTCTCTGTCATTTCTAAAATCTCAAAAATGCCAATTCGGCCGGCATAACCTAAATTATTGCATCTCTTGCAGCCCACTGGTTCATAAATATAGAGAACTTTTTCTATTTTAATTTCCTTTTTGACAACTGAAGGGATTTTTTCTATTTCATCTATAATTTTCTTCCTTGCCTCTTTATTCGCTTTGACTTTTTTCTTACAATAAGGGCAAAGCTTTCTTAATAGACGTTGGGCAATGGCTAAGCTCAGGGTTGAAGGAAGTAAAAAGGGCTCTATCCCCATATCAATCAACCGTGGGATTACCCCAAGAGTGTTTGAGGTATGCAAAGTAGATAAAAGAATATGGCCAGTTAGAGCAGCGTGAATAGCTAAAGAAGCGGTTTCTTCATCTCTAATCTCTCCCACCATAATAATATCAGGGTCCTGCCTCAACATATAACGAAGACCACTACCAAAGCTATAACCAATTTCTGGCTTTATTTGCGATTGGTTCACTCCCTCAATAAAATATTCTACCGGATCCTCCAAGGTCATTATGTTTACTGTTTCCTTGTTGAAAAGACTTAAAACAGAATAAAGAGTAGTGGTTTTTCCCGAACCGGTAGGACCGGTGGATAAAATCATGCCATAAGATTTATCCAAGCCCCTTTTTATTGCTTCTAAATTTCTGCCGGTTATTCCTAATTCCTTAAAATCTATTTTTCTTTCACCAGGGTCTAAAATCCTCATCACTGCTTTCTCGCCCAAGGTGGTAGGGAAAGTAGAAACCCTAAAGTCAATAATTCTATCCTCAATCCTGGCAGAAAATCTACCGTCTTGGGGAATTCTGGTTTCGTCTATTTTTAAATTAGAAAGAATTTTTATTCTAGCCACAATAGCCGGCAAAATTCTCATAGGCAGAAAAATACTGGGATGCAAGACCCCGTCGAGCCGAAATCTTACCCTTAATTTATCTCGGCTAGGTTCAATATGAATATCAGACGCCTTACCATCAACAGCATGTCTAAGGATAACTGCCACAACTTTTGAAATCGGTGCCTCCTCGGCTATCCTTTCCACTTCAGCCGTTCGAACCCCTGGCTTTTTTTCTTTCTCAAGTTCTACTTCTAACTCTTCCAAAGCCCTTTTTACTTCTTTTTTTAAACTCCGGTACTTTGTTAAGAGTTCGTTGAAATTTGATAAGCTGATAAGAAAAATCTGGTAGCTGAATTTATTTTGACGAGCCAAAAATTCCAAGGCCTCTCTGGCTTTCAGGTCCTCCGGATAAACCATCCCGACCTCCAAACGATTTTCCTCTTTGGCCAGAGGAAGCATTTTATAATATTTAGCTGACTCTTCGGGAATCGTTTCTAGGGCTTTTAATTGAACTTCTTCCGAAGAGACCACTTTAAGAGGTATTTTAAGAACTTCTCCTTTTAGCCCAAACAAAAAATCCTCGGTGACAATTCTTTTTTCTAAAATTACCTCTTCTGGTCTTTTATTAGAGGTCTTAATCTCGTATTCTAAAGTAGTTGCTCTTTTTTTGTCTATTACTCCTTTTTTGACTAATTGTTGTACTAAATCCATATTAATACGGCACAAAAGGATTATCTCTGCCTGTTTCCCCTTCAAAAGAAGGAACCTTTATAAATGGTTGAAGTTTCTTAAACAAAGGATTTTCCAAAATATCAAAATTTATTTTTATTTCTTTCAAAACAGGGCCTGAAACTTCGGGAGCAAAAACAGGTTTCTCTTTCCTGAAATATCCAAACCATAAAATAATAAAAGTAATAACAATAACTACCAGTGCAATTGGCAGCAAATATTTTTGTCTTTTTCTTTGTTGAATAAAATCAACAGGCATAATATTAATAGGCGTAGGTTTCAAGACCTAAATCAAAGGTAAATAAATTCTCTCCCTTAGCGGGCGAAGAAAATTTAATTGACTTTACTTCAATTAACCTGCTATTTTGATAAATAAAGGAAAGGAAGTATTTAAAAGAAGAGTAAGAACCTATGAACGAGATAGAAAAAGGCATTTTTTGAATTCTTTCAGCCGGACTCTTACGACTAGAACTATAAAGTTTGCCAATGTTTGTATCCTTTATGAACAAACCATTTTCAGAACTTGTTTTCTTCAAAAACTCAAATAAAGCAGCTATTGATGGTTCAATTGGAAGAGCGGTCTCAATATTTGAAATTTCTTCCTTATATCCTGATAATCTCTCAGACAACTTTCCCAAATTAACCAAATACTCCTCTCTTTCTTTAATCCTTTGGTCCTTTGTTTCTAATTCCTCTTTCTTATTCCCAAACTCTTGATATTTTGGTAGCCAAAGCAAATAACCTCCTATTATGATTAAAAGGCTCAAAACAACTATGACAATAACGGAAAGATTTTTTTGGTTCATTGTTGTTTGTCCCGTTAGAGGTTTGAGGGTTTTGTGTTTTTATTTTGCCTTGTAACCTCTAACGGGGTTTGAAAATTACTGGGTCAAAATTAATAGTAAGAGTAAAATCAATCCCTCCCTCCTTGTTTATTGAAACCTTGGTTATATCTAAATTTTTTACCACAGATTGTTGTTTTAAAACAAAGGCCTGCTGTTCAAGAATTGTAAGGTTATCAGTCTTGCCGGAAACAGATACTTCTCCTTCCTCGGCGCTAAAATTAAAATCAGAGAACCAAACATTGGGGAGAGAATTTTTTTCTAAAAATTCAAAAATATCTAATATATTCCTATGGTTTGAAATCAAACTGCCAAAATCCTCTATTTCCTGATTTAAAGAAAGTAACTTTTCCTGCTCTGTCTGGATTGCTTCCCCCAAATAAAGAAATTCTGCTTCTTTTTTTTGAATTTCTTGAGTTATTTTTTTAATTTTTGCCCCAAAATAAAAATAACTCACCACCAGGCCTATTAGTAAAACCAAACAAACTCCAAGTACAATTACTGACCAAGTCGGTATTTTTAATTTCTTTTTGGGACTAATTTCTATAGCCATTTTATTCTAAACCCTTCATTGCCAGACCTACGGCTATGGCAAAAGAAGGACCCATTTCTTTTAAAATATCTGATATGCCTGCTGGACAATTAATATTTAAAAAAGGATCAACGATAAATACCGGTTTTTTAAGAGAGAGAGAAAAATATTCCTTTAATCCCGGCATTGAAACTTGTTCGCCTGACAAAATAATCTCTTGCACCTCTTTCCCTTCGTCCATATAAAAATTACGAAGGGCCTTCTTAATCTCCTCTAAAATTGAATCAACCAAAGGGACTAAAATCTTCCTAATATCTTTTCGTCCCTCTTTTGTTACCAAACCATAGTCCCTTTTGAACTCCTCAGCTTTATTATAATCAATATTTAAGGAATTAGCTATAACCTCTGTCAACTCGTTCCCAGCAACATTAAAACTGTAGCTTGTTTTTAAAACTCTTTGCTCAAGAATACTACAAGTAGTGCTTCTAGCTCCAATATCTATTAAGCCCGCAATTTTATTCTCCTGACTTTTGTCTTTGCCTAAAGTCCTGGCTAAAGCAAAAACCTCTGACTCTAACATTTTCAGTTCCAAGCCAGCCAGTTGGGCAATTTCTTGATATTGCGAAACCGCATCTCTCGGAATAGCAACCACTAAAACCTTAAGCGGGGTTTTAGAGGGCTCTCCTTTAATTATGGTCCAGTCCAAAATTACTTCTTCAAGAGACAAAGGAACATAAGGCCTAACCTCATATTGAACTGCCTGAGATATTTCATCTTTGGCCATTGTCGGCAGTTCAAAGCTGGTAAAAAAACTGCAAAAATCAGGAACAGAAAAATTAACTTCTCTGGTCTCAATCCCAGCTTCTTTGCAAATTACCTGAATGGCTTTAGCAACTTGTTGATTGGAAAGAGAAATATTATTTTTCTCAAAAACCCTAAAAGGTTTTTTTTGGACAGAAGAGCTTTTTATTTCTCCGTAATTCTCAAGTTTATAATTCTGCTTTTCTCTCCCCAACTCAACAACCCTGACAGCTGAAGTTCCAACGTCTACGCCCAAAAATTTCTTTGACCGAAATCTAAATAAAGTACGTATACCTTTAAACATTATTATATTATAGTATAAATAAAAAAAAGAACTATGTGGAAAACTATTGTCTTAGATATTTTGTTTCCGAAGTTCTGTATTAATTGCGGCAGAGAAAAAGAATATGTCTGCCAGGATTGTCTGGCTTTAATTGACATTAACAATAGTTTGACGATTTTAAAATCAAAATATTTGAACGGTCTTTATTTTGCCGCGACCTACGACAATTTTCTAATTAAAAAAGCAATAAGCCAATTCAAATACGACCCTTTCGTCAAAGAACTGTCAAAACCTTTGGCCTCTTTAATTATAGCTCATCTGAATATTTTAGGAAAAACTAAGTTTTCTGATTTTGTTTTAATCCCTGTTCCTCTCCATAAAAAGAAGTTGAAACAGCGAGGATTTAACCAGGCAGAAGAAATTGCCAAACAAATATCTAAGGTCTTGGGACTTCCTTTACTTAACGATGTTTTAATAAAAATAAAACAAACTCCAGCTCAAGTGGAGTTAAAAAAAGAAGAAAGAGAAAAAAATATTAAAGGAGCTCTTTTCTGCCAAAAACCGGAATTAATTCAAGACAAAAAAATTCTTTTGGTTGATGATGTTTTCACCACCGGCAGCACGCTGGAAGAATGCGCCAGAGTTTTAAAAGAAGCAGACGCCGAAGAGGTCTGGGGAATGGTCGTGGCCCGAGGATAAAAAAACAGAGACCCGGGTCTCTGTTTTTTTATCTAGGCGGTGCCTTTTGGTTAAAATCCGAATCTATTTTCGGGAAAATCCTGACGCTGAATTTTAGCCCGCCGCCTGCGGCGGCAGGCAGAAATAAACTGAAAACGACGGCTCGGGCACAAAAAATTTTAAAGGGGCGTGGGGGAAAGAAAATTTTTTGTGCCCTCGCCTTTTAATTTCATTTTTTTCAAAGATGGAATCACGTCAGAGTTGACATAATCTACATTTTGGTATATGGTAAGATATTCAGTTCAAGCGTAGAACTGAACGATCTTTAAAAACCAAAAAGGAGGTAAAGAAAATGGATAACAAAAAGCGAGAGATTATTAGCAAAAACCGAGTATCTAGCTGTTATTTCAGATCATCTGTTGAACCGCCGTATCGCAAAGCTTTGTTACAGATCACGGAACGATGCAATCTGCACTGTGCCCATTGCTTTGTCTCAGCTGGCAATTACGGTGATACAATGCCGATTGGAATTATTCGTGATGTAGTAATTCCAAAATTGAAAGACTGCCGGGTTATTAGTGTGACTTTGACAGGTGGGGAACCATTTGTTCATCCTGAAATTATTGAGATAGTGCGGCTATTGAGAAATGCTAATATTAGAGTGGGCGTTTGCACAAACGGTACCTTTGTCAGCCAGGACCAAATGGAAGCATTGGCTAAAATTGGCAATGTTCATCTCAATGTGAGTTTAGATGGCTTTAGGCCAGAAAGTCATGGAAAATTTCGCGGGGATGAAACTTCCTTTGTAAAAACCATAGAGACCATTCGTCAGTTGAAACAGTATCGATTACTTCAAGGATTGTTAGTGACCCCAAATAATCTTGCTGAAATCAGTGAATATGTAGAACTTTGTGAATTTGCAGTTCAAAATGACGCTACTTATGTACTGATGAATCCCCTCTCTAACATGGGCAGAGGAGTAAAGGCTCAAAAAAGACTCAAGGCTTCAGATGAAGTAATGCGGCAGATTAGAGAAATTACTTCTCCATTTTCTGACCGTATTCAAGTCATTTATATCAGGTTTCCAAATGATCAAAAACTTCCTTTAATTTCTTGTGAGACAGGAAATATCATTTATGTGTTTGTCCATGGCGAACTTACAGTTTGTCCCTATTTAGTTTTTGCTGCCAGAACTCCACAGAGTCTATACAAGCCAGAGGAGTTCATCGTCGGAGATATCTTCAAGGACACCGACATTACGGATAAGCTTGATGCGTATAAATTCCATGAACGATATCGTTTTGGAGACAATCCAACTTGCAAAAATTGCTCTCTGAGTTTTCAATGTGGCAAGGGTTGTCCCGCAGCTATTATTGCTTCTGGGCAGCGAATCGAAGACCTTGACCCCATATGTCCAATGGCTAACTTTTCGGGAGGTGATAAAGATGGACAGAATTAACAGATGGAAGGGAATATTTGTCACTTTCGAAGGTCCAAATGGAATAGGTAAGTCAAGTTTACTAGACGGTGTCGCCAATCAATTAGCTAAATTTGATGTCGATATACTCCGAACCAAAGAACCAACTTTGTCACCGTTAGGTCAATTTGTTAGGACCGCCGAAGAAAATTATCAGGGACGAATCCTGGCTTGCCTTGTTGCAGCTGACCGTTACTTTCATCTTGAGAACGAAGTTTTACCGGCACTCCGAGAAGGTAAGATAGTTCTCTCTGATCGATATATTGAATCGTCACTTGTGTTACAAAGACTTGATGGTTTGGATATCGAATTCATTTGGAGCCTTAACAACCAGATTTGTATTCCTGACTTGAGCGTAATACTTACCGCATCAGTGGAAATCCTTGAACAACGGTTGTCTCAACGTAGTTCATTTGGTCGTTTTGAACGTACTAAATCTAGGGCAGAGGAGTTAAACTACTATTTGGAAGCCGCAGAGTTTCTCTCAAAGCGCGGATTCAATATTTTGTTGCTTGACAATGGCACTACACCTCTCGAGCAAAATGTCGAGAAAGTAGTTCAAAAAATCCTAAAACTCAATTCCCACCGAGAGTGAACGATGTTTATTTGTTATTCCCGGTGGGGAGTTTTTTTGATAAACTTAAATAAGGAGGTGGATAGAATATGGAAATCAAAAACGTAAGCCAAGCAAATAATTTCTCACTTTTCTGTTGGAATATTGCTAATCCTTCAGTCGCACGTGCTGGCAGACAAGCAGAATGGCTTCGCAAGAGACCTGAAGATATTATGGTTCTTACTGAAGCCAAACAGAGCGAGGGATGTATATTTCTTGAACGATATTTCCAGGCTTATGGATATAACGTTTTTTTTCCAAAGCCGGAAAAAAAAGAATTTGGGGTAATTATTGTTAGCAAACATCCGCTAGGTTCAAGTAGTTTTTCAGACTACGTTGATTTTCTTCGATCACGAGTGGCTTCTACTAAATTAAGTATTTCGAGCGATGAGTTAGAAATTATTGGGATCTATGTTCCTTCGCGTGATTCAAGCCATGAAAAAATTGACAAGAAAAAGCGTTTTTTGAAGAGTCTAGCCAATGCTTTAGAAACAGCTCCCCGGTTCTCTCGACGAATTTTCTGTGGTGATCTCAATGTTCTTGAACCCAATCATGTTCCCCATTATCCATTCTTTGAAGAATGGGAATACGATTTCTATCGTAACTTGGCGAAATATCAACTTAAAGACGCCTTTCGACACCTTCATCCATCGATTCAAGAATACAGTTGGGTAGGACGTACTGGCGACGGCTATCGATATGACCATTGTTTTGTTTCAGAGAACCTTTTGCCCTTAGTTAAAAAATGCTACTATCTTCATGAACCTCGAGAAGTAAAATTAAGCGATCACTCAGCTCTTATCTGTGAACTCAATTTTCCGATCGGATAAACATAGGTTATCGGCAAAAAACATTTAGGCCGCTGACTTCCAAATAGTTAGCGGCTTTTTTCTTTACACCGATAATAATATTTGATATTCTTAAAATAGAATTAAGAAATACTATTATGGACATAAAACAACTAAGCAAATTTTTAGTGAAAGCGAAAATTAATACTTATGCTTCAAGCGGCGAGGGTGGAGAAAAAATTCTTCCTGATGGAGGTAAAGAGTTTGAATTTGAGGAAAAAGAATTCAAATACCGAGATAGATATTTTGGTTTTAATCCTTTTATTGGCGAAGAAATTGTCTGGCAAAACGAAAAAATGGTTTGGGGCATGAATTACTACGGGAAAATAACTTCAGAGACGATTCCAGCAAAACAAATTTATCAATTTCTTCA
>Ga0210049_1004506_pt1 | contig 12139 bp, 13 predicted proteins | sample CryGeyCG2014_300_2_FD_183964 | JGI IMG/M metagenome (GOLD analysis project Ga0210049, IMG submission 183964) | Groundwater microbial communities from aquifer - Crystal Geyser CG06_land_8/20/14_3.00 (SPAdes) (version 2) | ecosystem: Environmental > Aquatic > Deep subsurface > Groundwater | place...
ATTCGGTCAAAATCATCAGTCGAATAGCGAGACCGAACATAATAAAGAACGGTTTGGCCATCTAGAATGTTTTGGCCGGCCGGCAGAGAAAAAACCCATTTTTCTTCGCCATCAATCTCTTTAATAAACCAATATTCGTTTTCTTCTTGTCCTTCTTTGGCCCATTGAAAATTCTCTTCAAACGGCTCTTCTAAATAAACAGTAATATTGCCCAAGGCGTCAACAATTTCTTTAAGCGCTTCAAAGTCGGCGCTGATAGCATAGTCAACGTAAAGTCCGGTTAAAGAAGCAATTGTTTTCTTGGCGCAATCCAAGCCTCCTTGAGCATAAGCGAAGTTGATTTTTTTATTCTCTTCCGAGCACCAAATTCTGTAATAAATATCCCGCGGCAAAGAGAATAAAGCGATTTGACCGGTTTTTTTATTGAGACTGGCTAGAATTATTGCGTCAGAAAGCAGTTTTCCTTCGCCCGGGTCTTCCAATCCCCTTATCCCTAAAAGCAAAATATTGATTCTGTCAGGATTTGGCTGAGGCAAATCGGCCAGGTCGCTCCCGAAAGGCAGAACTTGAGCGGTCCAATTGGCCATTTGTTTTAAATCCATAACTTGGCTGATCGTAAAACTGGTTTTTAAAAAGAAGAAAGCAAAGAAAGCTATAACCAAAAAAGGACAAAGCCATAACCAAACTCGCTTTCTCTTTTTGGGTTGATTTTGAAATTGATTTTCCATATTAAACAGTTTATTTAAACCATTTTCCTATTTGCCCGGCCTTCAATCTTCTTCTGTCCATAATTATTTTTCTCTTTTGCCAAGCGCCGGGCGCCTGTTTAAACAAATCCTTAATCGCCCGCCAGGTATATTTTTCCAAAAGGAGGACATAAAACCAAGAAGCAATTTCTTTGGGCATAAACCAGGGCAAATGTTTTATAAGAAGCCCCATTTGCTCGTTTTTAATCTGCATTAACCGCTGATTTTTAAAAGCCAGATATTTTGAAAATTTATTAATCTTTAATCTTTCTCGGACAATGCCGAAATAGCTTAAAGCGACGCTTTCGCCGGAAGTGCGAGCATGCCAAGCCAGACAGGCTGGTTGATAAATGGTTTTCCAGCCGGCCAGGCGTAAACGCCAGGCCAAGTCAACGTCTTCTTTATAGCAAAAAAAATCCTCGTCAAAATATTCATCGTTAATCCCGACATCAACCAAGGCCTGACGCCGATAAACCGGCGCCGCTCCGTCAGCTCCAAAAACCTCTTCTTTTTTTTCAAACTGACCCTGTTCAATTTCGCCTTGCCCCCGGTTAACAATCCGTCTATTCTTTAAAAAAATCAAGCCGGTCGTGTCAATAATATATGAGACCCGGTAATCGGCCATTGACTGGCCCAGAGATAAATTACCAATATTCCAACGCAAGAGCTTGCCCTGAAGAGCACCTATTTTATTATCCTTGACCAGCTCTTGAACGGCGTTCTGGATAAAATCTTTATCCAAAACAGCATCTTGATTAAGGCAGCAAACGAAATCTCCCCGGCTTTCTCTAATGCCTTGATTATGGCCTGCCGCAAAGCCAAGATTCTTTTGATTGAAAATAATTCTTAAATTCGCTCGCTCTTTTAACCCTTTCAAATAATCAATCGTTCCGTCAGTTGACTGATTGTCAATAATTAAAATTTCCAGCCGAGGATAACTCTGCTTGAAAACTGAAGCCAAACAACTTTCTAGATATTGACCGGCATTATAAGTGAGTAGATTTATAGAAACCAAAGGATGATTTTGCCCCATACAAGACAGCCAAATTAACCATGAAAAATAAAAAAACCTTGTCGTTAAAGAGGACGATGTCAAATAAACTATAACTGAAAATCCAGATTAAGGCAAGCAGAAAAAAGCCGGCCCAGACGCCAAAAAATGATTTTCCCTGACGGATAAAAACCTGCCAGGCGTCTTTTAGAATATAACCAAAAATGACTAATAGAATAAGCAAGCCAAAGACGCCTATTTCAGCGGCTACGTCTAAATATAAATTGTGAGCCGAAGCGCCTTTTCTGGCCGTTGATAAGGGTTCGTTAAGGACCAGAGAATAATTGCCTAAACCTACTCCCAAAATAGGACGAATGACAATTGAATCTATTGTTCTCCGCCAAATTTCTAATCGGCTTTTGACCGACAGTTCGGCTAAATCAATAATGCTTCTGGCTCTTTCAAATAAAGAAAAATCTGAAATCGCCTCTTGGCCTAATTGAATATATTGAGGCATGAAAAGAATAGCTGAGGCAATCGGGAACAAGATGAAAAAGATAATTAAAGTTCCTAAAATAAGCTGAATTTGTTGCGACCATTTCTTGGCATATCTGGGTTTTAAAAAATTTGTCCAAGCGCGAACGGTCGGCGACCAATAGAGCAAAATAATCAATAAAAATATCAGACAAGAAATCAAAGCGCTGACCCAGGCGCCTCGGGAGCCGGAAAAAATAATGGCCAATAGACAGGCAATCAGAAAGAAATAATAAAAAACAGCCTTTTCTCTATTTTCTCTTGGCCGAAGAAAGACTGTTGCCAAAAAACAAGGCAGGGCCAAAACGCAAAAAAAGGCAAAAGAATGGGAATCGGGAAAGACAGAAAACATTCGCAAAGTGGGCAGTTGATAAGAATAATAGGAAAACCAGGTATTGCTGTAAGACAAAAGGTCGCTTAAATTCTGGCCGTAAAAGACATTGATAATATGTCTGTCCCAAAGATGCCAAAATTGATGGAGATTAACAAAAAAGACCAGAGCTAACTGGGAAAAACCAATTCCTAAAGTCAGACCGATAGTTACTTTAATAGCGCTAAAAATTTTAAAAACAATTTCTTTATTTCGAGCAATCAGATTTCTAATAACTACGTAGAGCAGAAAGATATTAATTAAAAAGAGCAGTTTTTTGGTCCCCAGCCAAATATCTTCAGCTGCCAGAAGCGAAAGAGCGCCGATAAAAATAAAAACAACCGTCAATGATTCTACTGGATAATGTTCAAATTTCTCCTTTAATTTCCAGCCGCTAAATTTCATTCTGAATGAATTAAAGAATCCTGCTTTTGCCAAACAAACCAAAAATAAGACCGCCAATAAAATCCGCCAATTAGCCATTGTGTCAAATCTTTCGGTAATGGGCAAGGCAACAAATAAAGGAATAGAAGCAATAAAAACCCAAAGAGAATCCTCTAAAGGGCTAAAGATGAAATAAAAAATTAATATACCGGTCAGAAACAAACCGGCCTTGCGAGGCAGTAAATTAAAAGCCATTAAAAAAATAGCCGCCGCTTCGGTTAAGATAATGACTATGTTTTTCGCTTTCGGATTGTCCATTGTCTCTAGTTTGACTGGACGGCCGTCAGTCTTGGTTATCATCCTTGTTAAACTAATACCCTTTCAACTTTTTAGAGCCCTTATGCTGGCGCATCCGTTCCAAGGCCTTGGCTTCAATCTGGCGAATCCGTTCCCGAGTTACGCCAAACTCCTGACCAACTTCTTCCAAAGTATGAGTAATGCCATCTATTAAGCCAAAACGCATTTCTAGAATTTTTTGTTCACGCGGCGATAAATCAGTCAAAATTTCTTTTAACCGGCCGCGCAACAACTTGCGAGCAGCCACTTGAACCGGCGAAGCCGTCTTTTTATCTTCAATAAATTCGCCCAAACTGCTTTCTTCGTCTTCGTCGCCGATGGGCGCTTCCAAAGAAAGAGTTTCTTGAGAAATTTTCATAATTTGCCTGACTTTATCAATTGTTTCGCCCATCTCCGCGGCTATCTCTTCAGGGAGAGGTTCCCGGCCTAAATCCTGTAAAAGCCGCCGCTTGATTTGAGCATATTTGCTGATTGTTTCAACCATATGAACCGGAATACGAATAGTCCGGGATTGGTCAGCCAAGGCCCGGGTAATGGCCTGACGGATCCACCAGGTCGCGTAAGTAGAAAATTTATAGCCCCGGTGATAATCAAATTTCTCTACGGCCTTAAAAAGACCGATATTGCCTTCCTGGATTAAATCCAAGAGCGTTAAATTACGGCTTCGCCCAACATATCTTTTGGCAATGCTGACGACCAAGCGCAAATTGGCCTGGGTCAGTTTTTGTCTGGCCTCTTCATCCCCTTTTTCAATCTGCTTGGCCAATTTAACTTCCTCCTGGGCATTAATTAAAGGAATCTTGCCGATTTCCCGCAAATACATCTGGACATTGTCAAAGGGCTCTAATCTAAGAGGCAATTTTTCCTTAAGCGCAGTTTTCTTTCCTTTTTCAGCTGAAAGCGCTTCTAAAAACTCAATTGATTCAATCACCTCAATGTTATTATCCTTAAGACGTTGACAAACTTCTTCCAAGCCGACGATGTCCTCTTCAATCCGAGGCGCTAATTTAATAATTTCGTCTTCAGTGACAAAGCCGCGTTCCCTTCCTCGAACAACCAATTCCTGAATTTTCTCTTCGGTGATTAATTCTTTTCTTTTTCTGGGCCGTCTGGAAAGCATGATTCGTTTTTTGGCCCGCTGATTTATTTTCTTTTTAACTGATTTTACGGCTTTTCTTTTTACCGCTTTTTTTATCTTCGGCTTAGCTAACTTTTTCCTTTTTCGGCTAATTGCTTTTTTATTTGTTCTTTTTTGTTTTGTTTTTTTGCTCAAGGAACGGCGCCGGCTCACCGGCCACGGCTTGCCTCGAGCAGTTTTTTTCTTGGCCATATAGTTAACTTTTAGACAAAATGACTTGTTTAGTTAATTTATTAGCTTCTTCGGTCAATTTTTTACATAAATCCTTATCTTTTTTCTCTTCGGCTTCCCGAATGGAAAGATTAATTTGGTTTAATTTTTGACGCCAATAACGGTCTCTCAGCTGGCTAAAACAAAATCTGATTTCTTTAGTCGGCTTGAAATCATCGGCCGATTTATCCAATAGACTGCTTCGAGCCTCCGCTTTGAAAATAAGCTCATCTAATTGATTAGCCAAATCATTTGATAAATTCTCACGGAAGCCGGTTAGTTTGATTCTTTTTTTTGAGCATTTCTTTAGATTTTTGAATATTTCGGCTAAGTCAGAATTGCTGAATAGATAAGCCGGCTGACGCTTAAATCTCTTGAATTTTTTTAAATTGACTAAAAGCAGGCCCAAAAGATATTCTTCCAAATCAATTTTGTTATCAGTTGGCCGAGCTAACTCAACTGAATCAAATTCTTTTCCAATTTGAGGGATGTTTTCTTCCGTCATGGGAATTTCTGTTCTTTCCATTTCATCAACCAAGTCCTTTTCCTGAACCCTTAATCGGCGAGACAATTCCTGAAGCCAATGCGACTGTTCAATCTTGTGAGGAATTTTCTTAATCAAAGGCAAAATAATTTTAGCTATCTCCTTCTTCCCTTCAAGGGTTTGGCAATCGTATTGGGCCAAGGCGTTTTCTAAATAAAACTCAATTAAACTGCCGGCTTTTTTGATTGCTTGCTCCCAAAGAGAATTATTCTTTAGAAGATAATCAGCCGGATCTTGCCCGGCCGGCAAGCTGATAACCTTAGTGTTAAAACCGAGCTGAATAGCCAAATCAATTCCCCTCTTGGTCGCCGCTTGGCCGGCCAAATCCATGTCAAAAGCCGTAGATAAGTTCTCGGTATAACGCTTGATAATCTTTAATTGTTCTTCCGTTAAAGCCGTCCCTGAGGAAGCGACCGCATTAACAAAGCCGGCTTGATGCGAAGCGACCACGTCAATCTGTCCCTCGACTAAAATACAGAAATTTTCTTTGCGAATAGCCAATTTGGCTTTATCTAGACCGTATAAAACGCGGCTTTTGTCATAAATTAAAGTATTGGGCGTGTTGATATACTTGCCCATCTGTTGGTTGGGCCGCCAAGGATTTTCTCTTCCGCTAAAGCCAATGGTTACTCCGTTCAAATCGCGAATGGGAAAAATAATTCGGTCGCGGAAACGGTCGTAATATTTTTTCTTCTCTTCGTTCTTAACCGCCAAACCGGCTTTATCGATTTCTCCTTCCGGATAGCCCCGCCCTCCTAAAAATTCCAATAAACTGCTCCATCCGTCAGGCGCATAACCGATCTGCCAATCCTTAATTGTTTTTGACTTCAACCCGCGGCTGTTTAAATAATCTTGCATCTGTTTGCCGGCCCGGCTTCCCGCCAATTGTCTGATAAAAAACTGATTGGCCAAACTGCAGATTTCATAAAGACGGGTTCTTTCTGTCTTCAGCTTGGGATCTATTTTTTTTAATTCCACTCCGGCTCGTTGAGCCAGTATTCTTAAGGCGTCGCCAAACTCCACGCCTTCTATTTCCATAATAAAGTCAAAAATACTGCCCCCTTTGCCGCAGCCAAAACAGCGCCAAAGCTGCCTTTCCGGCGAAACAAAAAATGAAGGCGCCTTTTCCGAATGAAAAGGGCAAAGAGCCCGGTAATTGCGGCCGGCTTTTTGTAAACGGACATAACCGCCAATTATTTCAACAATATCAAGCCGATTCTTAATTTCGTCAACGGGTGAAGTCATCTTATTTAATATTTGTATTTTATTCTGTTTCCATCTTTCCCCTGAAGTATTTTGTCAACCAGAGCTATTTCTCCCAAGATTCCTTCAATCAAATCATATTTCCTGGCTTCCGGATAAGTTGCCCAAGTATATTCAATATCGTCCTCGTCTAATTTTACCCGACCTGATTTGTAAGGACAATAAAAACTTAAAATAATTACCGGCTGACCATCCGACCGAATAAAGGTAATATCCAGCAAATACTTTACCCGACCTACTTCTAAATTGCATTCCTCTTTAATTTCGCGTTTTAAAGAATTCCCGATAGCAAAATACCAGTGGTCCTTGGTTGTTTTGGGAGTATTAACATAATCGTCTGTTTCCAAGCCGCCGCCGGGCACGGTCCATTTGCCCGGAAAGGCTTTTTTCTCCAAGCTGCGGCGCAAGAGTAAATAAGTCGGCCGGCCGTCCTTCTGTTTGGCCGGTCGATAAATAATCGCCGTGGAAACAATTCGATGTAGTTCTTTATGTTTAATTTTCATTCGTTTAAGTTTTATTTGGTCTTTATTTCGTTATATCCAGTTAGAATTTTTACCTCTTATATTGACAGATTAGTTGTTTCTTGTTATAATGGCCTAAAGGTTAATTTTTGCGTTAAATTATAAATAAAAACAGGAGGGAAAGATGAAAGTTAAAAGTTTTTCTATTGGGTTAGCTGATGGCGTTGACCAGGGTATGGAAACTCTTGATAAGTTGGTGGCGAAGCTTGGTGATATTGATATTCGCAGCGTTACCGACACTGTCTATTCTGAAGAATTGTCAAGATGGAGCCCTGGGCCCAAAGGACCACTTATTGTCCGCGTAGTAGTTTACGGCAAGTAAAGTATGAACAATATTCGCCCACTATGTTTTCGAACATTGGTGGGCTTTTTTTAAAAAAATTTCAAAAGGGCTCAATAAAATCGGCTGGCGCATTCTATCGCAAAGCGCCCCATTTTCTTAACTGGCGATGTGTCTTTGAAAAAATTCGAACTGATTTCGCCCAAAATTTGTAAGTGTTAGCTTTAAAAAGAAAAGGAATGTTTCAGCTAGCGTTTGCTTGTATGGAAAGTTCTCTTTTCTGATTTTCGAGTTTATTGATTAATATTTCAATTAGCTTAATACTATTTTACCGCATTTTCTTAAATTTACCACCGAACAAAGAAAAGCGAATCTGGGTCGAAAAAGTTTTTCGTTCTTTGATTTAACTTCTAATAAGGCAAAACTTTTGAGCCGTATACTCGGTAAAGAGGGGTTAGGGGTGAATTTTTTGAGCCAAGACACTTTAAAGAATTTTATTTGTCTTTCAATTCTTCAATTATTTGTTTTATGCTTTCGTCGTATGATTTACGAGGTAAATTTAATTCTGTATATATACTTTCATTAAAATCAGGAATCGGAATAATTCTATTTTGGTTAATCTCTTTCACTTCTATATCAAATTCTTCTAATATTGTTTTAGCTATTTTATATCTTGATGTCTTCCCATGTTCAACCAGTGGGATTGTAACTCTATTAATATCTCCTCGTTCTATTATGGTTTCGATAGTTTCAGATAGATGCGTCAAAGAGGACATCTCAAATTCCCAGCTTGAATCAGCCTCTACGGCTTGTTTTTCTTTTGATGCTTTTAGCAAATCATTAAAAAAGTTATGATTTTGTGCATTTGGACTTAGTCCAACGATAAGTGAAGGCCTAATTATTACATAGTTATTTAGTTTTTTTATGCTCTTTTCGGCTTCGTGTTTGGTTTTGCCATAGACATTGCTTGGATTATAGCAAGCAAAAGTTGAGATATAGATTACTTTTATGTTTTTTTCTTTTGCCATTTCCGCAATATGCTTTGTGCTTCTACATTCAGCAAATACGCTTGTTCCGGCTCTTCTTCGCAAGAACGAGAATGCGCATTGGCTGCTAGATGAACCACAATGTTAGGATTTTCTGAATCAAAAATCTTTTTCACTTCTTCTTTGTTAGTAATATCTATTTTAACGATCTCGTTAAAAAGTCTGGTTGTATTGTATAACCCAGTAACTGAATAGTTTTTGTTTTTTAGGTCTTGATATATTCGTGAGCCTACATAACCACTTGCACCTGTGATTAGTATTTTTTTGTTCATAATGTATTCGCCTTTATAATAAAATAAAAAATCAAATTTTCATCGTGTTCAATGGATTAATCAAGCTTTGAAATTACCACAAAGATAAAAAATTTATTTCGTCTAACGTTTCCGAATATCGGAAGTTGCCGAAGCATAGCGGAAATGAATTTGGGTCGAGAAAATTTTTCTTTCATATGAAAATATAATAGTGAAAAATTTTGAACCAGATATTCTTTGTTCTGCGATGTTTTATTTAACAAATACTTTATTTAGATAACCCTTTTGAAATTTTTTCGTCTGTTATGGACAAATCCCGCAAAATATGCTTGAATATAGTATTCGGTCACGATAGCATTTTCCACAACCAACTATAGGAGGTGTACCTTGAAAGCAGGAATATTGGCGTTTGCGTTCGGAGCGCCGGAGACAATACTGTCAAACCGGCGAATTGCCCAGATAGCTTCGCAAAAAGCACGCGAGCTTTGGGCGCCAGCATATACTCAGCTTGATATCCAGATAGAAACGGGTATCGAAGTCGAGTTTACCGAAGAACAGCCTGGCAATCCACCACCAACTTTGCGGTTTGCGAGAGGCGCTGTGCAGTGGGCCAGGCGCAAAAACCTGACAGATTTGTGGATTGTTGCCGCAAAAACTCACCTGTGGCGTTGTATTCGAGATCTCACTCGTGCTATTTGGGAGGCTAAGGAGCAGATAAAAATTCATGTCTGCAAAGAAATCGAGCAATTTCCCGAAGACGAGTGGTTTTGCGCCGACTCAACACAGGAACGGACACAATCACGGAAGAGCTGGGAAGGCAGGGAGCGGATTATCAAGCTCATGCCGTTCTTTATTTACAAACATATCGCAAGCTGAACAACCAAGCCCCTTGTGGAAAATTCAATTTCACTTGGGGCTTCCTTTTTTCCAAAAAAAATTTCAAAAGGGCTCAAATATAAAATGAAAAAATATTTTTGAACAAAATTTCGTTTAACATCGGGGATAAAAGAAGTTTTCGGAGCGTAGCGGAGAAAATTTGGGTGGAGAAGTCTGCAAGACTTCGTAACCTTTTATCCGCTGTTATATTCCCCGAAGGGCTGAAATTTAGTACAACGTCCCGAAGGGAAATTTCAGAGTATTATTTTTGCCCCGTTTTATTCAATAAATTCATTCAAATTTAAGAACTCAATTTCTTCTCTTGTTGCTTTCAAATCTTTGATAGTAAATTCATGCGTTTCGACATCAAAAGCCCGACAACAATCTTTAATAATCATGATTTTGAAATCTCTATCATAAGCATCTTGAGCCAAACTTCTTACACATAAATTTGTTAAAATGCCTGCGATAACAATTTCATCAATTTCCTCAAGATGCTTGTCTAAATTGGTTTTAAAGAATGGACTGATTTTATTTTTCTTAATAAGCACATCAGAGTCTTGCTTTTTAATTTCGTCAATAATTTCTACATTTTCAGAATTTTCAACAAATGCTTCATCTGAATCTTTTTCGATGTGCGTAGTGAAGATTATTTTATAGTCATTTTTTCTGCAATAATCAATAAGTTTGTTGGTTCTTTCAACAACATTAGTTAAATTCGCTTTTCGGATTTATTGAATTAATTTTGCTAATTGGCTTACAGCTATCTTATCGCACTTTTTTTAAAATTACTATCTAATGGAGAAAATCAAATTTGGGAAAAATGCGAGCCGAGCCTTTTTCCGTTAAATTCCTGTTATGTGAGAGTCGAACGAAGTGAGAAGCGCGGCGTCTCCTTGAGTTAAAAGTTCCGGGCACTCTATAGAAAAAACATCGCTTAATTTATCCACTCGTTTTATAGCAGGATGAAAATGCATCAAGGATCTATCATTAAACTTTCCTACAGCATATATTTTTGTTTTAAGAAAATTCACAATGTTACCTATTAATTCTTTATGTCGCATTCTTGATGCAAAATACCATTTCATAATAAAAAGATAAATTAAGCGATTTATATAAATTTGTCGGAACTTTTAATTTCACATAACGTATCGGCATATCCGAAGCGCGAAGCATTTGCGTGGAGCGGAGCGGAGCCAGATATGCCGTGTTAGATGATGTTATTTCTTGTAAAATACTTTAAAATTATTCAATTCTTCTACTAATTGCTCGGCCGTTTGCCCTCTATAACATACGGCCCGGTCATCGATGTAAACACTAGCTACTGGTTTTCCTGGGTTTCCTTGTTTATACTCCGGATTTTCGTTGAAATAATCAACAGGCACGTCATACTTTTGGCACCATTTTCTTAGAACTGAATTGCTTCGTGTAGAATAGATTAGGGCATTAGACATTCCACGAAGCATGATATGATGGAATTGTCTAATGTTTAAGCGATTTACAACACAATTTAAGCTGCCAAAAATTCGACGTATTTTCTGGCAGGCAAAATATCCCGTAAGACGACTCTGTTTTTGGTGTCATTCCCGCAACGTTTCTTCTCTTTCTGACAACAGATTGTTCTGTAAAAAGTGTCGTAGAATTTATTCTCTTTTCACCGGAACCTATCTTTTAAAATCAAGATTAAAGATTGAAAACTGGTACGAACTTCTTTACTGGTTTGTTTATGAATTTACAGCCAACAAGGCAGCTAAAGAAACTAAGTTAAATCAAAGACTTGTCCACCGTTGTTTTTCCATAATCAGGAAAGCAATCTCTGATTACGAAAAAGCAGAGATGGAAAAGGTGTTTTCCGGAACAGTCGAAGCGGACGAAACATATGTCGGGCCTAAATTCAGAAACCGCAGAAAGTCAAACAGAGACTATTACAGAAAGATTAATGCGGTTAAGCGAGGAAGAGGCGCCAAGTCGCTCCAACAGCCGATTTTCGGGCTTTATCAGAGAAACGGAACTGTCTATCTGAAATTTGTCAGCGACGCCGGCAAAAGAACGCTTCAAGACATCATTAAGGGAAAGATTACTTTGGAAAGCGAGGTTTACACCGATACCTGGAAATCCTATCGAGGACTGAAAAGACAGGGCTACCAACACAAAACCATTGACCACGGCGGTGAAGAATATGTTAGAATTGAGACGAAAGAAAAATCATCTTTGGGAAAGAAGTTAATTAAGAAAATCCACATTAACGGCATTGAGGGATTTTGGGGTTATCTCAAAGAAAGATTACTCAAACATCACGGCGTATCCAGAGACAATCTAATTTACTATGTTAAAGAGATTGAATTTAGATTTAACAATCGGCATTTAGAGACCGATGAAATGGTTCAGAAAATCATTAAGATTTTAATGAAATCTGCTTCGTCAGACGACTAATGCCCTAGATTATTATTTTACTATTTTGACCTTTCAATATCTATGATACCATCTTTTATCTTGTCAAGTAATTCAGGGCTGCTCTTTAAAGCCAATTCTTTAAGAAATTGATTGGTCTCTTTTTGGTCCATCAGCGACGGTTGGCTTTGATGACTTTTAAAAGGAAATAAGCAATAACGGATTCTGTTATTATAA
>Ga0210049_1004512_pt1 | contig 12125 bp, 8 predicted proteins | sample CryGeyCG2014_300_2_FD_183964 | JGI IMG/M metagenome (GOLD analysis project Ga0210049, IMG submission 183964) | Groundwater microbial communities from aquifer - Crystal Geyser CG06_land_8/20/14_3.00 (SPAdes) (version 2) | ecosystem: Environmental > Aquatic > Deep subsurface > Groundwater | place...
TTAAATAACTGTCTTTATTATAGATAATTTATGAGATATTGTCAAGAACTTTCAAAAGACAATATGAAAAATACTCCAAGGAATCTTTTCTATCCGCTCAGTAAGTAAATTTTTTAAAATACATAGCGAACAGAGCCCTAAACCTCTGTTTTTTTATTTGTTTCTCTACAAGAATACTGAGCTGTTTACGGCGAGGATGAATTGTGGCTAAGAAACAAATAACCCCGCACCAATTTTGCCATCCAAATTTTAGAATATTTGGAATAATCAAAAAGAAAATTAAATTTCTCGCAGCTCAGTCCCCGAATAGGGGCTCTGACCTTGGGTCGGAGTGAGCTGCTTCTATCTGTCTTGCAAAATTTGGTGCTGGGGTAATAAGATAGAATGCCACGCCATTTATAGCGTGGTTACAATAGATTTCTACATTGTTTAATTATTTTTTTGAGATATAATTAAAAATAGCTTAATGTATAATGATTTAATGAAATAAAAATATGACAGAAGTTAAAGTTTTAGTTCCAGGTTATGATGGAGTATATAAAGCTAAATAATTATGAAAATAAAAGAATTGCCAAAAATTGAACGTCCCAGAGAAAGGCTTATCGCAAAAGGAGCCGAGAATCTTAAGGATTCGGAGCTTTTGGCTATTCTTTTGCGGACTGGCAGGGCCGGGAAAAATGTTATTGAAATTGCTTCACAAATTTTAGCCAAACATTCCAAGAAGCGGCTTTTGCAAATGACTTATCAGGACTTGGTAAAAATTAACGGAATTGATTCAGCCAAAGCCACAACACTTCTTGCCGCTTTTGAGCTTTCCAAACGCGCGATGGAAGTTAACGATACTAATTTACCGACCATCGTTACCCCCAAAGATGTCGTGGCTCAACTAACCGAGCTGTACCAAAACAAGAAGGAACACTTCATTGTTTTGTATCTTAATGCCAGAAACCAGTTGGTTCATAAAGAAACGATTTCAATCGGCACCCTCAACGCAAATTTAGTCCACCCTCGAGAGGTTTTTGAGCCGGCACTTAAGCATTCGGCGGCCAACATCATGGTTGCACACAACCATCCTTCGGGAGACCCGAAACCATCAGAAGACGATCTGGAGATTACAAAGAGGTTGGTGGAAGCCGGCAAGATGATGGGCGTTGAGGTTTTGGATCATGTCATTATCGCAACAAACAGTGTTTTTAGTTTTAAAGAGGAAAAGTTGTTATGAGCACCAATATCAAAGATTTAGAAAACAGATTATGGGAGGCGGCGGATCATATGCGCGCTAACTCTCCATTACGGCTCAATGAATTCGCCGAGCCGGTTTTGGGTTTGATTTTTCTTAAGTTCGCGGGAGTAAAACATTCTAAAACCGCAAATGAATTAATCGAAGAAAAGAAGAAGAAAACCAAAAGTCATGGTGGCGCCTCTATCTCTCGCGAGCGTCCGGTTTCTTCCGCGGATTATCACGCGCGCGGCGTGTTGTTCGTTCCGGAAAAAGCTCGGTTCTCCTACCTCATAGAATTGCCGGAAGGCACGGATATGGGTAAAGCCGTAAATGACGCAATGAAGGCGATTGAGGAGGAAAATAAAGAGCTTTCCGGTATTCTGCCAAAAACATTTCAAAAATTAGATAACCGATCCATAATCGCGCTTCTCAAAAATTTCAATCAAATTCCCGACGATATTGAGGGTGATGCTTTCGGAAGGATTTATGAATACTTCCTCGGTAAGTTTGCGCTTGCGGACGGCTCGCGCGGAGGCGAATTTTTTACGCCGACAAGTATTGTCAAGCTCATTGTGGAAATCATTGAGCCGTATCAAGGCAGAATTTATGACCCGGCTTGCGGTTCCGGCGGTATGTTTGTGCAGTCGCACGAATTCGTAAAGCGACATCTTGAGAACGGACAGAAGACAAGAGCTTCGCGCGAGATTGCGATCTACGGCCAAGAAAAGACAGACCAGACTGTTCGCATTGCAAAAATGAACCTTGCCATTCATGGCCTTTCAGGAGATATTCGTGAAGGAAACACTTATTACGAGGATCGTCATAAAAGTTTGGGCAAGTTTGATTTTACGATGGCTAATCCTCCCTTCAATGTGAAAGGGATTGATAAGGAGCGCATCAAAGACGATCCGCGGTTCTCTTATGGCATACCTCGAGCAGACAACGGCAATTACCTCTGGATTCAAATTTTCTTAAATTCGCTCAATGAAAAAGGGCGCGTGGGATTCGTTATGGCAAATTCAGCCAGCGACGCAGGACATAGCGAAAAGGAAATTCGCCAAAAGATGATAGAGGACGGCGTGGTTGATGTGATTGTCGCCGTGGGCCCTAATATGTTTTACAATGTGACGCTTCCGGTAACGCTCTGGTTTTTAGATAAAGGCAAAAATAAGACAGATCGAAAAAATAAAATTCTTTTTATTGATGCCCGCAACATTTATAGGCAAATAGATCGCGCACATCGCGACTGGACTGATAAACAGATGGAGCAAATAGCGAGCATTGTAAGAAGTTATCGTGGCGACCCCAGTAGTACAGCAAAGCTGACTACGGGGCAAGGAACTGGAAAAAAATATAAAGATGTAAAAGGGCTTTGCAAGGTGGCAACGATAGAAGAAGTGAAAGGGGCCGGTTATTCACTTAACCCCGGCCGTTATGTCGGTGTTACTGACAATGGAAATGGAGATGACGGTAATTTTGGAGAAAAAATTAAAAAACTTCACAGCGAATTAAAAGGATTAACCGGCGAAGCGCATGAGTTGGAGAGTAAAGTTTTTGAGAATTTAGAAAAAATTTTGTAAAAAGATATGCCGATTACGACTAGCAAATTCAATATTTTAAACAGAGAGGCGGGAATTATAGCCGAGCTCCTTACTTCAGGGCTGGAAAATTTGCGCAAAGTTTCGAGAGGACATGCGTTCTACTATCAATCCTTTTACTCTTTAAGTACTGGGTTGGAGCGTTTAATGAAGTTAATTATTCATTTAGAAAATCCGTCGGCTAATCTACGAACGCATGGCCATAATCTTGAAAATCTACGACAGACAATAGGTATTCAATTATCCCCAACAAGTCTAGAATATAAAATACTTCTGTTTATGAATGATTTTGCGAGCGGAGAGCGATATAGCATCGTTGATTATTTATCAGACGGAGATAGCATGCGTCTTACAAATGAACCAATTATAAAATTTTACAATGATATTCTGAACGAAGTTCTCACCGCGCATCCCCCTAATAGCATAAGGATACTGCCTCCTATTGACTTTGCGCTTGTACGGCACACAAGAGAAGACCTATCGCAGATTAATGATCTTGGCGATTTGTTAGTACATGGGCAAATAATTGAACACGCGTCGAAATACTGCGTTATGTATACAGGGCGACTTCTACAACCATTTATAGAAAGATTAAGAACGCATGATGGTCCACCAAACAACCCTTATTTCAGCGAACACTTTCGATATTTACGGCAGATAGATGATTATTTTAAAAACAGGAAAACTTTTCGATCTTAAATTATGCCAAAAGCACAATCACAACCGAAAAATTGGCAGAGAATGAAATTTAAAGATTTTGCAGACACATCTCCGTCTGTAAAACTTGAGCGTGGTAAAGAATATCCGTTTATCCCAATGGACGTTGTTGATGGTCAACATAAATTTCCGCTTGAAGTGAAGCGTAAGAGTTTTTCGGGCGGCGGAGCTAAATTTGCCAATGGGGATATTATTTTTGCTCGTATCACGCCATGTTTAGAGAACGGCAAAATTGCGATGGTTAAGGGCTTAGAGGAAGGGATTGGTTTTGGCTCAACAGAGTTTTTTGTATTTCGAGGCGAGGATGGAGTATCTGATTCCGATTTTGTTTACTATCTTTCTCGCACAGACACTATTCGTGATCCGGCAGTAAAAAGTATGGTTGGTGCCTCCGGCCGGCAACGAGCAGACAAAACAGTTGTAGACAATGTGCAGATAGCAGCACCGGATTTACCGCAACAAAAACAAATCGCCGAGATCCTCTCAACCTATGATAATCTTATTGAGAACAACACGAAGCGGATTAAAATTTTGGAAGAAATGGCGCAGGCGATTTATAAGGAGTGGTTTGTATATTTTCGTTTTCCCGGCCACGAAAAGATCAAAATGATTGATAGCAAAACCGAATTCGGCAAAATTCCGGAGGGGTGGGAAGTGAAAAAGGTCAAGGATTTTGTAGATTTCGTTCGAGGGGTTGAACCTGGAAGTAAAAATTATCAAGAACAGTCAAAAGATGGGCTTCTGCCATTTTTGAGGGTTGGAGATTTGGGTGCTCGACAATCAAATATTTTTATAGAAAAAGAATTGGCCAATAACAAGGTCTTATCTAAAAGCAATATCGCAGTTTCTATGGATGGTACTGTTGGCATCGTAAGAATTGGATTAGAGGGGGCTTATTCCTCGGGGATAAGGAAAGTTGTCACCAAAGAAGAAAAAAAAGAGTTCATGAACAACCCTTTTGTATGGGAATTGATGCAATCTGAGAATATACAGAATACCATTCAAGAGAATGCAAAAGGGACAACGATTTTGCATGCTAGTGAATCTATAAATAATATGGTATTTGTTTTGCCGACAAAGGAGATAATGAAAGAGTTTTTTGATACAGCCCAACCAACCATGGAATTAATCATTGACCTAATGGTTCAAAACGAAAACCTTCGCCAAGCGCGGGATTTGCTTTTGCCAAAATTAGTAGGGGGAGAAATTACGGTGAAAAGGTGATTTTTTGAAAATACTATACAAGAAAAAGCTTGATTTTACGGTTAAAATGAGCGTAAATCTCTCTCTTGTAATGTACACTTGACAAGAAGTAGGCAGGAAAGGAAGTGTATAGAAACTGTATAAAATATGTATAGATTATACAGATGGGCAAAAGTACTATACAAGAAAACCCCTTGTTGTGCACATGAAATAGGGCGGAATGCACCTCTTGTAATGTATACTTGACAAGAGATGATGGTTTCTTGTAAACTTAAACAAATAAATAATACAAGAATTATGAATGCAGAACGGAAGGAAAAATTATATCAATTTGTGCGCGACCAGATAGCGCAGGGTGTTTTCCGCACGCGCGCCTATGTTTTTAATGATCGCGGAGAGCGTAATCCGCAGAGGAGTATGTTTTTACGTACACAAAAGCATGTTCGGGATTTCTTGAACGGCGACGCTTCCGTGCGCTGGTTGGTTATGCCCGGTCTTCGCGGCGCCGGTAAAACAACACTCTTGGCGCAGTTGTATAACGATATTAATGTGCCTACTGAACGAAAATTATTTCTTTCAGTAGATCAGGTTACACAGACCTTTGGCGCTTCACTTCAAGAAATTATCCAAGTATACGAAGAAGCGGTTGGTGGTTCGTTTGAAAAGCTAGAAGAGCCGGTATTCTTATTTCTTGATGAAGTGCAATACGATCGCTGCTGGGCTGGATTTTTGAAAACAGTGTATGACCGCACCCGAAAAGTTTTTATCATCGCAACCGGTTCTTCTGCTCTTATGCTTAATATGAATGCGGATGTTGCTCGCCGCGCCGTGTCGGAAAAACTTTACCCTATGAGTTTTACAGAATTTATGAAAATTAAGCACGGTAAATATGAAGAAAAGGGATTAGGAACGCAATTGAGAAAAGCGTTGCTAAATGCTCAGTCGGCACAGGAAGTACATCAAGAACTTGTTTCGTGTGAGCAAGCAGTTAGACACTATTGGTTAAATGTTGAGCGACAAGAAATATCACATTACATCAACTACGGTACATTGCCATATATGGTTGCATTGCAAAATGAGGCGTTGGTGTATGACCAAATTAAAAAATCGCTTGAACGCGTCGTCTCTGTAGATATCCCTCAAGTTGGTAAATTTCGCCCAGATGTTGCCTCAAAATTTCCAATGCTTCTATATGCTATCGCCGATTCAGAACAAATTAGTTTAAATAGTCTTTCGCGGACAATGGAAATAGGCCGGCCAACACTAATGCATATGCTGCGTATTTTAGAGCAGACGGAAACGATAATGCGCGTATATCCGCACGGATCTCATCGATCACAAGTACGGAAGCCGTCCAAATATCTTTTCACTTCGCCTGCATTTCGCGCGATGTATTTTAAATTTATTGGCAGCACTCAACGTCAAGAAATATACGAGGGCAAGCTGTTGGAAGATGTAATTGGATTATATTTAGGACGGCTTTGTGAACAGCGGTCGATATCTCTTACTTATGATTCTGCCGCCAGCGGAGCTGATTTCATTGTGCGGGATAACGATGAAAGCATTGCTGTTGAAGTGGGAAGAGGACAAAAAGGATTCGCACAGGTAGTACGAACGGCTAAAAAGGTTAAAGCAAAATATGGGCTAGTTATTTCCGCTTCAGAATTAAGAGTAGATACAAAACAATCCGCCGTGGCAGTGCCACTAGAATTTTTTTTGCTGGCATAAATATTATGAACGAATTTTCTGAAGACAAATTAATAGAGCAGACGGCCATAAAGATTTTTGGCGAGCTTTGGGGCGCGGAGAATTTTGCCAATGCGTATTCCGGAGAAACGGACGCGGAATTCGGGCGGGAAAATCCGGGAGAGGTGGTTTTGATGAATTATCTCAAAATCGCTTTAGTAAAGCTTAATCCGAATGTATCTACCGAAGCATTAAACTTTGCGATTGACGAGATTATCAAGGACCGCTCGGCGATGAGTATGGTAAATGCAAACCACGAAATATGGCAGCTGCTCCGAGGCGGCGTAAAAGTTGAGACGGAAAATGAAAAAGGCGAACAGCAAACCGAAACGGTAAAAGTTGTTGATTTTGAAAATCCGAAAGAAAACCATTTTATGCTTGTATCCCAGCTCTGGATCACGGGCGAATTGCACAAACGCCGGCCGGATTTGATTGGCTTCGTAAACGGCTTGCCGCTTGTGTTAATTGAACTTAAAGTATCGCACAAAAATTTGCGCAATGCCTATAGCCAGAACATCCGGGATTATAAAGACACAATTCCCCAGCTTTTTTGGTATAACGCCTTCATTATTATTTCTAATGGCATTGAAAGTAGGGTCGGTACTATCACTGGTGCATACGAGCATTTCAGTGAGTGGAAGAAAGTAAAGGATGAAAAAGAGCTTGGTAAAGTGAGTTTAGAAACTGTTATTAAGGGGACATGTGAACCAGTGCGGCTTTTGGATATTGTTGAAAACTTTATTCTTTTTGACGATTCTCGCGGAGAACGCATTAAAGCGATTGCCCGCTATTTCCAATTCTTCGGCGTGAATCGCGCTTTTGAACAAGTAAAAAAACGAGATAAAAATAAGGGTCGCCTCGGTGTTTTTTGGCACACGCAAGGATCCGGCAAGTCGTATTCAATGGTTTTTTTGTCCCAAAAGGTGTTTCGCAAATTAACTGGGAATTTTACTTTTGTTGTGGTTACGGACCGCAAAGAGCTTGATCGGCAGATATACAAAACATTTGCCGCTTGTGATGCTGTATATGAGGATGAAGTGCATGCGGAATCCATAGAACATCTGCAGCAGTTGCTCAAAGAAGATCATCGTCATGTCTTTACGCTTATACATAAATTTGCCGAACCAAAAGAATTATCCAATAGAAGCGATGTAATTGTTATGGCCGATGAGGCGCATCGTACGCAATACGACCGCATGGCGGCGAATATGCGCATCTCCCTGCCTAACGCGTCATTTATTGGCTTTACCGGCACGCCTTTAATGGCCGGCGGCGAAGAAAAAACCCGGGAAGCGTTCGGAGATTATGTTTCCACCTACAATTTCGCCCAATCGGTTGAAGATGGCGCCACCGTACCTCTTTTTTACGAGAACCGCGTTCCGAAGCTTGAGAATGTAAATCCGGATATTCAGAAAGATTTGGAACGGGTAATGAATTTTTACGATCTTGCGCCGGAAGAGGAGGAAAAGCTGGAGCAGGAATTTTCAACTTTTTATCATCTGATCACCCGCGAAGACCGCTTAAATAAAGTCGCCGAGGACATTGTCACACACTTCACCGCTCGGGGATACAACGGAAAAGCGATGGTAGTTTCTATTGATAAGAAAACAGCCATTCGGATGCACACTAAGGTTAAAGAACAAATGCAGCGTCATTTGGCAAAACTGAACATCGCTCTATCCAAAGCCACCGATGAACACGAAAAAGAAAAAATTTGGCAAACCATAGAACAATACGAAGGAATTGATATGGCGGTAGTAGTAAGTCAAGGCCAGAATGAAATTGCCGACATGGAAGAATTTGAGATTGATATGCGGCCAATTAGAGCCCGCATACAAAATGAAGATTTGGAAACAAAATTTAAAGACCCTGACAGCAATTTGCGTATGGTCTTTGTCTGCGCAATGTGGATTACCGGCTTTGATGTCTTGAACCTTTCAACGCTCTATCTTGATAAACCGCTAAAAAATCACACACTGATGCAGACTATTGCTCGTGCCAATCGGGTGTATCCGGGCAAGACAAACGGCCTTATCGTTGACTATATTGGCGTATTTAGAAATCTTCAAAGAGCGCTTTCAATCTATGCTACTCCCGAGAGCGGCGCGTCAATTGACGATATCATTAAAGAAAAAGAAGAACTTGTGGAACTGCTGGTTTCAACTGCCAAGCAAACGAGAGAATTTTTGAAAAAGCTTGATCTTGATGTTGACGACCTGCTGAAAGCAAAAGACGCGGAAAAGATACGTCTTGTCGATGTATTCACGAATCGTATCTTGCGGGACGAGCAAATGAAAAAGGGATTCCTTGATCTTGCGTCAGATGCCTATCAACTTTACAAATCGGTTCTGCCCGAGCCAAAGGCGGAAGATTACTATCACGAAGTTACGGCCTACAAGGTGATTGCATCTCGTATTAAAGAGGTCATTGAAGAAGAAGCCGATGTGAGTCAGGTTAAAAAAGACCTTGAGGATTTATTGGATCGTTCCATTAAGGCCGGGGAGTTTGTAATTAAGGCACCGAAACTAAAAGACCTAAGCCAAATTGATTTTGAGGCGCTCCGGAAGTTTTTCGATGATGCCGAAAACAAAAACATTGTCGCCGAAAGTTTAAGCGCGGAGCTTGAGGAAAAAATTAAAGAGATGGCAAGGAAGAATAAACTCCGTAAGCATTTTTTGGATCGTCTCAATTCGTTGATTCACGAATATAACTCCGGGTCTCGTGATTTAGATGCGTTCTTTGAGGAGCTTCTTGTACTTGCTAAAGAGTTAAGCGAGGAAGACCGCCGGGCCGTTAAAGAAAAACTCACAGAAGAAGAGTTGGCAATTTTTGACCTTCTCGTGAAGGAAAACTTGGATCCGGATGAGGTAGAAAAAGTTAAAAAAGTCGCGCAGGAGCTATTGGCTAAACTCAAAGCGGAAAAGTTCGTCCTAGATTGGAAACGGAAAGAAGAAACGCGCGCTGACGTAGAAATAACCATTCGGGATACACTCTACGACAACTTACCCGAACCGACCTACTCCGAGCAGGACTGCGAAGACCGAACACAAAAGGTTTATTTCCATATCTATGACAACTATGTAGACGCAGAAGTAAATGTTTACGCGTAGTAGTTTTTTGTTTCATAAACCTTACGACTTCACCCCGGACGATATTAAGATTGTAGAGAATTCAGTAAAATAAATTTATTAAAAATAAAAAGAAAAAAGGCCTGAGTAAATCATAATTGTATGAAATGTGGACAACAAATAAATGCAGGTGATTTTTACTATGCCGAAAGTATGAAAGATAAATTTTTACACTCTTTGCACAAAAAAAAGTTTTGCATTAAATGTTATGAAGAATATTTTAAAAATAAAATATAAAATTTATTAATATGAACGAGGTACCACAAAAAACAGCATTATTTAACCCATTAAACGGCCATCTTGAGCAGTTATTCGGTTATATTGATATGGGTGATTTGGGATTGCCAGATATACAAAGACCTTTTGTTTGGAGGGATGCGAAAGTTCGCGATCTTTTTGATTCTCTTTATAGAGGATTTCCTATCGGGTCGTATTTATTATGGCGTAACACCGCGAGCGGTAGAACTCACCAAATCGGCGTGAAAGAGCATGAACATAAAGATCCTAATTTGTTAATTATTGATGGACAGCAAAGATTAACTGCTCTTTATTCTGTGTTTAGAAGCGTAGCGGTAAAAGATGAAAACTACGAAGATCGTATAATTACGATTGCCTTTAATCCTATTACAGAAGAATTTAAAGTTGCCGATGCCACGACACAAAAAAACTCAGAATTTATCAATAATATTACAGATCTATTTACTAAAGCCAGCACTCGCGTCTTCATCAATTCATATTTGGAACGATTTAGAAAAGAAAAAGACAACCTCAAAAAGAAGTATATTTTACTCATCGAGAAAATAAACGAAAAAGAAGAATTAAACAAGGGCGATGTTGAACTTTTAAGTGACAAGGTCAAAAAACCTGATATATTCGAGGAAAATAAAATTATTTGGGAAAAGATTGGACTGGCTAAAAAAGATATTGTGGAAAACGATGAAGAAGAAAAAGAAGACAATGGCAATAAAGAAGAAACCGACATCGTTGAGATTGTAAATAATGAATTATCTTTGTTTGGTTCTAACGAATTAGAAATAATAAAAACAGCACTATCTAGAGAAGAAATAATTGATGAAGAATTAATTTCGAGCAGAATTGAAAAGTTATATAATTTGAAAAACTATCCATTTAACGCTCTTGAAATTGTCCCAGATTTAACAGAGGAGCAAGTCGCAGAAATATTTACAAGAATTAATAGCAAGGGGACAATATTAAAACAAGCTGACTTTATTCTGACCCTACTTTCTGTCTTTTGGCCCGATGGTAGATATCAGATTGATAATTTTTGTAAGTCGGCAAAGAAAATACCGGAGAAAGAACGACTGGAGTCGCCCTATAATTATATATTTGAGCCAACACCAAAGGACTTAGTTCGTGTCACAGTAGGGTTTGGTTTTGGTAGAGGAAAAATGAAAGATGCATATGCAATACTGACTGGTCGTGATTTTACGACTAAAAAGGTTTCTATATCTTTGCGAGAAGAACAATTTGAAAAATTCGAAGAAACACAAGCAAAGGTTTTAGACAATATGAATTGGCACAGCTTTTTAAAAATCATTTTAGGGCTTGGTTTTAAAAGCAAAGACCTTATTTCTTCATCAAATAATATAGCAAATGCTTATATTCTTTATCTTATAGCGAAGGAAAGATTTGATTTAGATCATAAGGAACTAGAAAAAAATATTGGCAGATGGTTTTTCTTTTCTTCTGTTACAAGTCGCTATTCATATTCCCCGGAAACACAAATGGAATCTGACCTGAATTTTTTTAAGAATGCCAGAGATAAAGATGATTTCATTAGACTACTTAATACTGCAATAGAAAACGAATTAACAAATGATTTTTGGGAAATTACTGTCCCGAACAAATTGTTAGTGTCATCATCAAAAAAGAATGCGATTAGAAATGCGTTTTTTGCCAGTCTTATTCGAAAAGGCGCAAATGTTTTATTCTCTGAAAGAAAAGTCGGGGATTTGTTTGACCCTGCGTTAAAAAAGAAAAAGAAGGATTTAGAAAAGCATCATATTTTCCCAAGAAATTATTTGGTGCAAAAATTTGGTTTAGATCGTCGCCAAATTAACCAAGTAGCCAATTTCACTTATCTTGAGTTTGAAGATAATATTGAAATTAGCGATCAGGCGCCAAGAAAGTACTTTGTTGATATCAAAAACAGGCATTACAAAAATCGAGAAATGGAATTGAAAAAAGTATTAACTGACCACTGTTTGCCTGAAAATTTCTACGAAATGGACTTCGATAATTTTCTAAAAGAACGAAGAAAATTGATGGCAAAAACGGTTAGGGCGGTTTTTGAATCTTTATAATTTTCCAGTGGCATACCAGCTTCGCTGGCACGAAATTCGGCGGTGGCGGAAAAGCCTACTCAAAAAGTCGAAAAATTAGTTGAGAAATAGAAATTATGAAAGATAAAATTTATCACAATAAATTCGCTGGCTTCTACGATTATTTCCAGCATGGTGTGAAAGGCGATGTTAATTTTTATCTCAATTA
>Ga0210049_1004518_pt1 | contig 12121 bp, 10 predicted proteins | sample CryGeyCG2014_300_2_FD_183964 | JGI IMG/M metagenome (GOLD analysis project Ga0210049, IMG submission 183964) | Groundwater microbial communities from aquifer - Crystal Geyser CG06_land_8/20/14_3.00 (SPAdes) (version 2) | ecosystem: Environmental > Aquatic > Deep subsurface > Groundwater | place...
AGGAAAAACAGAGCTAATTTTCTTTACTGGTTTTTCTTCCTAAAAAGATTTCCTAACACAAAACTATCGGATATTAGAAAACATCGTATATAACTAATCCCATCAACACATAATTGCAATTAAGCCTTCTATTTTATCCTCTTTCACGGAAATCCAATGGGCTACCATAGGTAACCGTAATTGAAGATGCTGTATCTCTCCACACCAGGAGAGTGCATCCGTACTGAAACGCTAATATTTAAGTTCCAGTACAAAAACATCTAAAAGGAATAGATTATAATCCTAACACTCTTATCAATTCTTCGACAGAAATATGAAGAGGGTTGAGAATTCCTTTTTTGAGAGTGCCTTTTTTTATTTCTTTATGAAGAGGTACGATTGCAGTTCTGCCGTCCTTGTGTTTGAGTATAACATGGTCTCCTTTTTGTCGGATAAACCGGAAGCCAATTTTGGATAAAGCACGGATAAGCTCTTTTCCTGAAACTACCGGCAGTTTAGGCATAAATTTGAACGGGAACGATAAACTGTTTCTTATATGAAGAAGACGAAGAAACTGTTTCTTTGGTTTCTTCCAGATAAAGTTCTATCGCTTCTTTGATATTTATGAGCGCATCCTCGAAAGTCTCACCCTGTGAAGCGCATCCCGGAAGATCCGGTACCCAGACGGAAAATCCTCCCTGATTCTCTTCCTGAAAAACAGCGGTGTATTCTGATATATTCCTTTTTTTTGTGAGATGGGATGTTTTGATCATATAATCCCATTTTACTTCTTTTAAAGAAGCAACACAATGGTGTTCGTCTAGTGAAAAAAATGTTACGAGTGTTATTCTTTTAAACAAAAAGAAACTTATACTTAATTATCATCGCATAACCTCTTCAATTCGTCGTGAAGGAACATTAGTGTTTCCGGAATCAGAATTTTTCTGATTTCGTGATATTTTTGATAAGGAAGAAGCGTGTCCAGATCCTGGGAGAGAATGGATTGGGTGATATGCCTCTTTATGAAAGAAATTAATTTGGCGATATATTTATCCGGTGCCAGTCCGGTTCTTTCCTGAATTACTTCTTTATTATAAGAATATCCGTGGTAAAAGAAATGATGGATATCGTAAATATCCCTTCCGGCTACTGTCTTGTATTTATTATACCTGTCTGTGACGGCAACCAGCTTATTGGCAAACATAGTGTCAATCGTCTGGCAACCCATATACCGGTCTATTTCCGGAAAATATGAAACTGTGTATATATTAGATTTGGCAAAAGAGGGCAGAGCGTTTAATTTGATGGAATTTCTCCCGTACTTTCTGTTTTCATACTGGAGGACATATGTTAGCAGATATTTATTTTCTGTTTTGACAGTCAGGGCATGGGATTCAAAAACCGATCTGAACGCTTTTCTTAATGGTTTGATTTCTATGCTTTTCTTAAGATCAAAATCAAGGTCTACAGAGAAGCGGTCAAGATATGACAGCATGGAGGCGCATGTCCCGCCCTTGAAATAGAGTGATCGGGACAGAGCGGTATTGTCAACTATGGCTGTCAGAAGACGCAAAAGCTGTGCTTTATGAAGCGCGTCTTCCCGTCGGGGAACGATCATATGAAACCCACCTCCTGTCTTATTTGCCGTACTTTTTTCCAGTCAATCATTTCACGCTGGTCAAAGTGATATTTAGGATTGAAATAGAGAAGATCAGCTACGGCTCGCTCAGGAGTGGCTTGAATAAGGTCTCCGGATTTGGAAATACCGGTATCGTTGTAAAGATATTTATCGTGCATCTTCCTGGTTAGGAACTGATATTTGTCCAAATGAAACTTTCTGGATACATCGGAAACGAATGTGTATGGATAAACCGTTTGGGTGATTAAACCGGCCTGTATCAGGATGGTTTCCGTACTCAAATAAGAATAGCGGTGGATCAGACTCATCCCAAGTTTTACCATATCAAGACGATCTATAGGGATGGTAGAATAGAGTCCTTTCTGCAAAGGGATAAGAATGCCTTTTTGGACGAAGCGTTTTATGGCTGTATAAAGGGTATTTTTATTGGTGATATTCCATAGGATACCCAAATCATTGGTATGGAATAGCTTTCTGTCCTGCTTAAGTAGTTTATCTATCTTGTACATATATGTACAGAATAATATAACTTAGTATAAAAAGCAAGGGGGGAGTATATTTATTCCATTTCAGAGAGAAATGATTGGAGGTCTGAGGTGTATTTTTGGTTTCCAGTACCGATCAAAGTGATCCTATAGACATACTCAATATCCGGTTTAAGATTGCTTAAAATGACAGCATGTTGAATTTTAAAATCTCTTGAGACATGGGTGGAGCTAAGTTCCAGGGTGGAGGGCCCGTATTCGATATAGGATTTGTAGGGCTTCCGGGTGGAAAATGAAATTGCGGTAGCAGTAGGGGAGATGGTATTTACCTGCATATTGGCAATTTCCTCCGCGGCCATTGTGCGGCCTATTTTCGTCTGCCAGAGTGATCTGACAGTCAAAAATGTAGATGCAATAAGAAGCGAGGTAAAAAAAAGCGGGGCAAAAGCTACTGTCATTTTTGGGAAAAAGGCAGGTTTCTTCTCAGGAATATTTGACTCCCTCCAACCATCCTCTTTTTTGAATTTTTCCAAAGTTTTTTGTGAGGTCCAAAGGCCATGGCAGCGGGGACATCTATGTACTTGAACTTTGGCAGGCAGGCTGTCCGGAGCAAATTTTTCCAGCGAAATATGGTCCTGGGGACATAGTTTTTCTTTGAGTATATGGGGATGGTTATGGGGAATGACAGTGATTTTGGCTAGGCGTGAAACCTCATGATAGGGGATTTTATTTATTTCAAACGGGTCAAACCAGGTACCACCGCACCGTCCGCAGTGGTCCACTTCAAAGCGCTCGCCGGAAGCGGTGACTACTGATATTTTCTGTAATGTAGACTTACAGGATGGACAGAACATGTAACATTAAACATACAACATTTAACATATAACATTCAACAAAGAACATTAAACAGACCTGCCCGCAATCGCTTCCGCCAGTAACTGTGTAGCTGTGGGCGGATGCAGGCGGGTAACATGTAATATTAAACAGATAAAAGATAATCCTTCGACAAGCTCAGGACAAGCATATAACAGTGAACACTTTAACTTCTCTTAATTATCAATTTTCAATTAAACTATCAATTCCTAACCAACCAACGATCAACTAACATTCAACATTAAACAGATAACAGTTAACAGATAACATTAAACATTTAACATTAAACAGATAACTGATAACCAGTAACTTTCAACTAACTAACTAAGTAACCAACTAACTAAGTAACTAAGTAACTAAGTAACTAACTAGTCCCCCCTCTTATTAAAGTTAAGCCCCAGTACCTCAAGATCAAGTACATCTACACTGTTATCCAGGTTAAAGTCCGTATACTTGGTTGTGACTCTACCCAGGAACTCTGATACCAGTATGTCAAAGTCAGCGATGTTAATCCAGTTGTAACTAAAGGTATCAGTATCCCCAAGAAGAAGAGACTTACCAGATAACAGAGAAGAGGAAGGCTTAAGATCTCCACAGCTGGTATTCTCTATAGTACAGTCCAGGGTAGAACCTGAGACAAGAGACACATTGTTATATACCCTTCCTATAGAGGTAGTCAGCTTGACATAGACCTTGTAGGTACCACTACTTCCCAGATTAAAGGATATTCCACTACCCTTAGTCCTGTATATCCTATCTCCCTCACGTACTAAAGCTATACTACCTGTATACACCTTTGTCCCTGAACTGTTTACTATATCTACCTTTACCCTGTCTTGTGGTACTTCAGAAGTACCCATCCTGGGAATACCAACCTTAAAGGAGAGGGTAGTTGTCTGTGGGCCTGGGGTAACTGTCACTGTAGGGACAGGAGTAAGAGTAGGAGTAAGAGTAAAAGTAGGAGTAACAGAAGGTATTCTGGTGGGGGTGGGGGTGAGAGTGGGGGATGGAGAAGAAATAGGGGTTAAGGAAGGTACAGGAGTTTTAGTAGGATAAGGAGTTTTTGTCGGAGTGATCGTGTTAGTCGGAGCCGGAGTAAGAGTGGGTATGCCGGAGAGTTTATATTTAATGTTTAAATTCACGGTATTTTCGTCATGATCTATCTGCATTACCTCAAGATTATTGATTTGGTCTACGAAATTGTGTCCATCTGATAAATAAGAATCGATTGAATCAGAGATAAATTCATCATCTTCGCTTTTTGGAGTAGTATCGATCTTACAGGCACTGAAGTTATTATCCCCACATCCGGATATATTGTGAAGATGGATAAAAGCACCTTTAAGGAGCGGTCCTGTCCACCAGCCGTTTTCCCAGGCTGGCGTAAGATAATATCCTACATAATAATACTCATTGGTGTCTTCTTTTCTTATTTTTATCAAAACCGGTTTGCCTGTATTTGTGTTTTCGGTGTTCATGACGGAAAGGGCTATTTGCCTGTTATAATTATCCTGGTTTATTTCTATGGTATTTCTATCCGGTATCCACCCAAGTAGAAGTCTATGTACACTGTTTATCTGGGTGAGTTGAGCAGATGATATCCAACCTCCCCCCATGATGTCTGAGTAGTCTCTGTCAAAATAGGTTGTATTACACCTGTCATAGCTGTCAATAGCTTTGTCCCCACAGTCTATTCCCCTGGCATGATATAAGCCCAGATTATGTCCCAGTTCATGTTTGAACACGTTTTTCCCGGAATATTGTGCATCTGGTGAAGAATAACGACTGTCAAACAAATGCAGATTTATAAAACTTTGTTTACCACCGATATATGCGTAGCCTGCGGCGCAGCTGTCGTCATACGATTGATAAGCGAGAATATAAGAGACTAAATCATAATTATCATAATTAAAATTACTTATACTTTTGGTGTAATTGTTTATCAGGTTAGCGATTTCCTGAAGATGCGGAAGCGGACAACCGGCATATTCACTGGTAAGGCCGACGTCAGCTGTGTCATACCAACCGAAAACATCTCCGCTTAAGCTGAACTGGTTAAATGAGTTTTCTTTATACCAATTGCTTATAGAATCAGGGCTGGCGGAAACCAGGTCATTTACTTGGTTGACAGTTTCAAGGGGTACCCGGTCGTCTTGATTGGTTATCAGAATGACTGCCAGTTTTTTATTGCCTATGGAATTCAGAGTTCCGAAAGACTGGAGTGAAGGGAAACTTTTTTCCAAGTTCGATAGTATAATTTGGTTGTTTGCGATCTTTCCGTCAACCGTAATTCGTCGACCGCTTTGCAGGGATGTTGGCTTTGAAGATGGAAAAATCAGTTCATATTTCTTTCCGTCAAGTGTACTGACAATAAAATACTTATTGATACTTGGCTGTTTTTTTGTTTCTTCTATGTGGAGGATTTCTAAGACACCGGTGTAATTTGGTTCAGGATTATTCGCTTTCATAGAAAGTGATTGTTTGTGAGAATTGATAAAGCTACTAAGTGTTAAGATAATAATAATCAGGAAAATAAAAAAAAGAAGAGAAATGATGGATATTAATTTCCGATCAGTAGGTTGTGTGTGACAAGCATTATTTATTAGAAACCTGGGGATATTGTTTTTGCCTTTGAAAGACTCCATATAATAATTAAAAAAAGTGAAGAGCTGCTTCTTTTTTAGAATATTCCTTAAAGAAATCCCGAATCGGACTTGGGGAGTCTTCACTTAATCATCTGGTTAGCTTTGATTGTCTCCACTATCTTTTGGGAAAAGAGAAGTTTGCCTTCATCGGACGGATGCAGGTGGTCGCCCTGGTTTATATATTTCCCATACCCGTTTCCCTCGCTGTCTATAGAAGGGTGGTATGAGTCTGCAAGCGGATATCCCTGGGATGTGGCAAAGTTAATCATGTTCTGGAGGTAGGCTTTTGTGATGATGGCTGACTGCCATTTGAGGTCCAGGTTCCAGTTAAGCTTTCCATCCCCGAAGGTTTTGGTATCAGGACCGATGGTGACAGCCAGGATAATCTTGGTGTTGGGAGATTTTTCTTTGACTGTATCTATAATTCTGGCTATAGTAATCCACTGGTGGTCCAGGTCGGAAAGCTGTCCTCCCCAATGGTTGTATGCAAAAGATTCGACGACCAGGATATCCGGCTTGTACGAAAGGAGAGGAGGGTAGCTTTTCCCCAGGTATGTTGTAGTATTGGTCAGTCTTTTAAGTCCGCTTTCCATATCTGTTGATCCCTGGCCGTAGTTAAGAAGCGCAAAGGAGTATTTGGGATATTCCTTCCGGAGGAGACTTTTTAAGTGAGGCAAGTCGTTTCCCAGAGTGTCCACCATGGAATCACCCAGAACAGCTATCGTGTAGGTGGTTTGTATGGGATTTTCGTTTATATCTCCCGTGTAATTGGCAGAATACGTTAGTTTGGACGAAAGGGATTGATTATTTTGGTCGGTTTGGGGTTTTAGAACGCTATGAACCTGGGCTATCAAAGTCGGAATTGGAATATAAGGCGTTGGGGGTAGGTTTTCTGCAAGCGGAGGAGTAGGTGTAGGATAATAGCCAAGATTTTCTGATAGTAGGTTTTTTTGATTCGGTATCTGGTTTTGGGTCAGTAGTGTTTTCGAGCGGTTATCCTGAAAATCCTTCATCGATTCTTTGTAAGACTGGTCCAGTTTGGCGAGAAGCTCTTTGATTTGTAGAGCTTTGGTTTGCGGATCGGGAGAAAGATTGTCTGAATAAGCGATCAAAGAAGTAGTAGTACTCACCTGAGATGCAAGTGTTTCAGCAGGATTTTTGTTAGCCAGGATATCACCAAAAGTGAAGGATGGTTGCTCCGCATTTTCTTCTTTTGCGATAAATTTTACGGTTGTATTCTTATTCTCCGGATTGGGTTTAGTCGAAAGAAAGGATAGCGTAGAAATGGACTCAAGATATTTTCCCAGAGCAGTTTTTATTTTTTGCGGGAAGTTCAGGATGCCGGTATTATTTTTTACGTTCGGGGTAATCATTTTTGGTGTTTCAATATATTCGGAGCTGTATTCGGAATTGTCTTGGGGGATGGGACGGATTAAATCCTGTGCGAGAACCTGGTTTAACGGGGCAGCAAAAATTAGAAAAAGAATCAACCAAAAACAAATAATCCGGACAGGACTTAGCATGTTAAATTCAGTATAAAGAAGTCACGGGAAAAATGTCAAAGAGGAAAATAGGGGATAGATAGAAAGTAAAATACAAATCCAAAATCCGAATATCGAAATACGAAATAATATCAAAATCCAAATGGTCAAAATATAAAATATTCTAGTAGAAATAATCTTACATTCTTATTACGTTTTGAGCATTTGATATTTAGTAATTAGAATTTGTTTTGATATTCGTGCTTCGGATTTCGAGTTTTGAATTTATATTCTGTTCCACCTAAAACCATTTTGCCTTTTGCCTTTTGCTTTTATTTACTACATTCCCTCCAAAGTCCTCTGCCGTTTTCTCTTGCCTCTTTCTCCTTTTGGGCAAAGGTTGTGGCATATTTCATATCCGGAGGGATAGTCTCGGTTTTGGCGAAACCCTGTTCCACCAGGAATTCGTTTATTAAGATGTCGTCAATCCAGACATAGCGCAGTATTCTGTCGTATTTATCCTTGTCGTTTGTATCCTTTTCCAGCTCGACAGTCTGGCCTTCGACCAGCTCTTTGTTTACTTTGGCGGCCTGAGTGGCAAAACATTCCGCCTCTTTTTCTTTGGTACTAAGTTCCGGAGTATTTATTCCTATATAGCGGACTCGTCTATTATCCGTAAGCTCAACAGTATCACCGTCAACCACACGCAGGACTTTTGCTTTTTCCCTATTTGTTACGGTAGGAGTTATATTATTTTGCCCGGATTCAAACGAAGTAGGATAAGGCGGTGACTTATTTGCTTTCGAAAACAGGTTGTTAAGAAACTGCGGTTTATATATATTGAGGTTTACTAATATTACTCCGGAAATGACAAGCAGTATCCCGATTACCTGGTGTAATCTGATTTTTTCCTTCAGGATTATCACAGAAAGGATAACGGTGATTACCACAGAAGTATTGGAAAGAGGGACGATGACGGAGGCGAGTCCTTTTTCCAGGGCGGTAAAATAGGCAATATTGCCGATGTTAAACAGAATGATGCCCAAAACCGAGTAAATCAAACCCGGTCCGATTTTAATAGTCAGAGGTTTTTTGGATCGGTAAAAAGGTTTCCATAAAATAATAACGGTTATTTGGGCGAGAGAAAGCAGCATCAGGAAAGTAGCATGGTTTATTTGCCCAAGTGATATTTTCTCAAGATAGCCGGATATACCGTATCCCAGAGAAACAAGAATAGCCAGGAAAGCCCATTTTTCAGGTTTTAATTTGATATTGCCTGAGATGGAGAGAGTGATGACACCCGTTAAAGTGAGCAAAATTCCCATAGATGAAACCAGATTCAGTTTTTCACCCAGGAAAAGTAAGGCAAGGACAACAGTGATAATTGGGTTAGAAGAAATAATTGGTGAGATGAGACCGATATTGCCGAGAGTAATAACATAATAATTTAAGGCATAAATGACCGATACAAATAAAGTTGCCAGGATCGGAAAAAAGGAGATTAAAAGCAGGTTGCCTCCATTTAAAGCTCCATAAATCATCCAAAGGGGGAAAGCGATAAAGACAGCATCCAATGCATATACCTGCCAAGGGCTAAGATGGGACAATCCTTTTTTTACAAGGATATTACCGATACCCCAGGAGAATAAGATTATGGTTAAGTAGATAAGCATTTAACATTTAATCCTTCGACAAGCTCAGGACAAGCAGATAACAATAAACAACTCCCAACTATTAACTATCTAATAAACCATCAACAAATAACTGATTTATTCGGAGATAATCCTTATTTTCGCATTGTCAAGATATGCCTGGTACTGCATGCCGCTTTTAAGCTGTACTCGGTAGAGCTTGCTGCCCGTCTCCAGTGTGATTTTGTCGGAGGTTATTGTTTGCGACTCGCGTCCGTTCATAATTACATGGCTTCCCCAAACCATATGTCCGTCAGTTACATCATATAACCTAGCTTCAATTTGACCGTTTTGGGTGGGATTTCGCAGTGAAGCGATAAAATATGCCTCCTTGATATTCCGGTAATTACCCGGATCTATCATGGTTTCTGTGGCGGTTATGTCTTCCCAATCAGACTTCGTGGTATTGCCGCTTCCCAGGGGAATGTAGTATTCAGATGGTTTTGAAATCATAGCTTGTGATTGGGATAAAGCTGATAATTCTTGATCTGTAGCTCCGATTCTGTCAGTAGCCTGGGTAGCATCTTTTATCACTGCAAGACAGCTTAGCGGACAGGTAAGGTCCTTTGTCCCGGGGATGTTATCCTGTTGTAATGGTGTCGCAGTAGGGTTGGGTTTGACTGCTGTTGAGATGTCAGACAATCGGATAACAGATTGGGGTGAGAAAATTTGAAGGTCCAGGATAAAAAGATTAATAGAAACAAGAATAAGCAGGAAAATGATAATCAGGTGTGAATGAAGGCTTTGTTGCATAAACTAAAGATAGTTTACAGTTAATGGTTCATGGTCGGTAGTTCATTGTTAATGGTTCATTGTTAATAGTAGTTATACCCATCTTACTCAGGTTTGCAACTTAATTAGTTGCAATAGCTGATTAGATGGGGCTATGCTGGAAAAACTTATTTCAAACCTGAGTTTTTTCAGTATACCAACTGCCAACTAACTAATTAACAAACCAACCAAGTAACTAACTAACCAAGTAATTATCAATTAAATAATATTTCAAAACGTTGCCGGTACATCCGTAGGATTCAACCCGGGACCCGGATTGTTTAGTGGATACTGGAGGTTTGGTTCTGCCACAGGTTGATTATTAGAGTTAGGGGGAGGCGCCTGGGTAGTTTTCGGGAATTGAGCATTCGGTGGCATCGGCGGACGATTCTGATTGTCAAATGGGGGCGGTGTCAATCTGTCTTTTTCAGAAACAGGGGAAGGTGAAAGAAGAGGCTTTTTCTCCGGAAAACCCGGGCATTCTTTGGGATGCTTCTCACAGTAGGCTTTGCATTCGCCTTCTGTCTTGCAGCCTCCGGGACCTAAAAATGTGCCTGTTTGCGTTTTGTTTGATAGAGAACCTAGAGAAGCTTGAGGAGATGGTTGTGGCGCATTTGCGCTATTTGGTTGCGATTTCTTGTCTACGAAACCCGGACAGTCTTTGGGATGTTTCTGGCAATACTCCAGACATGCCTTGTCAGAAGTACAACCGCCCGGACCCGGATGCTCTGCATCCAGCTGTTGTTTGGTAGGGGGTGTACCGCTTATAACAGGTTGCATCATATTGGAAGGTTGGGGAATTTGAGGACCAACGTTATGCTTTCTCCACATTTGCATGCATTTCTCCTTGTTTTCCTTCTTTGTACAAAATTTAGCACATGTATCTTGTGTATCACAGCCAAGTTCTGTTTTTGCCTCTTCAAGCAACTTTCTCATCTCTTCCATGTTTTGTTCCCGTTTCTCGATCTCTTCTTTTTTGACTAGGCCGTATTTCTGGGCTACCTCGAAGCATTTCTCACGGTTAACCGGCTGGTCGCAGAAGTTTTTGCAGGAACTTGCACCGTCACAACCAAGTTCACCTTCCATTTGCTGTATTACTTCTTGAGATGGGCCTTGCTGGCCTTCACCAGGCGGAGATCCCAAATTGTATTTCTTAGAAAAATTGAAACATTTTTCTCTATTTTCTGTTTTATCGCAAAAACTCATACAGGCTTCTTTGGTCTCACACCCAAGTTCTGTTTTCGCGGCTTCCACTATCTTAGTTTCGTCAACATTTTCTTTGATAGGTTTATTTTTTACCAGTCCTTTGTCTCGGGCATAACTTGCACATGCCTGTTGGTTATCCGGCTGGCTGCAATAGATAAAACAATCCTGTGCCGTATTGCAATTCCCCAGTTCCAAAATAGGATAGTTTATATTAATATCCGTTTCCCCAAGAACATCCGGATTCATCACATATTTTCCGTAAGACCAACAGGCAGGGGTATTTTGGGGGATTTGGCAGTAAAGTGAGCATTCTTTAGCATCACGGCAGTAATTCAGCTCAGAGATGGGGTAATTGTAATATTGAGCATGAGTTGATTGGGGATAAAAAAAGAAAAAAAGAAATAAGAATATAGAAATCCGAAATCCGAAACACGAAATTCTAAACAAATTCGAATGACAGAAATTCAAATAATCAAAACAAAAATGTTTTGAATTTTGGAAATTAGAATTTTGATATTGTTTAGTATTTCGATATTCGAGTTTCTTATTTCTCATTTCATCTCCTCAAACGGATTCTGGTAAGGCGCGCTGGCAGCCGCTGCTGATTCGGTGGCATCAGTAAAAGGATTTTCATATGTGCCAAAAGGATTGGATAGGATAGCTGTAGGACTGGCAAAAGGATTATCTAGTGCAATTGTAGGACTGGCAAAAGGATTCATGTCCGGCGTAGGCGAAGGAGAGGGTTGAGCTGTAGGTGCTTGAACTAGGGGAGGAGGAAGTATAGGAGTAGGCATGACAGTAGGAGTTTGCAGGAAACCAGCCGGAAGATACGAAGCAAGGAATGGGAATTGTTCAACAATAGCATTTTTAAAGAAATAGACTGACCCGATAGAGGCTCCGGTAACGATAATAAGGATAACAGTGATTGCCATGATGGGAAATTTCCTTTTTTGTGGCAGTGAGGCAAAGGTTTCGGATATAGACGGTGCTTGGGTGTTTATAACCGGTACAGTAGGAGTATGTTCAGGTAATCTGGCAGAAGTATCCTCATGCGTGGGAAGATTATTTGCATCATTTGACGGAAAACCGGGTGTATAATTCGGGGTTACAGATGAAACTTCAGTTGCCTGGTAAGAGGGAATTTCGGCGCTGCTCGGGGCAGATGACGGGATGTTGGGGATATAAGGTGAACTTTCGGTGTTTAGAGTATCCTGACCGACTGGGTTGGAAGGCGGTTGATTTGTATTATTTATCGCAGGAACAGGATTATTTGCGGGGTCGATATTTGAAATTGGGATTGATGGTATGACCGGAGCAGAAATATCTGAGGCGATGGGTGTAGGTTCAGGAT
>Ga0210049_1004521_pt1 | contig 12115 bp, 12 predicted proteins | sample CryGeyCG2014_300_2_FD_183964 | JGI IMG/M metagenome (GOLD analysis project Ga0210049, IMG submission 183964) | Groundwater microbial communities from aquifer - Crystal Geyser CG06_land_8/20/14_3.00 (SPAdes) (version 2) | ecosystem: Environmental > Aquatic > Deep subsurface > Groundwater | place...
ATCCACAAGCGGATTTTGAATAATCCCGCCCAGCGTTTCCGCCCGCCTCCGCTTCGCTTCCGCCGAGCAAAACAGAAAAATTTTCTTAAACATTTTTTAGTTGCGCGCCCCCAAATTTTTTTCAATTAAGGAAACGAAAATTTTTCTGTTTTGATATTCTGCTAACGCAGAATTGCGGAAACGCTTTCCACCCCCGGTCCGCCTTCGGCGGACAACAGGCGGGCAAAAATTCCTTCCCCTGCAACCCATTCCTTTTTGCCCACCCGCCTTTACCTATTCTGTGGGTAAGCCGCTGATAATAAGGCGTAAGGACTTATCTCTTTTTTCCGTGTGCTCCCTTATGATTTTTTACTCCCTGATTTGTGTTGACTATAAATTTATTTTGATTTATCATTATAATAGATATGAAGCAGATAATACAATTTATATTATACATTTTAATGGTATATCAAGGAAAAGGATATGTCAAGTAATATTTCTAAATCAAATATTGCTCAAAACATCAAAAGATTAAGGCAAAAGAAAGGTATTTCACAGGACCGGCTTTCTAAGTTGGCCGACTTGTCTTTGAATACAGTCGTAAATATAGAAGCCGGTAATAATCCTAATCCTACAATTGAAACTTTAGAAAAAATTGCTAAAGCATTAGAAGCTTCAATTGATGGGTTATTAAGAAAATAGATTCAATTTATGAAAGACAGAATAAAAAACTCAAGTAAGTCGTTTGACAAAGTTATTTCTTCTGATATAATAAAACTCAGAAAACGAGAATATAAAAACCTTGATAGAACCTTAACAATTAAAACTTCTAGTAAAAGGAGGAGATGTAAGATGATGAAATATGATCTTCATGTGCATACTTTAGCCAGCGGTCATGCTTTTAACACGATTTGGGAGTTGGCATCTTATGCTAAAAAAAACAATATAGAAGTTATTGGGATAATTGATCATGGACCGAGCATGGAGGGTGCTTCACGATTAGGATATTTTGAGATGTTGAAATGGTTACCCGAAGAAATAGAAGGCGTTAGAATAATTTCTGGTTGCGAATCTAATGTTATTGATTTGGAAGGTAATATAGATTTACCATTATCTCTTCAAAAGGAACTTGATTTTATTGCAGTAGGCTTGCATAAACGGACACCATTTCCAGAAAAAACGGATATAAGACAGAATACTAAAGCATTAATACGAGCTATTCAGAAAAATCGTATACACATGGTTGTCCACCCATATCGTCTTGATTTTCCTATTGATATCGAACAGGTTTATAAAGTAGCCAAAGAGTATAAAGTTTTGTTTGAATTAAATCTGTCATTGTTGAGATGCTATGGTGATTCCAAGAAATTGCTTGAACAAATATTTTTGATGCTCGAGCTAATCAAATCAAGTAATGATAAAGTTGTTGTAACCAGCGATGCACATATTGTTACTGAAGTGGGAGATGATTCTATTCTGAAAAGATTAAGTATCAATCTCCCTGCTAATTTAGTTTTAGGTGAGGTCGACGGCTATCAAGAAATCATAGAATTCCTGAAAAGGAGGTAAAACAATGGCAAAAACAGTAGAGCTTTTGGAATGCAATAGTTTCTTCATTTATCCGAAGAAACCTTTCAATTTTGAAGGAACATTCTTTAAACCGTCTCATTTCCCCTCAAAATTAGTTGTTTACGACAAGAGAAACTTGATACAGGGAATTCGGATAAATGGCGAGTTTTTTGGCTTGGTTATTTCGGATGCCGGCACCAAAAGGGCTCCGTGTATTAGTGTTAAAGTATATTCTTCAAAAGGTGTATCTAATGCAATACAAAATAGAATAAAGGACGAGTTGATGGTCAGATATGACCTTGATGTCGACATAGCAGATTTTGGAAAGCATTTTCGGTCAGATGAGATACTCGCTAAGCCCCTAAAGAAATGGGAAGGCATGAGACCTTCAACCGCTTATTCATTGTATGGTTTTTTGATGGTGGCGACAGTTCTGCAAAATGCGACCGTGGGACGAAGTATTAAAATGATGGACTCGCTTTTACAGAACTATGGAGTGAGGCTGATATTCCAAGGCTATGAGGTATTCGAAATTTGGGAACCGAGAGACATAGAAAAAGTTACAGAAGAAGAATTAAGAAATTTGCGGATCGGCTACAGGGCGAAGATTATAAAAAAGATTTCTTACGCTTTTGCATCTGGTGAAATTGATGAAAAAGAATTGCGGAAGATAAAAGATAGAGAGATTATCGCCAATAAACTTCGCTCTCTTTACGGAGTTGGTCCACAATCTGTTTCTTACATTCTTTTTGAAGTATTTCATTTCTACGATGCTCTTAATCATCTTTCTCCATGGGAAAGAAAGATTGTATCAATGTTGCTTTTTGGCAAGAAAACGGTTCCGGTGGAGCGAATTATTACTTTTGCTAAAAAACGCTGGGGTCAATGGTGTATGCTGGCTGTTCATTATCTTTTTGAAGATCTTTTCTGGAGAAGCAAAAAGGAACAAATTCCTTGGTTGGAGGAGGAAATAAGAAAATAAGCGCCGAATGTTTTGATAATCGGCGCTTTTATATTTTGGGTATTGACATTTTTTTTGAATTTTGTAAACTTAAAATGGTTCTTTTACAAAAAAACTATAAGAGAGAAAGGAGGTATTCGATATGCGACGAGATACTGTTGTTCTGTATCAGCCGAAGGTTGATTTTTTACCGTATTATCCTTGTTTCTGGGCTCCTCTGTCGATTTTATCTGTGGCGGCGCCAGTGGTCAAAAAAGGAATCAGAGTGATTATACTTGATGGAAACCTGGATGAGCATTCGAAAGACAGAGCTATTGTTGCAGAGAACATATCCAGGTGTATCTGTGTGGGTATAACATCAATGATTGGTGGACGTCAGCTGGAAAGAGGTTTGGATTTTGCCACCTATGTAAAATCTCTTTCAGTAAACTTGCCGATAGTATTTGGAGGACCGGGAGCGAGCGTGATTCCCGATCAACTTATAACTGTTCCGGAAATAGATTTTATAGTTTTGGGCCAAGGAGAAAAACCATTTTCTGATTTGGTTGATAATTTAGTTGCGGGTACAGATAACAATCATGTTCCCGGAGTTATATTGAAAGGTACAGATGATTCCAAAAAAGTTATCCCGACTATTTTAGATAAGAATCTTTTTCCGCCATATCCATGGTATTTGTTGAATGTTGAGAAATATATCCGTGAAGATCGCTATCTCGGTCAGAGAGTATTAAACTATGTCTCCAGTCAAGGATGTCCTTACAGTTGTGGCTATTGTAGTGAAGTTGCGGTTTATCATTCTCGTTGGACGGCCTTTACCGCCAAAAGAACTTTTGAGGAAGTGAAATACTTAGCCAAAACATTTTCGTTAGAAGGCATTAAATTCTATGACGCAAATTTTTTCGTTAATTTCAGGCGAGTCACAGAATTTGCCGGCTATTTACTAAATGACGGTATTGGCATTAAATGGGGTGCTTCAGCTCATCCGAAAAACATTATAAAGCTGTCTGACCAGTTAGCGGAAATAAAGCAATCGGGTTTAAGTAGACTTTTAATAGGTGCGGAATCAGGATCTCCAGAAGCCTTAAAGTATATTAGAAAAGGTTGCACAACTGAAGAAATTCTGCTCGTAGCTGAACTTTGCGCTAGATTTCGAATCGCGGCAGCATTTACATTTATTGTTGGATTTCCCGGTATGAAAGAGGATATAAAGGCAACTTTAGGCACAGTATTAGAGATGAAAAAGATGAGTGGAGATTTTGACATCAAGATCCATTTTTATGCTCCTTTCCCCGGCACTCCACTCTATCACGAAGCGCAGAAGAGTGGATATCGCGCTCCGGACTCGCTGAAGGATTGGTCTGTATACGATTACTATCTTGTACAGACCCCTTGGTTAGCCAAAAAAGAAGAGATAAAAGTGAGGATGTTTGGCGACTTCTATTGTGATTTTCTTTATCCCCCATCTTGGTTCCTTGATTTTATATCTGAGAAACCACTGGTGCGTTGGGTTTACGCTTACTTACGTAGGCTGGCAGAGCTTCGTTGTAGATTTCATTTCTATAAAGTTCCTTTAGAAAGAATGTGGTTTAAGATGTTGACAGGAAAAGATATTTTCTAACGAGCTAACCACAAAAGGAGGTAACTATGAAAATCGGTATAGAGAAAACGCCACATCTGAGGATATGTATTACAGAAAGATGCGCGCTTACTTGTTTTTATTGTCGACCTGGCGGTGAAGCATGTAGAGTTTCGAATAAAGCGGAAATGACTCTTCGCCAAATATATCAGTTGGTTAAGATATTGGCCGATCGTGGGATTACACATTTAAAGATTACAGGGGGAGAGCCGTTGCTAAGGAAAGATATTCCCAAAATGGTTTCGATTCTTAAGTCCGTAAAAGGTATAACAAATATTCAGTTGGTGACTCGTAGTCACAAGGCGGGAAATATAGCCGAACAACTTAGAGATTCGGGGCCCGACTCGATTACTTTCAGTATGGATAGTTTAGACCCATTTACTTTTTACCGCATTTCACAAAATAGTCGTCTAGATCTTTTATTGAAAGCTATTAAGAAAACCCACAAGGCCGGTCTGAATTTGCAGTTTAATATGGTTGTGATGCGTGGCGTGAACGAACACGAGATAACCAAAATGATTGAATTTGCTGGTCGTTATGGAGCTGTTCTGAAACTTTTGGATCTTATGAATATGCCAGGAGATCCGAAATTTTTGGATTTTTATTATATGCCCCTCGACCAGATTGCTACTGATTTAAAAGAAAAAGCTGTGAGTTATAGCTTAGAGACACAACCTGGTGGTCTCGGGACACCAATGTCAAAATTTTTAATGCCAAACGGAGCCACCATACTCGTAAAGGATGCAAGAGTTGGTACTTGGTATGGTGATGTTTGTAAAGAATGTAAAAATTTCCCGTGCCAGGATGCAATAATGGCTCTTCGTCTGACTGCTGATGGTTGTTTACAAAGATGTCTTTTACGTCAGGACAATTTAATAGACCTGCTTTCGATGGTAGAAAATTTTGAATCAGAAGACTCGATAAAAAAGGTTGTTGATTCAGTTTTAAATACTTTTCGAAAAGCGGTCTACCATGAAAAAGCCTGGCAGCCATAAGACATAAGACTAAGGGTGGAAGTTATTTGTTAAAAATAACTTCCAAATAACTTTCACCTATTAATTTTTTGTTAACAAATGGTTATCCAAATAACTGGTAATTATTTGTTAGTAAGAAAGCACCTTTACAAATAAAAATAAGGAGAAAGGAGGAATATGCTATGAAAGCTCTTGTTTTGGGCGGAACTTATTTTATCGGAAAGGTTTTGACACAGAAGCTTCTTGAGGCAGAGAATTATGAAATTACCCTTCTTAATAGAGGGACTAAAGAACAGGAGATTAAATCTTTACCGCTAAATCTTATTAAGATTGATCGGACTGATGGAGAGGGCATGCGGAAAGCATTAAGCAACAAGGTTTTCGATATAGTGTTTGATATGTCAGGTTATAATGAAAAAAATGTAAGCTTAGCTGTATCGGTATTAAAAGGAAGAATAGGTCAATATATCTTTTGTAGCAGTGTTGCTGTATGTCGTCAGCCCCCGGACCTTTGGCCCCTTACAGAAGATCATCCGAAGTGTATTTCGATTAAAGATGGTGAATATGGTTTCAACAAATGGCAAGCCGAGAGTTTTCTTTGGAACGAAGTGCAGAAGGGAGAACTAAACATAACGGTCGTCCGACCAGTTTATGTTTATGGTCCTTATAACTACCGCAAACGCGAGACTTTTATATTTGAAAAAGCTCTGAAAGGATTACCATTGTGCATTTGCGGTAATGGAGAAAATATTGTTCAATTCGGTTTCGTTGAAGATTTGGCTGAGGCGATGTTGCTTATGGCAAATAATAAGTTGGCTTACGGTGAAGCATTTAATGTTAGCGGGAACGAACTAGTAACCGTGGACACTTTCATACGTTTAGCAGCTAATGCGGTGGGGAGAGATATCGGGATAATTCACAGAGATGAAAATATACCTGGCGAATCGGATCTCTTTCCAAAGATTCATCGTTTCGCTGATGTTAGCAAGGTAAGGGAAATACTGGGAATAGTTCCTAAATTTTCTCTTAAGGAAGGATTAGCAAAAACTGCCCAATGGTGGCTAAGAAAGGAGAGACAAAATGGACAATAAAAAAGAAGTTTTGCTTCAAGACCTTGAGTATGTTACAGACAACATGAGTGATGAAAGTATCAGATGTTATAGAAGTATGGTGGAAAGTGGAGAAAATCCATTTCCGTCAAAATTAGCAGAATCTGTTAACGCAAATGATTTTAGAAAAGCAGATATGGGAAGTTTTGTAATTGCTGGGAGGATTATTGGTGAGACAACAAAAAATGGAGTAAAATTTTTTGAATTGTCTCATAAATATGGTACAATTCTGGTGGAGATACCGAAAAAAACAAATGTCCAAATAGGCGATATTGTTGAGGTGTCCTCAAATAAATTTGATGGTACCGTTAGGTCTCCTTCTATCAGAGTGATAACTAAATCTTTTGTTCGGCTTTTAAGAAAAGATGATTGGGAAAAAATGAGTGATGATTTCAAAAAACAGCACAGAGACATAGAGATGATCGTAAATGAAGAACTGAAAAAAAGATTTATTCAGAGAAGTAAGATAAATTCTCTGATCAGAAGGTTTTATGAAGATAGAGGATTTATTGAGGTCGAAACTCCGCTTATGCAGCCTTTTCCGGAAATAGCTCCCGTTAAACCGTTTGTTGTGGAGGAACCAAGATACAGCCAGACGTGCAACTTAAGGATAACAAACACTGAATATATGAGAAGGTTGATGGTTGCCGGATTTGATAGAATATATCAGCTTGGAAAATGTTTCAGAGATGAACCTTTATCGTTCAGGCATTTTCCTGAATTTACGCAATTAACGTTCGGAATTGCATTTGCTGATTATAATGCCCTTATGAAAAACATCGAAGAATTATTATACACGATAAACATCGAGATTAATAATAGTTCTATGATTAATTTTCAAGGGCAGAAACTGGATTTGACTCCACCTTGGCAAAAAATTAGCGTGAGATCGGCATTGATTAAATATGCAGGTCTGGATATCGAGGAATTCAGCAACCCCGATGATTTATGTGATAAAATTGTGAGCAATGGCCTTTCCATACCTGAAAGGTTTGAATATGGTGGTTTTCTCAAAATGGCAGCATTGGTAGACAAGTTAATTGAGGATTGTGTTAGGGATAAGTTAGTGCAACCAACCTTTCTTTGTGAGTATCCATGGTATTTAGGGGGTCCAGCTAAAGAGCTTGATGATAATCCTAAATACAAAAAAAGGTCAGAGATCTTTATCGCTGGGATAGAGCTTGCAAATATTTCTACTCCGCAAAACAATCCATTAAAAGTAAGAAAATGGTATAAGGATACATTGACCTTGAAACAAGAAAGTGGTTGGAAAAACCAGCTTTTAGATGAGCCGTATTTACATGCGATAGATCAAGGCATCCCAATATGTACTACGGGAGGCCTAGGCGTTGATAGGTTGATGATGTTTGTTTTGGGACAAGAAAACATAGAGGATGTTCTCTTGTTTCCTTGGAGAAAATCAGAAGAACAAGGAGAATTAAAATGAACAAGAAAAAATTGATATTACCTAAGAAATTGAAAAAAGGCGATAAGCTTGGGTTGATTTGTCCATCGGAACCAATATTTTTTCCAGAAAGACTTCAGTGTGGAATTAAGGAACTGGAATCTTTGGGATTTGAATGTGTTTTGGGTAAACACATAAATGCCACTGTTGGATATATGGCGGGAACAGATCAGGAAAGAGCAGAAGATTTAAATGAAATGTTCTCCACCCCTGGCATTAAGGGTATCATAGCGATAACGGGTGGTAGCTCGGCTAACAGAATTTTGCCCTTAATCGATTATGATTTAATTCGAAATAACCCAAAGGTTATTCTGGGCATTAGTGATATTAGCGTCTTGCTGAATGCGATTTACGCCAGAACAAATATGGTTACATTCCATGGTCCTTATGTCCTTTTTGGAATTTGCGAGATGAGCGAATACAATAAGGAATATTTTAAAAAGGCACTCATGGAGGAACAACCTATAGGAACGGTTAGAGAATTTTCCCAGAGGAAGGTTTTAAAAAAAGGTAAGGCAAGTGGGAAATTAATAGGCGGAAATCTCAGTTCGATACGAAGTATAATCGGCACATCCTACGAACCTGATTGGGATAATACCATTCTTTTCTGGGAAGAATACAAAACGGAGCCACATAATATCGACAGGATGTTGATGCATTTGAAATTAGCGGGTGTTTTAAGAAAAATTAAGGGAATGGTAAGCGGAAACCTCAATATGTGCAAAGAAAATAAGTATAGAGATTCTTATTTTAGAATCGAGGAAATAATAGAAAGTCATTGTGCTGAATACAATTTTCCTATTATGTTCAACCTCGACTTCGGTCATGATTGTCAGAATTTCACTTTACCAATTGGGGTGGAGGCTACTATCGATACTTACAATAATAGGTTTTCGATAGATGAACCAGGTGTTATGTAAGCCGTGTAAATATTTTAAGAGCCTTCCAGAAAAATGGAAGGCTCTTTCTTCAACATTCAGAAGAAGGTATAGTGAAAATGAAAAATCCAAATTTCTTAAAAACAATTAGAGATATTATTCTTAAGGGAAAATTTGAGGATAATGATAGAGAGTTAGAACTGGCACTTTATCATCTGGAAAGATCGAAAAGGGCAGATGATGAATATCGGCGCTTAGTTAAAGGATTAAAAAAGGGTATCCCGGTTTCTCGTATTATTGGATATTCGCTTGTTTGTGGTATTCCGATAAGGATTAATGAAGACGTTTTGGATCCGGGTCCTGAAACGGTTACACTTGTGAAGGAAGCTATAAAATATATAAAATTGGAGTATCCTTCAAGCGCGCTTGATTTGTGTTGTGGTTCCGGCGCTGCGGCGATAGCAATTGCAAAAATATGCAAAATTCATGTCACCGCAATTGATATATCAGAACCAGCGTTAAAAGTGGCAAGAGTGAATACTTTAACTAATAATGTTAGAATAGAATTTCTTCAGGGCGATCTTTTCCAGCCCGTGGAAGGAAGAAAATTTGACATTATAGTTAGCAATCCACCTTATGTAAAAACAGCTAAAATAGCTTCTTTACCCAGGTTTATCCGAAACTTTGCACCTAAAATCGCCATCGATGGAGGAGTAGATGGTTTATATTTCCACCGTAAAATACTTTCACAGGCAGGAAAATTTCTGAATAACCTCGGTCTACTTTTTCTTGAATGTGAAGATGGACAAGATGAAGACGTGATAGAACTCTGTCGTCTTAATAATTGGGATGTTGCTGAAAAATACTTAAATAGGTACGGTAAAATCAGAGGTTTTAAATTGTTTAAAAAATAAACAAAAAATGACCCTTCTTGAAAACTGAAAACAAGAGGGGCTAATTTATTCAATCTTTTTCAAAAAGATTTAATTAAAAGAAATAATAACTCAAATAATGATAATTTATAGCGGTTTTTTATGGACATCCTACTTGTTTTTTTGTAGAATAAGAATTATCAGCGGCTTACCCACAGAATAGGTAAAGGCGGGCGGGCAAAAAGGAAGGGGTTGTAGGGGAAATGAATTTTTGCCCGCCTGCTGTCCGCCGAAGGCGGACCGGGGGTAGGAAGCGTTTCCGCAATTCCTGCGTCAGCAGGAAGGCAAAACAGAAAAATTTTCGTTTCCTTAATTGAAAAAAATTTGGGGGCGCGCAACTAAAAAATGTTTAAGAAAATTTTTCTGTTTTGCTCGGCGGAAGCGAAGCGGAGGCGGGCGGAAACGCTGGGCGGGATTATTCAAAATCCGCTTGTGGATTTTGTTCAAAGAAAGTTCTAACTTCGTCCAAAAGACACCGCCAAGGTCTTTTTAACAAAAAATAATTTTTAAAAACTTATGAAACTTACATTATCTATCTTGCCGGAAAAAATAGGCATTTGCCATTTTGATAAAAACAGTCCAATTCCCGATTGGGCGTTAGAGAAAACGAATTTTACCTCAATCACCAGAACCATGGATGAACTTTCTATAACTTTGCCCCAGGAGAAAATTCCTGGAGGGGTCATGGCAGAAAGAGACTGGCGAGCTTTTAAGCTTGAGGGGGATGTAGAGTTGGCGTCGATCGGCATTATTGCCGCTTTAGCTAAACCTTTGGCCGAGGCTGGCATCAGTATTTTTAACGTCTCGACTTATGAAACCAATTACATTCTGGTTGAAGAAAAAAATCTGGAAAAAGCCAAAAACATTTTAAGCAAATTCTGCGAAATTAGAGAATAAGAGATGGAAGAAAAATTTCAAAAAATTAAAGAAATTGTTGAAAAAGAATTATCGGGAGTTGATGCGGGTCACGATTTAAATCATGTGATGAGGGTTTACAGTTTATGTCTTAAATTAACGAAAGGCATGAAAGATATCGATTTGGAAGTGCTTGAACTGGCCGCTTTGCTTCATGATGTCGGTGGAATGGAAGAATTAAAAGATAAAACGGGTAAAGTTTGCCACGCAAAATTATCTGCAGAAATGGCTCAAAATATCCTTAAGAAGTTTGGCTATTCGCAAGATAAAATAAATAAAATAATTCACTGTATCTTAGCCCATAGATACAGAACAGGAATAAAGCCTAAAACAAAAGAGGCAAAAATTCTTTTTGATGCAGATAAATTAGATGCTCTCGGCGCAATTGGGGTTGCTAGAGCTTATATTTGGATTGGCAATAATAAGGCACAAATTTATAGTAATATTTCTTTAAGGGAATATATTAAAGAAAATATAGTTGGCAGCAGGGCGAATGGAAGAATAAAAGACAAATCAAAACATAATCCATTTTTTGAATTTGAACTAAAATTAAAAAGACTTCCAAATAAACTTTATACACAAGAAGCAAAAAAGATAGCTAAAGAAAGATTATCTTATATGGAGTCATTTTTTGATAGATTGAAAGAAGAAATTAAAGGAGGGTTATAATTTATGCAAAATAAAATCAAAAACAAAGAGCTTCATCGGGTCGTTTCCACGGCCATTATTCATAAAGACGGCAAATATTTGATTTTACAGAGGAGCCCTAATAAAAAAGTTTTTCCTGGCCGTTGGACAGTGCCGGGCGGCGGCTTAACTGTTGACGACTACATTAATATCCCCAAAACTACGGTTGATGCCTGGTATTTTACTCTGGCTAATTCTTTGAAGCGGGAAATTAAGGAAGAGACAGGGTTAGAGGTAGCTAAATTAAATTATCTGCTTGACCTTACTTTTGTGCGCCCCGACGGTATTCCAGTGATTACCTTTAGTTATTATGGCGATTGGCAATCAGGCGATGTCCAGTTGAACGAAGAAAGTGTTGATTACAAGTGGGTGACCTATGAAGAGGCCAAAAACCATGATTTGATTGAGGGGATCTTGGAAGAAATTGAAATGGTTGATAAAATTCTAAAAGGGGGAGGCCCCCACAAGGCTTAAATTAATAATATGATTTCTTCACCAATTGATGAAATAAAGAATCGCTTAGATATTGTCGAAGTGGTTGGCAATTACATTAAGCTCCAGAAAGCCGGAGCCAATTTTAGGGCTCTTTGTCCTTTTCATTCTGAGAAAAAGCCTTCTTTTTTTGTTTCGCCAACCAGGCAGATGTGGCACTGCTTCGGCGGCTGTTCCGAAGGCGGCGATATGTTCAAGTTCGTCATGAAGATTGAGGGAGTGGAATTCGGTGACGCCCTGCGCATTTTGGCTCAAAGAGCGGGGGTGGAACTGAAGAAACAAAGTCCGGAATCCGCCATTTGGCGGACTGAAAGACAGCGTCTTTATGAGATTTGTGAGTTAACGTGTTGCTTTTTTGAGAAACAGCTTGAAGCAAGTTCAGTCGGCCAAGAAGCCAGAAAATACCTTTTGGATAGGGGAATTAATGTAGAATCTTTAAAGAAATGGCGGATTGGCTACTCTCCTGATGTTTGGCAGGGCTTGTCTGATTTTTTGAGTTCTCGAGGTTATCAAAAACA
>Ga0210049_1004525_pt1 | contig 12110 bp, 15 predicted proteins | sample CryGeyCG2014_300_2_FD_183964 | JGI IMG/M metagenome (GOLD analysis project Ga0210049, IMG submission 183964) | Groundwater microbial communities from aquifer - Crystal Geyser CG06_land_8/20/14_3.00 (SPAdes) (version 2) | ecosystem: Environmental > Aquatic > Deep subsurface > Groundwater | place...
GAGATACAGCACTTTGGATTATCCGCGCTCCAACCGATAAGCGGGTGGATGATATTGGCATGAATATCGAAGCCGTGACCGACATGCTGGACTTTTCCAGCAGGGCGGTTAGTCGCATCTTCGGGGAAAAGCAACTTCATTCCACAAAGGCCAATCTTGGGGTCGTCCATTCTGCGTAGCAAAGCGTCTACTGCACCATCTTTCAAAATGACATCATCCGAGACGAACAAGATGAGCGGGGCTAATCCACGCTTGAATAATTTGTTCGCGCCAGCGGGAAAGCCGACATTCTCGTATAGGCGTATGACTTGTGCGTTCTTCGGAAGTGTTTCATAGATTTCATCGTACTTCTCGCTCGGTGCGCCATTATTTAGGACGTAAATTCGGGAGTCTATTCCCAGAATTTGCGGCATAATTGCAGCGATGCACTTCTCGAACATGTCCACGCAGCCTGCGGTCATTACGCAGACATCTACAAGTGGGAAGGAGAGTTTACTTGTTTTGTACTTTTGCCTGTTCCTGCTCATCTACAATCTCCAAGACAGATTTCTTTAGTTGCTCAATCGTTTTATCCCATGTTCGCGCTTCAACATACTTACGCGCCGCGTCCACGTTTACACCCTTCTCGATTTCCAGCAAACATCTCAAGGCATCCTTTTCATCGGCATAATATCTATGCGAGTTGCCGTAAGCATCGAGATTGACGTAGGCGGGTTCTACTAACCAACCGCGCCCGTCTTTCAAGTGGTCAATCAATGCGCCGGTCTTTGTCGCGACGACTGGGACTTTGCAGGCCATCGCTTCGAGAACCGGAGCGGACATCCCCTCGGCCTTGCTCAAGAGTAGAAACGCATCGCTGATTGCATACAGCCCCCACAAGGTCTCTTGTGGCATCCCACGCTCGAATATCATTAGTTCTGAATTTATCTTATACATCATTGCCAAGTCGCGCAATTTCCAACCGAACTGCGTTCTCTCGCGAGTTACAAGGATATATTTGAGCGGGCGGTTCAACTTCTCTTTCAGCAAGCCAATCGTCTCGAAGGACTTGCTCAGGTTCTTCCGTTCCTGATTATCGGCCACCGTTAGGACAACGAAGGCATCTTCCTGTATTCCCAGCCCCTTTCGCAGGCCAGAACGCTCGTCCGCCGTTGCTGGATGCCAGAGTTCTGTGTCTACGCCGATAACCAAATGTTCGGCCTGGACGCCACTCTTTTGCATTTCCAGTGTCCCGAATTCAGAGATGCAGAAGACCTTCTTCATCCCGCCGAGAGTAATTGCCCAAGTCAAACACAGCGGCTCGCTTTCGAGCGGCGCAATGCAGATTTGTGGCAATTTTAGCTCTTTGGTGAATTGAGATATGACTTCCTGATAGATATGGATGTCCAAAGCCACGATGACCACGTGCGGCTTCCACGACCTGCTAAAGTTGAACATCATTGCCCTAACATCGCCCATATCCTTACATGGTAGGATAGAGAATTTGTTCCAGTGTTCGTCTCCCTTGTAGCCAAGCCCCAAGCATTTAATATCAAAGCCTGCTTCAGTCAGTCCGGCACAGAGGGGAGTGGAAATACCTAAGTAGCCACTGCCGCGCTGATCGAAGTCTGACACCCAAAGAATTCGGGGTTGATCGCTCATGCAAACACCCTCTCATTCCATTCATTCAATATTCTCTCAAGGCTGAACCGCGCTCTCGCCTTTTCCTTCAACTCCGCCTGTTTCTTCGGCAGGTCGGGGTCTTGTAATGTCTGGACAACCTTTTCGATGAAGGCGGTTCGCCAGATTGGGTTACGCGGGTCGCCAGGAATGACCGTCCCCATGTTCGTTGTCGGGAGCGCACCAAAGTCAGACATTATCGGATACGCGCCAGCGACAGATGCTTCCGCGCAAGTGATACAAAAAAGCTCTGCGTAGGTGCAGGGATAACTCAAGACATCTGCCCTCATCTGTTCAATAACTAACTCGTTCCGCTTGACCGCCCCCAAGAGGTGTACATTTGGCAAGCAAAACAACTCGGCTGCATATTTCTCATTAAGTGGCGAGGCGCAACCCCACAGGCGGTAATCAGATGTGACCACAAGCGAAGCATCGGGGATTTCCTTGACGATTTGCGGCCAGCACAAAGCTAATTCGTGCAATCCCCTGTCGGGAATGGATGCAAAAAGGCAACGACCATGAACCTTCTCGCCGTCTTTGTACTCCCACGTTCTTACTGGCAGGTCAATTGATATAGTATCACGGATGTTGTAATGCTTCGCGAAGTAATCCGAATGGAATTTCGAGATGGTCACAACCCTGCTGACCGCTCCGGCAAACTGAGCGTAATCCCCGATTGTATATGGGTCGCAACTCCACCAAATCCGCAATCCATTCGCGCCGTAGGCGCGCTGGCTGGGCGACCTAAACACAATAAGGACATCCCGCCTGTCTTGCCTCCCGAAGTCGTCCACCCGCCTTTGCTCAAAAGGAGAACCCAACATGCGCGGATTATTGTAAAGCACGACTTCATGTCCTTCGTTAAACCAACCCTCACACATTGTCAGCAAGGCCAGCTCTGCCCCTCCGACCCCAATCTGCTTGGGGTCATCGCCTTTCAGGGTTGCAAGAGTCGCTCCGAGGGGACTTCCATCTGAGCAGAGTATATCTATCTTCATGGAATTATATCCTTCCTCACAAAGAAGTGAGCTATTTCCACTCTTTCCTCCGCTCTCTCTTTGCCGCCATATACCTAAACTCTCTTATGTCGCTAAAATCAGTCCAAACAACGAACCACCCAGCACGCTCCAGAAGGAACTCCGCCTGCTCCCGTGCCATGACAGAGTAATGATTGCGTCCACCATAGAGCCAATATTTGGGCGTGGGCAGGATGAGGCATAGCCAAGATTTGGCAATCCTATGCCACTCCATTAGTGATAATAGCGGGAAAGGGCTATGCTCCAAGCTGTGGCGTGAAAACACCAAGTCGAATGATGCGTCTTGGAAATCCAGGAAACTAAAATCCTGGCAGAGGGCATTGCGCCCCAAGCCGTGTGCAACTTCACAATCCTTTCCAAGTGTCACCCCTGTATAATCTATACCAATCGCCTCAAATGCGGATTGAAGGAAAGCCTCCCCACAGCCAACGTCAAGAACTGACCTACACCCAATCAGGTTCGGAATCCATTTCTGCATCACCTCTTGCGCCATTTTGGTATGCCCCTCATCTTCTGGCTGAGGATATACATCAACGAGCAGCTCGTCTAAGTAGCGATTGAAATTAATAAAGTCGCGCACTATATTTTCCTCCAGGCCAACAGGCCGCGAATATCTCTGCTGTAAAATTCGCTCATATTCCCAACCTCTTCGCGGCGAAAGATTCGATGCCATACTTTCGGGCGTAAGTCTTGGCGGCACTTAGTCCGCTACTCCGAAATACACGGACAATCTTATTCTTTTCGCCCCGCTTCTGGGCGCGGTAAGCAGCGCACTTTTCTTTATTCCTCCCATACTTTCGCGTTCCGCCTTTGCCTGCCTTATTGTCGCTCATAGTTCCTCGGTTCTCGCTAGTTGGTCATGCGCCCGGATGTGAACTCATCGCGGGCGCATTTATTGTATCACTTTACCACTTTTTTGTGAAATCTGCGAAGGTCTCAACCATGTAGGTCAGCATTTCGGGGGTAAGATTCGGCGACACGCTAACCCAAAAGGTTTTTTCAGTAATAATATCAGCCTGCTTCATAGTTCCTACCACACGATGCTTGATATTCAGGTAGGCAGGTTGACGCAAGAGATTCCCGCCAAAGAGCATCCGAGAACCAATCCGCTTGGCCTCCAAGAATTCCACCAATTCCAGGCGCGTGAACGGCGCGTCTGGTCTCAGCGTAAGCGCAAACCCAAACCAGGAAGGATTGCTATTTCGTTCTGGCTCGGGCATGATAAAGAATCTGTCGTCTATATTTTCACGCAAATTTTGCCAATTTTGTCTCCTTGCCGCAACGAATTTGGGGAGTTTTTGGAACTGCGCATTCCCAATCGCCGCCGCCAAGTCGGTGGTCTTTAGGTTGTAGCCAATCTCTGAGTAGATAAACTTATGATCGTAGCCAAAGGGCAGCTTGCCGAGTTGCCAGCCGTAGCGTTTTCCGCATTTCCCATCTTGGCCGGTGGCGCAGGTGCAGTTATGGACAGCAACGTATCCAGCATGATAACTATTATCTTCCTCTACCTCTAAATTATAAACCGTTTCGTTTTCAACGTCTTTTACTTTGATACTGTCAATTGGATAGGCAATATATTCTCCTACCTCTTTTACCATTGTCTTGGTTGTCTTTGCGCGGAAAGGCGGTAACAGAAAAGAGAATTTGGAGAGCTTTTCAGCATATTTGCCATAAATCGCAATTGTATATAGATCATGTTTTTGCTCTATGGACTTCCCGTTGACTATACTTGGATGATGCTTGTCTTTTGTGCGTATACTTATTGAACCGTAGATTCCGTTCCATAACATAATCTGGCGCAATTGAGAAAATAGTATCTTGCTTGTAGAGAAAAGCGCAAAACCTTGCCGGCTATCACTGCCGTCGCCCAATAAAAACCCGACAACGATAGACATCAGTACATCGTCTTCGTAAGAAGAATAATCAAAGAGAAGATTTTTCTCAAACGAATGAATACCACAATATTTTTTGAAAAACTCATAGGCCACACGTGATTTGAATGATATTTCTATCGCTCTACTGGACGGTTTTCTCAGCGTATAAGAAACTCCAAAAACATTGTTCATTTGCAAAATAAGGTCATCAATAACATCTGTCTTATCCTCGTTGAAGCAGAAATCAACTCTGTATGAATAATATTTATTCTCTGCATATCCAGATAATCCTTTTTTCCCTTTAGCCAAACTTCCCTGAGACAAGTAGTAACCAATCAGCCTTCCCAAGCCTAGCGTGGGTTCTATTTCAAAATCCCTTCTGATAGTTTCGTTATAGACATTGAAATTAAGATAGAGGGGCTCATTCTTAATTCTTCTATATTTGGGATGGCGATGTTCAAGAAGCATGTCCCCAACCTTGAGCTCTCTTGCCTCTTTCCAGCAGAATTCGCCATCCCTCAAAATATAAAATTGGTGGTTTGCAGTACACTTTATATCTGGTATCAGTTTAGCCCCAATAGTATAAATTTCTCCAGTGTAAGATGACGAAAATGTGCTAATTGCCTTTCGATTGTTTCCCATAGCGGAAACAATATCGTCGCCAACGGCGATAGTGTTTATGTCTTTGTACCCTGTCGGAGTTCCAACAAGCGTACCTTTCGGAAAACAAGACCTCCCCCAGTCCCGAAACGAGCGCACGATTTGGTTGAGCATCGGGCTGTCCGTGAAGACCATTCCAGCTTCGCCACATGTTAAGTGGTGGGCTGGATAACACGAGAGCGTGGATAGGTCACTATATTCAGCGACGTGCTTTCCGGCATACTCGCTTCCAAGCGCATCACATGCGTCTGTGACAAAATATAGCCCACAGTCCTCCGCCATACGCTTTACCCTTAAGGCGTTGAAGGGATTCCCCAATGTATGCGCCAGCATGATTGCGCCCGTTTCCTTGCCTATCGCTTCGTCCACTAAGGCAAGGTCGGCATTGTAAGATGGGATACGGACATCCACAAACACGGGAGTAAGCCCAAGTTGGATAATTGCGTTGACGGTCGTGGGGAAGCCAACCGCAGCCGTTATGACTTCTGCTCCTGGCTTCAACCGCCTACCATCCAATCTCTCCGATGTCAGGGCGGCTAAGGCTAATAAGTTGGCCGATGAGCCGGAATTGCACAATGTTCCATACGCCTTGTTCTGGTAATGTGCCAAAGAGTATTCAAGTTCATGCGCTTCTTTGCCGCCAGTCAGCCAAAAGTCCAATGCGCAATTCACAAGCGACATTCCCTCATCGCGGTCAAAAACTGGAGCGGCGGAGGGAATATAGGTCAGACCAGGGACGAAATCTTTTACCCTGTGATGAACATCAAAGTACTTGCCAACCTCTTCCAAGATATTTTCGCGGTCACAGTCTGTCATAATAGCTTCCAAGCAACTCAAGCGACCTCTGTGGGTAGGGAGCATCCATTCCAAACTCCTTACTCATGCGATAGGTTCTAAGTCCGCCGCCTAGAGGACGAGGCGCGGGTTGGTTTAGCTCGCTTGTCTGGACGCCGCGCAGCAAATCTGTTCTATAGCCAAGAGCCTGGAGTGCGCTTTGCGCCCATTGGTGTTTAGTAAGATAGACACCACCGGCAACATGGACAATCCCCGTCGCGCCCTGTAGGAGCAATTCGTAAGATGCTTTGGCTAAGTCGAAGTCTGAAATTGGATTGACCCACTGGTCGTTGGGAACAATGGCCTCTTCGCCCGCCTTTGCCTTCTTGACCATCCGAGAGATGAAGTTCTTTTTGTCCATTCCAAAGACCCCAATTGTACGGATAGTCAATCCATGTTTCATTTCACTTTCGACCAGAACTTTATGCTTTCCATAGACATTTAGCGGGGAGGGGTCATCGTCTTCCGCCCAGTTCATCTGGCTGCCGTCAAAGACATAGGAAGATGAATAGAACACTATTTTGCTATCTTTGGCGGCCTCGAGAATATTTTTCACGCCCGCGACGTTGATCCGATATGCTTCATCTTCATTCTGCTCACACCAGTCCACGTTGTGATTTCCAGCGGGAATGAAAACGGCGTATGGTTGTATATCATGGATTGTTTCGCTTATTGGATGCGTAATATCCATGAAAATGTGCTTTCGGCTTCGGGCAAAGTTGAAGTTGCTGAAGTAAGTCCCAATTGGGTCGAAGCCATACTCATCTGCCCAGTGCATCAGGGCAGAACCCACCAAGCCGCTCGCGCCGACTACCAATATTTTTCTCATCATGAACCTCTTTTCCACCAGTCATACTCTACGACATCAAGAGGATAGCGCACCATCTCGGCATCCTCATGGGGCAATGTCGTGCAATTACAAACAATCGAATCGGTCTGCCCCAGTCCCTTCATACCATTGAGAACACCAGGGGGGATTTTCAGCAACTTGTAATCTTCGGGGGAAAGATAGACCTCCATCGTATTATCTTTCGTTGGCGAATTCTCCCTGAGGTCTATTATGACAACCAGAACCTTCCCATAAACACAAACGTAATTTAGTTCTGTCTTGGTGTGCTCATGCCATGCCTTGACCATCCCAGGATGAACGCTAACGAAATACACCCCCCCAAAGCCGTGAAAGTAATCGTTTTCTCGCGTCATCATATTCATAACCTTGCCGCGATAATCGAGAATTTGTCTTGGGTAATAGATTTCAACGCCTTCTATGTCCATTTCAACTCCTTGTCTAGTTGTTTGCTGTCAATGAGATACCTCAACTTCTTCAGGCGATTATAGTTGTAGTGTTCTATTTTCTCTTTGTCAAGGTCTCTTAGTCCAAAGCACAGACCTTTTATCCCGCTATACAAGTTTCCAATCGGGCGGAACGTTGGAACAAGGCTTCTTATCTTGCTTGCATTGACGCGGTACGAGCGGACATCGCTACTTGGGACATCCTGTAACTTTATCTCGCAACCAGTCTGTATCTTTACTGCTTCCGCAATATCTTTGACGCTATAATTCTCGCCCACAGGAAGAACATTGAATATCTGTCCACTAATGGCTCGCTTTGGCGCGCCAAGCACCGCGACAATCGCCCGCCCAATATCGCCTACATGGACAATCGGCCTACTATGCTTTCCGCCCCCAAACATAGTTATCTCTTTTTTGACTATTGCGTCTGCGACAAAGGTGTTCACAACTAGGTCAAGGCGCATATTGGGCGACATCCCATAAGCCGTCCCGTTGCGCAAAATGATGGGATGGAACGATGGGGCGGTCATCTTCAACAACGCCTCTTCAGAATTGACTTTTGACCTTGCATAAGCCGTCAGGGGGTTCAGCGGGGAAGTCTCAACAAGTTCGCCTTCCAAGTCCCCGTAGACGCTGCACGACGACGCAAAGATAAATCGCTCCACGCCCACGCTCTTTGCCAAGACCGCCAACCGAACAGTCGCGCAATAGTTTATGTCATAGGTCAGCGTAGGGTCTATCTCCCCCATTGGGTCATTCGATAGCGCGGCAAGATGAACAATTGCGTTTACACTGTGTAAGTCGCCCTCCTCTATATCGCGAACATCTTTGCGCGTATGTTGCCCCAATTCGCTCAAACTGGGGTCGCCAAAGTATTCTGTATCCACGCCGACGACCTCATGTCCAGCGCGGAGAAGCATACTGGTAAGAACCGACCCGATATACCCCGAATCCCCGGTCACAAGAACGCGCATTTTTCCTACTCTTTCATATTAATGGCTATTGTCCGCATGTTTGCCAGTTTGGGCATGGAGCAAGCATACCAAGAGTTCGCCAGGCATCATCCCATCCCCGCCCGTAGTCGGGGAGGCGTCTTTCTTGTATACATTATATCCGACAATCCCTGCAGCGAAACCACAAGAACACATGAATTCCAACCGCCCAACAACCTTGTCGAAGGCCGGGTCGCGGAAGATGAAATGATTGTCGTATGGGGCGCATTTGACATACCTATTCCAATTGTCGCCCTTGACATATAACTTGTCTTTCCGATAGACAGTATGCCCGTCAGCGGTTTCTGCCCGCCTTAGGTCACCGTATATTTTGATGACTTTTGCCAAGTTGGGGGTTGGGGATGCAGGCTTTTTCATAGCAATCCACATTCCTCTAGTATGGTGTTCACCCGATGCTGATAAGTGTGGTTCGCCAAGACAAACTCCCGCGCTTGGTGCGCTATCTTCTGCGCTTCTCCTAGATTGTCTAATGCCCATTTGACTTTCTCGACGGCTTCTGGTAAAGCATCAAAGCCTAAAAAGTGAACATCTTCTTCCAGGCCAACCAACTTCATATCGGGAACACGGTCAATCACAGGGCATCTCCCCATTGCCATCAGCTCGAATACTCTTTGGTTCAAATCCTTTTTGTTAGACCAATTCAGTCCGATGGGAGCGCGGCATACCTGCTTGCGGTAGTCGTCAAAGACTGGGCCGAGTTCATAGATAACACGCAGTCCGAGTGAACGCAAGGCGGCAACCCACTGGTCGCGTTCTTGATAATGCAGGCCAATAAGAACCGCATCGTGGTCTATCTCGGCGTCGGGGTCGGGGAAGTGAAGCGTCGTGTCCGCCGCATAGGGCAAAGGAATATCGCCTGGTTTGCTGAAGTGCGGGTGCATGTTAAACATAAAATCGGAATAAGAACGCGGAACAGAATAATCCAGTACATGCGCATCCGTCGCGACAGTGGCGACTATCCCGCAATCTGGTTTATCCATGAAGTGAAAACCGGCATCTATTTGAAGAATCAAGTCGGGCTTCCAGGGGAGATATGGCTTTACCATTCCCCAATATAGCGTGAGCGCGTTGGCGGGCAGGGGTAGGTCAACAGGGGCGACATATTTCTGCGGCAATCTCATCCCGCCGCCCCAACCAATCCAATCGCCATAGTAGTTGCCGCAAGTCCATAGTTCGATATTCTCCATTCTCTCTAACGTGCGACGAAAAAACGAAGCGATAGCGAAGGGAACTGCCCTATAAAAAAACGCCACTTTCAGCTTTTTAGCCATTTCTTTGCAAACTTCCTCTTATTTTCTTCTGTGTTTTTCAGGCGTGCATCATTATACCCTGTAGTTTGTGCGCCGAGATGAACTATCCCTGGACTGTATAAGGCAACGATGTCAAAGCCAGGTGTATTCATGGCTTTTGTGGATAGGTCAATATCTTCGACATCCCCGGGGGCATATCGCTCATCGAAGTAGCCGAGAGCCTCCCAGGTCTGCTTTCTGGCGGCTAGGAAGTACCCCTCCAAGTAAATGAAGGTTATCTTTTTCCCGTTCGCCACAAATGCGTTCCAGCCAGTATCTCCTGTTTGCATGAGATTGCCGACTAAATAGTTTGGTTTCTTTATCAAAAGAGCAATGACATCATTTAGGAACGGGGCGTATATCCGCACATCGTTACTAATAAGAACCTTTATGTCCCCAATTGCCCAACGCAGGCCAGCATTGGCAGCCAGCGTGAAACCGGTGTTTTGAGGAATATGAAGAACGCGCAACTTGTCATATTGGCCTTGCCAATATTCTAGCCCCGCAATGGTTTCCCGCTCAACCGAACCGTCATCAACGACAACAATCTCGGTGATGTTCGCCTCCTCGTTGCGCTGCAAATCATGGAGCAGGTCGTCGGTCAGTTTATAATGGTCGAAACAGGGGATGACTATCGAAATTGACGGCATAACTCCAACCCATCATACGCGCTATACAGAGGCACGCCTAACCTGCGAGCGAGCGAAACATTCAGTCCGCCCTTGCGAGGACGCGGGGCAAAGCCTGCCTCTTCTTTCTTGCGCGGGATAACCCTGCTTTTATCTGCATCCATTGTTGTTGCTACCGCAAGGTGAAATTCATACATGCTCAAGGTCTCTGTTCCGGCAAGATGAATTATCTCCGGCATCTTCTCGTAGTTTTGTGCGATGTAGAATAATCCTTCCGCGATGTGCTTATAATGGGCATAGCTGCGAGAGATAAAAGTCGGGGAAGTCGGAGGGATAATCAAGTCGCTCCCGAAACAAGTCGAGAGACGAACAACTTTTCCTCCCCAAGTCAGCATCAGGGCTTCGAGGGCTATCTTCGTCAGCCCATAATCGTTTACGGGGTCGGGCCTATCATTCTCTCTATACTTCCCCCGCTTTCCATTGAATACATGGTCGGAACTCAATCCAATCAAACCAATGCCTTTGACTTGTAGATTTGCCGTTCCACGCACCGCCAATTTGAAGGCAGCCTCATAATTCGTATCGCTGGCGCATACCCAATTAACGTCTTTCCCCGTACAATTAACAATGATATTGGGCTTGACCTTTTCGATTTCAGCTTGAGTTTCGTCGAAGTCAAGCACGTCACAAAGCAAAGGGACGCAACCAAGAGCGACAAGTTCGCTCCCGATGCGGCCAGTATGACCTACGACTCCTATCTTCATACTTTATCCTTCCTACAAAAACACGTTGGGGAGGCGTATCATTCTCCCAGGCTTTCGCTGGCGATCAACCCAGCTACTTACGGCGAGCGGCATGAAGCCACTCCACAATACAGCCCGCGTCGCTAGGCGACACTTCGTCTACCGCTACCAGTGTCGGGGATCATACGGCTTCTGTCACAACGCGTCTTTTCAACCTTCTGGTTCGTTTGGCGGCGACCAGTTCGCCTTTTCTGCGGAATCCTCTTCGGCGATTCCCTTGATAACCGCGTAGATTGGGACTTGCCAAACAGCAACTAGCCCCAAGACAATCCTTGCGTTTTCAGGGGAAAGGATGAGCGTGACGACAATGGTAACAGTTGCTAAGATTGCGTCAACAAACAGAATACGAAATTTCCTTGATTCCCAAAGTCTTGACCACATGAGATTACCTCCTATGAGAAGATTTGTTTAGAACTATTTTACCACAGTTTTTCACCTTCGCCCGTGCAGCCACAAATTGACAGATTCTTCATTCGCCAAAAAAAAGCGTTTCCCTTGTGCGCCACAACAGCCAGATTGTCTCGTTCCCAACAGCGCATCTACATCCTCTTCTGCGACCCAGGCAATCGAAACACTTTTGCGAGGAGTAAACACGTATTCATGCCTACCCGCCTGGACATATTTGTTTACTGGTTCACTATAACGAAGGGCGATCTCTCCATTTTCGTTTTTAATCATCATTTTTTATCATTCTCTGGCATGAATCAGGCTTTTGATTTTTCTTATACTTTCCGCGTAGTCCGAGAGCGAGCCAGTCAGAGTCCCATTGATCCACTCAGATTCTATTTCCTTTAGCTCATCCCCCCCTTTGAATTTGAAGCGGATGTGCTGGGGGTCTCTCCGGTCTACGCTATCCAACTCAGCCCCCATTGTGAGAAGCGCAGAACAGAAATAAATATCCTTGATAGTCAAATCAGTAGTCATTTCTCACTCCTAAATATTATTTTCTTTATTATAATACTATATCAATCATTTGTGTTCCTATCTCAGCGCGATGATATTAATTTGCGGCTCGATAC
>Ga0210049_1004526_pt1 | contig 12109 bp, 11 predicted proteins | sample CryGeyCG2014_300_2_FD_183964 | JGI IMG/M metagenome (GOLD analysis project Ga0210049, IMG submission 183964) | Groundwater microbial communities from aquifer - Crystal Geyser CG06_land_8/20/14_3.00 (SPAdes) (version 2) | ecosystem: Environmental > Aquatic > Deep subsurface > Groundwater | place...
ACGAGGATGAAATAATTATTGTTAAAAGATTCGGTGCGTTTATATCGTCGGACGAATCGGATGCAATCAAAGATATAATAAAACTGGCCCTTGTTCAGTGGTGGACTCTTAAATCATATGATTATATTTTGCAAAAAGAACTTGACGATGCGCAGAGACATCTCGCCGAGATCCCGTCGGGCTGGAAGATATTGAAAACGTTTACGCAATACAATAAATTCAGCAAGGACTCTTTGGATTTTGACAGGGATAAACTTGAAATTATATCCAGCATTCACACCGGCATTCCTGAGATAGAAAATGACTGGCATTTGAAAATGCTTCACACGAATATAAATAAAATTTTTAACACCGACGACATAGAAAAATGGGTGGAGACAAAAATTACAAGAATTGAAGATTCTTACGAAAATGCCCGTGATTTTTTGTCAACAAATTTTTTCATACTTCTGGATATCATATTTTTTCTGTCATTGGCGTGGAGTATTTTTGACACATACTTATTATGGAAAATGTCTGTAAAATGAATAACGCAGATGTCCGCAGATAAAAGGAAACGCAGATAACTGCAGATTTATCATATCAGCGGCAATCCGCGTCGTAGGGGCGAATTTATTCGCCCTCAAATCAGCGGTCATCAGCGATTAGGGGGTAAAATGTTTGAAACATTAGATTTTTTTCAATTAGTTTCTAAGGGCGGTTACACAATTATTGTTTTGATAATATGTTCCATAATTTCCGTTGCGGTCGCCGTTGAAAAGTTTATTGTTCTGTCAAAAATGAAAAACATGTCAAAAAAGGAAATTGACGAAATAAAAATTGCCATCGTCGCCGCCGATATAAAAACTGCTTCGGAAATTTCTCAAAAAAGCAAAACATTTTTAGGAGATGTCTTGGCGGAAGGGCTTAAAAATAAAAACGGTCTTGCCGTTAAAGAATCCGTTTTGAGAAAAATTTCGCAAAAGGTTTTTTCTCTTGAAAAATATCTCTCTGCCGTCGGAACAATCGGCGCCATTACGCCTTTTATCGGACTTCTGGGAACCGTTGTGGGTATTATGCGCGCTTTTCATGATTTGGGAAAATACGGAGTCGGGAATCCTTCAATCGTTTCCGCCGGGATTGCCGAGGCACTTGTAGCAACAGCCGCTGGTCTTTTAGTCGCGATTCCGTCAGTTATACTTTACAATTATTTTTCAAAAAGAATAAACCGCATGGCTTCTGATGTGGAGAATACGGCTTTTGAGATTTTAAATCCATTAATTTATGGAATCTTGCCACAGATTAACACAGATTAACACAGAAAAAGCTTCAATGAAGTTCTGTGAAATTCTGTGGCAAATATTTTTAATTTATGGCAATATCAGATAAGAATTCAAGAAAGATAATGTCGGAGATAAATATCACGCCTTTTACGGATGTGGTGCTTGTGCTTTTAATTATTTTTATGGTGACGACTCCTTTGATTATGCAGGCGGGAATTCCGGTAAAACTTCCCAAAACCCAAACCGTAAGCGATGTCTCGGAAGCAGGACTTACCATTACGCTGACATCGGACGGCAAAATGTATTTTAATGATGTTGAGATAAATAAAAATCATCTTGAAAATTCGCTGAAAAACCGACTTCTGAACGACCCGAATTTGCTTGTGATAATAAAAGCGGATACGCGCACTTACCACGGCGATGTCGTCGAAATTCTTGATATGGCGAAAACATTAGGAGTAAAGCGTCTGGCGATTGCCACCGAAGCCAAAACGCAATCACGAATAAAGACACACGAATAGGGGCAAACATTACGAACAAGACACGAATAACTGCAAGGTTTTATTCGTGAACATTCGTGATAGCATTCGTGATGTGTTATTCGTGATAGGAGGAGCGAAGCGACTGTGAAAATTCTTGTCGTTGATGATGATGCTGAAATAAGGGAGTTATTGAAAATTTTTTTAGAATCCAACGGTCACACTGTCGTTTTAATAGACAAAGGTGCGCCGGTGATTAAGACGGTTCTTAATGAAACATTCGCGCTGGTTCTGTTGGATGTAAATCTGCCCGGCATAAACGGTATTGAACTGCTTGAAAAAATTCACAAGGTTGATGCGGAACTTCCGGTTGTTATGATAACCGCCTTCAAGGATGCCGAAAAAGTTATTACCGCTTTTCGTGCCGGTGCGGTTGACTGCCTGTTAAAACCGCTCAATTTTGAATATCTGAAAACAAGCGTCCTTAACCGTGCAAGAAGATAAAAAGATGTCAGGGTTTAACCCGACTTCAGTCGGATTGACTAAACCTATTGTAGCCCCCGACTTGTAGCACCCGATTTTAATCGGGTGGGGGTGAGCGGAGCGAAAGGTAATATCACGAGAGCGATATCCAAGATAAGAGTTAAATATACCAAGGAAAAACCGCTGAGATTTCTGACGCATCTTGAAGTTGTGTCGGCAATTCGCCAGGCAGTTCGCCGTGCTTCTTTGCCGGTATGCATCTCTTCCGGGTTTAGCCCCCAGCCGAAGATATCGTTCGGTCCTCCTCTTGCCGTCGGTTACACTTCAAACTGTGAAATTTTTGATATGGAAATGTTTCGCAGGATTGGAGCAGATGAAGTTGAAAAAGCCCTGTCTTCAAGTATGCCGCCCGCTCTCGGCATTATATCCGCGTCGTCCGTTCCGGTTATTTCCAAATCCGTTGATTTGCTTGTAAATGTCGCAAAATATTCTGTTCCCGTTGGAATTTCTGTTTCTATCGCCGAACAAAAAATAAAAGATTTTTTTTCGGCAAAAGAGTTTTTAATAGAAAGGATTACGGATAAAAGCAGAAGAATTATTGATATCAGACCGCTGATGGTTTATATGAAACATTCCGACGGTAAAATTGAAATGCTTTTGAGGTTCGGTCCACAAAAAACCGCCAAACCGGATGTAATAATTCAAAAAGTTTTTGGTTTATCCGACGATGAAAAATTCGGGTTATTAATAAACCGTGATGAATTTTTTTGCGAGACGGCAAACGGAGAATTGAGGGAAATATGAAAGAAATTTTAGCGAATTGTACTGAGGATGAAATAAGGGTTGCCATTGTTGAGGACGGACATCTTACCGATTTTTTTATAGAGCGTCTCGGCGAGGAAAATGTAGTCGGCAATATCTACAAAAGTAAAGTCGTATCGGTTCTTAACGGTATTCAGGCGGCTTTCGTCAATATCGGTGTTTCAAAAAACGGTTATCTTCCATTTTCGGAATTAACCATAGATAAAGCCGACTTAAACAAAACAAAATTTGCGCTTGTGCAGGTAACAAAAGGGCCGATGGGAACGAAGGGCTCAAAACTTACCCAGCAGGTTTCACTTCCCGGGCATTATCTGGTATACATACCGAGTTCTCTTCACATAGGCGTTTCCAAAAATATTACCGACGAGAAAGAACGCTTCCGGCTGAAATCAATAATAGAAGAAATCAAACCGTCAACCGGCGGGTTCATAATAAGAAGCGAAGGCGCGGGAAAAGAAAAAGATGTTTTCAAAAGGGAGATAAAATATCTGGCTCGCCTTTGGGAAATAATAAATAAAAAATTTGAGACCGCCGCCGGCGTTGCACTTTTGCACAGGGATTTGGGGCTGGTTTTTAAGACGGTGAGGGATTATCTCAACGAGGATGTGTCCGCATTTTTTATCGATTCAAAAGACGAATATGAGGATACGCTGAATTTTGTAGAGATGGTTTCGCCTAAATTCAAGGGAAAAATTCATCTTTATAAAGGCAAGGTCCCGATTTTTGAAATGAACCCTGACTCTGCGTGCAGAAGCGGGATGAACAATATAGAACAGCAAATCACAAATATACAAAAACAGAAAATCAGATTACCGTCGGGTGGATACATAATAATTCAGGAAGCGGAAACGCTCTGCGCTATTGATGTCAACAGCGGAAAATTCACAAAAGCCGGCTCATTGGATGAAATAATTTTAAGAACCAATATGGAAGCGCTTTATGAAATAGCGGCGCAGTTGCGTTTAAGAAATATCGGCGGCATTATCGTTATTGACTTGATTGACATGCACCGCTCTTCCGACAGAAAAAAGGTGTTCAAACTTCTGCTTGAACTGGTAAGAAAAGATAAAGCAAAAACTGAGGTTTTACCCGTTACCAAACTCGGACTTATTGAAATGACCCGTCAGCGTAAAACGGAGAGCATGGTTAATTTTCTCTCGGAAACCTGTCCTTATTGCGAGGGCAGCGGGCAGGTATTATCAAGGGAGACGATGGCTATAAAAATCAAAAGAGAGATATTAAAACTTGTCACCCGCGGCGGTGAATCACCGGTCCGCCTGATAGTCCATCCGGATATTGCCGAAATTTTTGACGAACAATACACTAAAAAAATAGAAAACAGAATAAACAGAAAAATAGTTATTGAGGCAAACTCACAGGTTCATCGCGAGGATTACAGGATAATACTTGGGAATTAGGGACGGAGGGACAGAAGGACAGAGGGACGGAAGTTTTAACTCGTTACTCGTGGCTCGTTCCTGATGTTATTTATGACGCCCGAAGCAAAAAGAAAAACATCGCATTGGTTTATACTTTTGGTTCCGTTTTTTTATATTTTTTTTCTTTCCAGAGAAATGATACTTTTAATTCTGGCGATTGTGATGTCAATAGTTATAGTTTTTGAGTTATTGCGTCTGAAAAATGAAAAATTGAACCAAAAATTACTGAAATTTTTTGACGGAGTGTATCGCGAAACCGAAGCAAAAAATGTTTCAACGCTTATTTTCACTTTGTCAGGTATATTTTTTACAGTGTTTTTTTTTGAAAAAGAAATTGCCTTACTTGCCATATTTTTTCTTACATTCGGCGACGGTTTTGCCGCCCTTGTCGGCGAGAAATACGGAAAACATAAAATTTTCGGGAAAAAAAGCTGGGTGGGAGTTATCACGAATCTTTTAACCTGCCTTGCCGTCGGACTGATATTTTCGCATTTTTATCCGATAAAATTTTCGCAGATTTTTTTCGGCTCCCTCGCCGCAACAGTTATAGAAATCCTTCCCGTGAAAGATAATTTGTTAATCCCGGTTGTTTCCGCTTATGTAATGACTTTGATGTTGTAGCAGGGGGATTGTTATCCAACGATACAAATTGTAGGGCAGGGCTTCATCCCTGCAACTCTGTTTTTTCTTTTGTAGCAGCAGACCATTGGTCTGCTTTTTCATTATACCATTGCGAGCACCCGAAAAGGGTGCGCGGCAATCTTAATGTAGCCCCCGAATTTATTCGGGGGTGAGCGGAAGCGAATAGTGAAAATTTCAAGTCAGGCACAAAGGATTTGTTATGACAATTATCTAAAACGCCGTATTATTTCTTTTTCATAAAAGTATGATGTAAATCGGCTTTTTCCGCAAGTTTATCCTGCGTAAAACCTCTCTTGTGTCTGAATTCCTTAATCCTCAAACCGATAATTTTCCGCAAATAGTCCATTAAACATCCCGTAATAAATTATAGTATATCTTTCGCCCGTTCATTAGACAATAGCCGAAAAGTCATAATTACTTGACAAATAGGGCAAATTATGTTATACTAATTTTGCATAATCCAGTTGGTAGCCGATAAGGAATTGAGTTTTGAGACCATCAAGAATGTATAAGCCAGAGATGCTACATTCCAGTGACGGTTAATTGCTTTGAAGCAGTAGGTGTAAAAACCCTTTTTCTTACCGTGTGGATTAGGCACCGTTACCCAACGGAGTTTATCGCTGGGGATGGATTTTTCTTGGGTATCCTTTTTTGAGACGGAAAAGTCGCTCAAAAAAGCCCAAAAATTAACAAAGTACTAATAATAATGTATGAGACTATCAGAAATAATAAAAAAATTTCCGAAAGCGAATATTCTTATTATTGGCGATCTAATTCTTGACAGATTCATTCGCGGTGAATCAAAAAGAATTTCTCCGGAAGCGCCTGTTCCCGTGGTTGAGGTCAAGGGTGAAACATATAATTTGGGCGGTGCGGGGAATGTTGCCAATAACATAATTTCACTTGGCGGTAGCGTTTCGGTTGCCGGGCGTATCGGCGATGATTATGCTGCGGAAATTTTATTAAAAGAACTTAATAAAAAAAACATTGATACAGGCGGACTTTTCGCGGACAAGGCAATAAAAACATCAATTAAAACCCGTGTTATAGCGGGCCACCAGCAGATTGTAAGATTTGACAAAGAGACGGTATGTGAACTTTCCCCGTTAGTGACGGGAAAAATTATACAATTCATAAATAAAAAGATACCCGTGTCTGATGCCGTTTTAATATCGGATTATGGCAAGGGTGTTGTAACGCAAAAATTAATATCTGAAATTATGCGGTTAACTAAAAAATATAAAAAACTGGTTACTGTTGACCCAAAAATTGAAAATTTTTCAAGGTATAAATTTGTTGATTGTCTGACTCCCAATCTGAACGAAGCGATGGATGGAATGGGTGTTCACAAATTAAAAAATGAAAATGATTTTAAGAATCTAGGTAAAAAAATACTAAAAAAACTTAAATGTCGTTCCGTTTTAATCACTCAGGGTGAGAACGGAATGACGCTTTTTGAAAAAGAAAAAATCACCCATATACCGACAATGGCAAAAGAAGTCTTTGATGTAACCGGCGCAGGCGATACAGTAATTGCCGTTTTAACACTTGCTTTATCCTGCGGGGCTTCGTTGCTGGAAGCATCAAAAATTGCAAATTATGCCGCCGGCATTGTGGTCGGAAAATTAGGTACTGCTACTGTTTCAAAAGAAGAGTTAAAAGAGTCACTTTCTCATTTAGCTAAATGAGAAAATGAGAAAATGAAGATTATTGGCATTATTCCCGTTCGTTATGGTTCAATTCGTTTCCCTGGTAAACCACTCGTCAAAATAAAAGATAAACCGATGATGCAATGGGTTTATGAAGCAGCTTCTAAATCAAAATTTTTGGACGAAGTCATTGTTGCCACCGACGATAAAAAGATTTTTAATTGCGCCGAAACATTTGGTGCCAAAGTTGTTATGACTCCTGAATGCAATAGCGGCACTGACCGTCTCGCATTTGTCGTAAAAAAAATTAATTGCGATATTATCGTAAATATACAGGGTGATGAACCGCTGATAAAACCGAAAATTATTGATGCTGCTATCAAGCCGCTTATAAAAAATAAAAGCATTCAGGTCGCCACCGTTGCGACGGATTTTGAAAATGGAAAGGGAAAAGCCAATCCGAATAATGTCAAGGTAATTTTGAATAAGAATAATTTTGCGATTTATTTTTCACGGCTGCCGTTGCCGAATTCATTAAAACATATAGGATTATATGTCTATAAAAAAAATTTTTTATTAAAATTTGCTCAGATGAAACAGACGCCGCTTGAATTAGCGGAGAAACTTGAACAACTGCGTATTTTAGAAAACGGCTATAAAATTTATGTCACCAGGACAAAACATAAAACAATCGGCGTTGATACTAAAGATGACTTAAAAAAAGTGCGAGGAATTGTGAAATGAAAAAATCATTATCTCCATTTGAGCATTATGAAGAAGCAAAAAAACTGACCGAAGAAATTAGCCGACTAAAAGAAAAAATTCTATTAGAATATAAAGAAGCTCTTAAGGATAAAACATTATGGGCACCGCGATTTTATTTAGCCAGATTTTTATATAATTACCGTTTTTTGTTCCCCAATCAAATTGAAATTTTAGAAAAAGCAAAAACTTTATTTACAGAAGTAGTTAATTTGAATCCCAAGTTTATAATGGCATCAAAGTATATTAAAATGATTGAAAAAGAATTAGAAAGTAAATTTATATCAGATAAAAATTTGTTAGAGAATAAGGCAAATGTTTATGAAAATATTATAGAATTGGAAAGAAAATTAAAAAAGTTTGTTATTGAAAAGTTAAAAGAGAAATATGGCGAGGATGAAGGTGGTTGGTGGGTTCACAGCGTTCCTCAACATATAAGAAAAGAAATTGCCAAACAGCGGGAAGAGGATTCCGAGAGATTTGATTTCTCAAAATATTTCTATCTTATTGAATTAAAAGAAATAATAGAAAAAAACTGGGGAATATTCGGACAGTTTTTTAGTAAATCTAATAACAAAAAAGATTTGGATTGGTTAATAAAATGTAATACTATCAGAAATATAATTGCTCGCGATAGACGGTTTTTGCAAGATGACGAAAAGAATTTTATTGAGGAGCAGTTAAAAAAAATGGAATCTTTAGATTATAAAAAATGATTACGGAAGAAACTAAATACTGTATAAAATTGTTAAGTTTACCGAATGTTGGGCCGAAAACATTTTATTCTATAATGAATACATTGCAACAGCAAGGGAAAGATATTTCTGCTTTATTTCGGATGAACAAGGAACAATTGACGGAAATATCAAAGATTGGTAATTTCAGGCAGAGCAGTGAAATTATTCAAAATATTCTTGATGTAGATATGAATAATGAAACGAACGACATAATTTTTCAAGAATTGTGTGATAGAGGTGTAAAGATTATTCCGTCTACAACGGATACTTATCCTCAAAAACTGAAAAAAAAACTTAACGACAATGCTCCGCCATTACTTTATATTTATGGAAATAAAAATTTGCTGAAAGTAAAGTCCGTTGCAATTATTGGTAAAAGAAATGCCAGTGAAGAATCAATAAAAATTACTAAAATGGTGGCCGAAAAAATGGCTTCAGCGGGTTACAATATAATAAGCGGTTATGCAAAAGGGATAGACACAGCCGCTCATCTCGGCGCACTTGCATCTGAAGGAACTACTACTATTGTGTTGCCTTTTGGTATTTTTGAATTCAAATTGAAGGAAGAATTTAAGAAAATACAAAATCTTAAACAAAACATGCTGATTATTTCACAGTTTCCGCCGCATTTAAACTGGCAAATATCTTCTGCGATGCAACGCAATGCAACTGTGGTTGGATTAAGCGATGCTGTTTTTGCTATAGAGTTTGATAAAGATGGCGGAACATGGGATGCGATTGTCAAAGCATTAAAAATAGATGTCCCTGTTTTTTTGTCAGATACGCCTGAAAATAGAAAAATATTCATAGAACGGGAAGAAAAACCGATTTTTACTAAATTTGAAGATTATGTTCCAGCAATTTCACAGTGACGAAGCATTATTGCAACATCTAAAAACACATTTTGGATATGATAATTTCCGTATCGGTCAGTTGGAAGCCATTAAAAATGTCCTTAAAAATAGAGATACTTTAATAATATTACCAACGGGTGCCGGGAAATCACTGTGTTATCAGTTACCGGCAAAAATTATTTCAGGGACAACACTGGTTATTTCGCCGCTTATTTCTTTGATGAAAGACCAGATAGATTTTTTAAAAACATTGAATGACAGAGATGCAGAGTTTATAAATGGTTCCTTATCATATAAAGAACAACAATCACGGTTATTTAATTTAGCAAAAAATAATTATAAAATAGTTTATATCGCTCCTGAAAGATTGCGTTCGCGTGAATTTACAGCCGCTCTGCGTCTGGCAAAAATCTCACTTCTTGTTATTGATGAGGCACATTGTGTTTCTGTATGGGGCCACGATTTCCGGCCAGATTATCTTTACATAAAAAGTTTGCGGGAAATAGTCGGTGATGTACCGATTATAGCATTAACGGCAACTGCGACTCCTGATATTCAAAAAGATATTTGCGAACAATTGAATCTTAAAAATCCGGAAATTATTTCAGAATCGGTTGATAGACCAAACATTTGTTTGGAAGTAGAATATGTCAAGTCCGACGAGGAAAAATATAAAAGATTAATCGGTTTAATAAAAGAATTAAACGGAAGCGGTATCATTTATTGCGGGACAAGACAGAGATGCGAGGAGGTATCGGAATTTTTACAGGAACTTAATGTTGATGCAAAATACTACCATGCTGGACTGGATGCCGAACAGCGGACAGAAATTCAAAATGATTTTATGAACGATAAGGTTCGTGTGATTACCGCAACAAATGCATTCGGCATGGGGATAGACAAGCCGGACATTAGATTTATTATTCACTGGCAAATGCCGGATACAATAGAGGCGTACTATCAAGAAATTGGCCGAGCCGGCCGCGATGAAAAGGACTCGCGGGCAGTATTATTTTTTTCCGCTGCTGATAAAAATTTACCGCTATATTTTTTAAAAGTTGCAGTGCCGTCATTTAAGGAAATATTGAATTTATACGAACACATTAAGTCCGCATCGCAGGGAAAATTCGCATTTCTGGAAATGGAAAAAGTTGCAGTTTCAACAGGTATGGCTGATGAAAAAATAAATGTGGTGATTAAGACATTGGAAGAATATAAATTAATCAAACGGCATCAGGATACATCAGCCGATATAAAAATTTTCTCAAAAACGGAACTGCCTGAACTTGCAAAATATTCTGAAGATATAAAGAACAATAAAATTAACATTAGAGAAATTATATCCAAATACAACGATATACAATTTGAAAATATATTGTGGAAATTGAAGTTTGAGGATAAGGCAACTGTTTTGGGCTCCAGAAGATTTCTTACATTTGAACTGTCTGATAAACTGATAGATGAAAAATTAAAAAAATTGAAAGCAGATGCCTTTCAGGAGTATAAAAAAATTAAATCACAAAAACTTGAAAAGATGATGGATTATGGTTCATTGAATGAATGCCGGCGCAAACAAATTTTAAGTTATTTTGGCGAGGATATATTACAGAATTGTGAAAATTGCGATGTTTGTTTGAAAGAAACATTATATGAAGAAGTTAAAAAAGAAGAAATTCCTGTTGAAGACAATGAAAAGATAAAAACATTTTATAGTAGAATTTTATCAGGGCTTTCTGAATTAGATGGCAAAACAGGGAAAAGTTTTCTTTCTCAAATTTTGTGTGGCTCAAAAGGAAAGAAAATGAATTTGTGGTTTGTTCAACGGGCAAAATGCCGCAGCACAATGACCGAGTATACTCAAACAACTGTTCAGAAAGGAATTGAACTTTTATTGTCCGAAGGATTAATCAAAACAGCGATTTTGAAAGAAGGTATACCAGTATTGAGTATTACCTCATCAGGGAAACAGCGTTTGCAAGAACAGAATTTTGCAAAATACAAATTGCTTGTTTCATTATTTATTAAAAAAACTCCAGTTACCACAAAATCAACTATTACAGCAAAGACGCCGTTTACTTCAAAACAACTGGCAGAGTTTAAAGATTATACATTTCCAATTCTTGAATTTATCAGCAATGAACCCAAGAAAATTGGGAGAAGTGGTTTGATGAAAATTTTTAAGGGTGCTTCAATGAGTGATTTTTTGACAAAAAAGTTTTCAGAAACAAAATATTTTGGTATTCTACAAGGTTATACGGGAAAAACTATAATGGGATTTATTGACTCGCTAATTGAAAGTGGATATATTGCCAATACTGGTGGGATGTATCCACTATTATTTTTAACAGAAGCAGGCAAGAAAATATTATCAAGCAGAGACATAAATGAAGTTGTAATTCAAGCACCAAAAAAAATTGAACAGAAAACCAGTGAAACCATTTCTCAGAAAACAGAAGGCGATATTGTAAAATCATTTTTTGAAAGGCCGCATTACAAAAAATTATCCGGTGATTTTGATGATGGATGGGCAATTGACTACAACAGCAGGTTTGCCGGGGATGAACACAGATTTTCAGAAACGGGTGAATTGTTGAGGGGACTGAAATACGGGAATAAAAAAGAAAACGCAAAGATATTAGCAGAAGAGATTAAATTGCTAATTGTTGAACAGCCAGTATTTACAACAGCGGATTTAATTACAATTGTTCCGTCTACGATAAAAGACAGACAATATGACCCGCTGACCGAAATTACGAATCATTTGAAAAATATAGTTTCTGTTCCTGTAGATTGTACCGTTTTAACAAAATCAAGAATGACACAACCGATGAAAGAGATGACAAATATGTACCAGAAGAAAATAAATATTAGAGGCGCCTATATTATTCCGGATGTTGAAAAGGCAAAAGGAAAAAAAATTGTGGTGCTTGATGATTTATTTGATTCGGGATGTACCTTGAATGAGATTACTTATATTCTC
>Ga0210049_1004527_pt1 | contig 12105 bp, 10 predicted proteins | sample CryGeyCG2014_300_2_FD_183964 | JGI IMG/M metagenome (GOLD analysis project Ga0210049, IMG submission 183964) | Groundwater microbial communities from aquifer - Crystal Geyser CG06_land_8/20/14_3.00 (SPAdes) (version 2) | ecosystem: Environmental > Aquatic > Deep subsurface > Groundwater | place...
ACTTCTGGATTCCCGTTTTCACGGGAATGACGACCCAAACGATTTGTAAATTGTCATTCCTGCGGAAGCAGGAATCCAGATATTTTTTGTGTTTTCTCTATTTTTCAACTTTTTTACGAAAGAACCAATTTGTTTGGCATTTGAGCTTTGAAATTTGAAATTTTTCATGGGTGTGGTTATATATAACGCATTAAATATTTATACATTAAATGTAGGGGCGACATTTATGACGCCCGTTAATTGCGGGTTTGATAAATCAAACCCCTACAATTATGTCCACTTCTTTATATCGTTTTATATAGCAATCAAGGCTTGGACAGTATCCAGTAAAGAAAGAAAAATAACCCTATCCCCAGGAGGACTTGAATAAGCAAGGGAGCACCTAAGGCTCCCAAAAGAAAGATAATTATTATCCCCAGTAAGAATGCAGAAAAGGTGAGTAAGCGAGGACTGGCAAACTTCTTCTTGACCTCCTTTTTAGTTAAAATCTGAGAGACTTTTTTTCTTAGACTCTCTTTTTCGCCACTGTCTTCTCTAATCCGCTTCATTGCCTCTAAGACCTCAAGATCGCTACATTCAGAGAGAAGATTAAGAGAGAGAGAACGAGCTTCCTCTACCTCACCTTTATCTTCCAGGATACTTAAAAGGGAAAAGATAGCCTGAGGTGAACCTTCCAATTTTAGCATCTTCATACTTTGGAGGCGAAAGGGGAAGGCTATGTTCTTATTCAAAAGCAACTTATCTAACTTTTCACTTATTCTTTTGTCTTTTTTCAGGTCTAATTTTTCTAAAGTTTTAAAGGCTCTTTTTACCACCCCTTCCGAACTCTCTTCAAGTAAGGCTAAGAGAGGAGTTACTCCATCCCTTCCTCTGGTCTTTTCTCCCCAGCCATACCTTCCCTTTCGGCAATCTCTTCCCCAAAATCGGGGGAGGAAGAGTTCATCCATAAATTCTAAATTATGGAGATACCCCATTTTAGATAAGGACTTTATTGTCATGTAACGCACTGGCTCACTTTCATCAAGTAATTTCTCAATTAGAGGCTCAACTGCCTGCTGGTCAGCAATTACTCCTAAAGCCTCGGCCGATAGATAGCGGATACTCTCTTTTAGGTCATAGAGGCAGTTAATAATCTCTCCTATCTTCCAGGGATACTGCCGGGTAATCTCAATTGCCTCGGGAATACTTATCCTTTGTAGGGTTTGTCTAATCTCAAGCTCAGGGTCTAAAGGCTCTCCTTCCTTAAAGAATTGAGGAAATTTAAGATTTAACTTCTTTAATCTCTCTTTAGTTGGTTCTCTCTTCTCAAAATATCTAAAAGGGGTGGCATCACTAATCATCTTCTCTAAAGTAGCCTCAAACCTGGAGAGCTCCTGAGCTAATTTGATAATCTCGCGGGAATATTCCTCAAATGGTAGAGTAAAGGCTAAAGAAGGGTCTTTCTTGCCCCGTCTAATAAAATCAGTAATTATCACCCATTTGTCTTGGTGTTTTAAGTTGTAATCCGCCCAGTCACAGGAAGGATTGCCGCAACTACAGACAAAGAGTGGCTCTTTCTTTATTTGATGGTCTTCTAAGATAGTATCAAGTAAGCGAGGAAGAGTATCGGTTAAAGACCACTCCTCATCAAAGATTAAGATTTTATCTTCAATGATTAAGTCCAGGGAAGCAGAAATTATTAAGTTTTCATAACGAAATGAGCGCGCCGTTATCTTAAACATATATCCTTTTTCCTTGTAATCGCCAATTTTAATTGGCGCTTTTTGGAGTGCAACAACCATTATGGAGTGCAACAACCGTTATGGAGTGCACAAAGCTGTTGTTGCATGCATTGACATGGTCAATGCACTCCAAAATTGACACGGTCAATGCACTCCATAAAATCAGCGAGGACATCTGATAGCTAAATAGTTACATTTATTTTAAGTTATTATTCTTGGAAAGTCAAGTTAGAAAGCAGGAAATGTATTTTGTTTCAACAGGTCTACCTCTCGTATTGACAGATTATCTCTTTTAGAATATAATCGGGTAAGGGAAGGGGGGAGATTTTTAATTCTTAATTTTTAATTCTTAATTTTTAATTTTTAACTTTTAACCTGTGTTAATCTGTGGTTAACAGGTTAGTTCTTAGTTGTTAGTTCTTAGTTGTTATTGGGATTTTGGATTTGTTTTGGATTTGGTAGTATTTGGATTTTGGATTTCATTTGGATTCTGTGTTAATCTGTGTTAATCTGTGGTTAACAGGTTAGTTCTTAGTTGTTAGTTCTTAGTTGTTATTGGGATTTTGGATTTGTTTTGGATTTGGTAGTATTTGGATTTTGGATTTCATTTGGATTCTGTGTTAATCTGTGTTAATCTGTGGTTAACTTTTAATCTGTGTTAATCTGTGTTAATCTGTGGTTAACTTTTAACTTTTAACTTTTAACTTTTAACTTTTAAGAGAGAGGGAGAAGGGCAGACGATGAAAGAAAATAAGGAGGGAGCCCTCTGGGGGGTTAAGAAGAATGTCTTTGTTTTAGGCTTGGTTAGCCTCTTTAACGATATCTCATCCGAGATGATTTATCCCTTAATCCCCTTGTTTTTAGTCAATGTTTTAGGAGCAAGTAAGTCAGTTATTGGCTTAATTGAAGGAATAGCCTTAAGCACAGCCAGCATTTTAAAGCTCTTCTCCGGCTGGCTTTCCGATAAGCTGGGAAAGAGGAAGACCTTTGTCTTCTGGGGTTATACTCTATCTGCTCTTACCAAACCCCTGCTTTCTCTCTCTACTCTTTGGTCCCATGTCTTGTTCCTTCGTTTTGCGGACCGGGCAGGTAAGGGAGTGCGCACCTCTCCTCGTGATGCCATCATTGCCTCCTCAAGTGAAGAGGGTTTGCGGGGGAGGTCCTTTGGACTTCACCGCAGTCTGGATACTCTGGGGGCAGTAATTGGACCGGCTTTAACCTTTCTTCTCCTTCCTTTATTTAATCAGGACTACCGAAAGATATTCTTAATCTCTTTTTTACCCGCTCTTTTAGCAATAAGTCTTGTTCTCTTATTTGTTAGTGAGAAGAAAGCATTGAAGGAAGAGGATGGTTTTAAGTTATCTTTAGATTTCAGCTCATTTAGCAAGGAATTTAAGGCTTTCCTTTTTATCTCTTTCCTTTTTGCTCTTGGTAATTCCAGTGATGCTTTTTTAATCTTACGGGCTCAAAACTTAGGCATTACTTTAATCTGGATTCCTTTGGTTTACACTATGTTTAATCTAGTGGAGGTCATAATTTCTTTGCCCGCAGGGATTCTTTCTGACAAGATTGGGCGAAAGAGAGTAATCTCAATTGGCTTTTTAGTCTTTTTCCTGGTCTACTGCGGCTTTGCCTTAGCTTCTAACTCCCATCAAATCTGGTTTTTATTTGCTTTCTATGGATTTTATTCAGGATTGACTGAAGGAGTAGGAAGGGCTTTTGCTTCTGATTTACTTAAAAAGGGTCAGCGCGGGACTGGTTTGGGAGTTTATCATTTCCTGATTGGAATAGCCGCTCTTCCAGCAAGTTTAATTGCTGGATTTCTCTGGCAACTGGTCTCCCCGGCGGCAACTTTTTCCTTTGGAGCCGGGACAGCTTTACTCTCAGGAATATTTTTGGTGGCTTTGTTAAAGTAAGCCCTATGTAAAATATTTGCAAAAATTGTTAGATTGTGGTAGAATAAACTACAGAGGAACACAGATAAAAAGTGCCGAGCTATCTTCGCTTGATTACGGTTTTGATAATAAACTGTTTAGGAAATATCTAATGGATGAATCAAAAACAATAGGTTATTGGGTTGAAATTGCAGAATATGACCTTCAAGTTGCTGAAAGTATGTTAGAGAAGAAACACTATCTTTATGTTGGATTTATGTGCCATCAAAGTATTGAAAAAATTTTAAAAGCTCATTACGTAAAACTCAAGAAAGAGGTTCCTCCGCCTATCCATAAACTTGTTAGACTTATGAAAGAATGTAAACTTGAAGATATCCTTTCTGAGGAACAAAAAATTTTACTTGCTGACTTAGACCCCTTAAATATTCAAGCAAGATATCCAGCTTATAAGCAGGCTATTTATGATTTTCTTTCGGAAGAGAAAGCAAAAGAAATATTAAGGAAGACTAAGGAGATATGGAGATGGTTAAGAACAAAGCTCAGTTAGGTGAAGCAGTAAAAAAATTTGTTGAGAAATTAACCAAGAATGTAGAAGTGAAGATGGTTATTCTTTATGGCTCCTATGCATCAGGCAATCCAGGAGAATATAGTGATATTGATATTGTAGTGATTTCTGACGATTTTGGTAACAATCGTTTAGAAGAGATGCAATTATTATCAAGGCTAACTTTAGAAACTGATGTAGATATTGAACCACTGGCATTTAGTTATAAAGAATATTTAAATCATTCCACGGCAGATTTCATTCATGAGATAATCAGTAAAGGGAAAATAATTTACAAAGATGGGGAAATGAATGATATTTAGAATTAACAGCCAACCACAGATGAACACAGAATCCAAATGAAATCCAAAATCCAAATACTACCAAATCCAAAACAAATCCAAAATCCCAATAACAACTAACAACTAAGAACTAACCTGTTAACACAGATTAACACAGAATCCAAATGAAATCCAAATCCAAAATCCCAATAACAACTAAGAACTAACAACTAAGAACTAACCTGTTAACACAGATGAACACTGATAAATAAAACCACGAATAAACACGAATTAGAACCTAATACCTATCACCTAAAATCCTATTGAGGAAGGAGGTGGAGTTATCTTGAAAAAGATTGGTGTCTTAACTGGAGGAGGAGATTGCCCGGGACTTAATTCAGCCATTCGGGCAGTGGTAGTCAAGGCTGAGGAATTTGGCTTTGAGGTAGTGGGAATTAAATATGGATGGCAAGGGCTGATAAATCTTGACCTTGAGAGCTTAAATTCAGAGCAGGTTGAAGAGATAAGTAGCTGGGGAGGAACTATTTTAGGTAGTTCCCGGACTAATCCCTTGAAGAAGGAGGAGGATAAGAAAAAAGTTTTAGAAAACATTAAAAAACTTGACTTATCTTGTCTTGTAGCTATTGGTGGTGATGATACCTTAGGAGTAGCTAATAAACTTCACCAGGAAGGAGTGCCGGCAATAGGTATTCCTAAAACGATGGATAATGACCTTTTTCATACTGACTATACCTTTGGTTTTGATAGTGCAGTCAGTGTATCTTTAGATGCTCTGGAGCGATTGCGGGATACAGCCAAGTCCCACCGAAGAGTAATTGTCTTTGAAGTGATGGGAAGGCATACCGGCTGGGTAGCTCTCTTTACAGGATTAGCTGGAGGAGCAGACTGGATTCTTATTCCGGAAGTGCCAGTTGACTTAGAGGAGATGTGTAATCATCTAAAGAAGATAAGGGAGAGAGGCAAATTATATGGTCTAGTAGTTGTCTCGGAGGGAATAGAGTTGCCCCAGGTGAAGGAAAAAGATAAAGAGGTAGATGCCTTTGGTCATATAATCTTAAAAGAGAGAGGAGTAGGAGAGTTAGTAGCTAAAGAGGTTGAGGAACAAACTGGTTTTGAAACCAGGTTTGCGGTTATCGGACATATCCAGAGAGGCGGGGCACCCACTGTCTTTGACCGGATATTAGCTACCCGCTGTGGAATTAAAGCTGTAGAGTTAATTAAAGAAGGAAAGTTCGGTAAGATGACCTGCCTGCAGGGGAATGAGATTACTGCAGTCGATTTAGAATTAGCTACCTCCGAACAAAAAAAGGTTCCTCAGAAGTTGTATGAATTGGCAAGGACATTCTTTAAGTAGTTAATGAGTTGAAAATCGTAAGGCGTGAAGTGTAAAGTGTAAAGTGTTAAAGAAGCCACCTATGAGTTCATAGAGTTCATAGAGTTCATTGAGTTACAGCGAACTCAAGTAACTCAAGCAACTCAACGAACTCAACAAACTCAAGACGCCTTACGCTTCACGCCTCACGCCTTAGAAAGGAGCGAAGTAACAATGGAGGTTTATGAGGCAATTAAGGGTAGGCGCTCGGTAAGAAGGTACAGAAGGGAGCCCGTGCCAGAGGAGATTCTCCTTAAAATTATAGATGCAGGAAGATTTGCTCCTTCGGCAGGAAATAAACAGCCCTGGGAGTTTGTGATGGTAAATGAGAAGAGGCTGGTAGAGAAGATTTTTGAAAATGTTGCCTGGCTTCCGGCGGTAGGAACGCCTCCTCAGGGAAGAAGACCAACTGCCTATATGGTAGTCTTAGGTAATCCTAAAATTAGGGAACATTATCAGGCTGACTTATCAGCAGCTATTCAGAACATTCTTCTGGCGGCTTATGCTGAAGGGTTGGGTTCCTGCTGGATTGGCTCAGTAAATCGGGAAAATATTTACCGTTTGCTTAAAATTCCTCATTCCCTGGACATCTTTTCTTTAATCTCCTTAGGATATCCTGATGAAGCAGTAATCTCTGAGAATTCTCCCTCAACTGGAGTCTGGAAGGATGGGGAAGGAAAAGTCTATGTTCCCAAGAAACCAATAGATAAGATTGTTCATAAGAATTATTATTCCAAATAATACATTAACCACAGATTAACACAGATTTTCACAGATTATATCAAGGAGATGAAAACTATGAAGATAAGAGTCCTTTTAATATTTCTCTTTCTTCTAATTCAAACTTGTCCTCTTTGGGCTAAGGAGAAAGAAGAATACAAGTTCTCTCTCTGTCTTTATCATTACAATGTTCAGTATGTTTGCGGGGATAAAAGGATAGAGGATAAAATTATAACTGAAAGTCTGGAACCAGTAATAGATATGTATCTTCGTCACCCTCACTGGGGAGCAGACTTTGAAATGCAGGGATATATGATTGAGGTCTTGGGAGAAAGACACCCGTTGGTTTTGAAAAAGTTAAAGACCTTGGTAGAGCGAGACCAGATTGACCTGGTTTGCTTTCATTATTCGGACCAGCTCTTTCTTGCTTTCCCGGAAAGTGACCTTATCTGGTCAGAAAAGATAAACCAGAAACTCTTTAAGAAGTATGAGTTAAAAAGGTCGTCGGTTGTATTTACCCAGGAAGGGCAATTTGGAGAAGGGATGGCACCTTTTATGTTAAAACATAACTTTAAGATAGCCATAGTTGCTCATAATCTTTACAAATATTTTCACCCCCAGGACGAGGCCCATCCTGCTCCTTATTATCAATTTAAAGGAATTAAGGTAGTCTTGGGAGGAAGAAGTGTTAGTTATGAAGATAAAAAGATAAAGGTTGAAACTGGCTGGTCAAAGGCAGGTGATGCTGAGTTTGTAGCTACGGGTAAAAATCCTTATATGAAGACTTTTAAGTATATTCCTAAGATATTAAATGAGTATGAGAAGAGTCTGGAAGAAAAGGAAAAGAAAGGAATAGCTATTATCAGAGTCTCCGATTATATTAAAAGATTAGAGGAATTAGGAGTAAAACCAAAGCCCCTCAAGCCTATTCTTGATTGCACCTGGCAGCCTGAGGATACTGATAATTTCCTCCTCTGGATGGGTGGCTATCGCAGTTTCTCAGAAAGGGATGTCTATATCAGGTCTCTTAATTTCCAATCAAGACTTGAGCTCTTAGCGGCTGAAAGGCTGATTGAGTATGCCCAGGCAGTCCACAGTCCACAGGCCACAGGCCAGAGGATTGAAGTCGCTAAAATGAGAGAAGATTTAGAGAGGGGTTGGAAGCATCAGCTCTTGGCGGAGGTAAGTGATTCTACAGGCTGGTTTCCCTTTCCTGTTGAGATTCAATATAGTATTGATGAGAGTAATAAGGCTATAGATATAGCTAAGGAAATAATAGAGGAGATTAAGGAAAACTTAAATTATAAACTAGTAAGAGTGGATATAAAGACAGGCGAAATACAGAAGGTGCTCAAAGAGACACATATTCCTATGCCTTTGCCGGAGGTAGAGTGCCCCTGGGATATAAAGGTAGAGGCAGCTGGTCTTGAATATAAGATGGCTTGTTATAACTTAGGGGGGAAACGTTATGACCTAAAGATAGATTTTACCCCCAGCGGGATTGCGGGAAGTTGGGCTAAGCTCTCTTTTAAAAGAAAATTTGATAAAATAGTCTATTCCCCAGCCTTGATGGAAGATAAAATAGTAGAGTATCCTTTGGAAGAGTTTGCCTTTGAATACACTTACTTGCCTTTGCCTAATGGTTTAATCGGGCTAGGAAAGGATGTTTATCTTATCAAACATAATCGGAAGAATCATCTAGCAGTAAGAATTGGTAAGAAGAGAAAGACCGTGGAGATTGACCTTTTAAATCCACCTAAGGAACCTTTTACTTACCAGTTTTCCTTAGTCTTTGGTGAAAAGGTGTTTGCTTTAGAACAGGCAGGAAGAATTAATCTTTATCCCTATCTGGTGAGGTAGGTGGTAGGGGCTTGATTCATCAAGCCCGTTTTCAATATATTTTGCGGGTTTGATAAATTGAACCCCTACTACTTACTGGTGAGGTAGCGGGTTCAATAAATTGAACCCCTACTATTGGCTCATCTTAGTTGTGAGGAGGAAACAATGCTTTTAGAGATTGAAAAGTTAGAATTGAAGGTAAGTGAGAAGAGCTTGAATGAACTAATCTGGGAGGAGAATAAAGAAAAGATTGAGAAAGGTGGGGTGAGCAATTTTCAAATAGTCTTACTAAAGGATAAGTTAGTAATTGAAGGAAGACAAAAAGTTACCTTCTTAAAGGTTCCTTTTCGGATTACCGGCAAGCTTCACCTTTTACCTGAAAACCTTGTGGAGTTGGAATTTGAAAAGTTAAGAGCGGCTTCTTTTCTTCCCCTTTCTCCAGCCCGGATAGTTAAGGAGATTCTATCTTCCAATCCTCCAGATATAAAGTTAGGCAAAAAAAATTCCTTAATCATTGATATATTAGTTTCTTCCCAGTATCCTCTTAAGGTTAAACTAACATCACTGCAGATCTGTCCGGGATGTATAGTTATAAAAGCAGGGTAAAAAACAAAGTTAATGTCAAATGCCAAAGCTCAAATGTCAAGACACTTAACACCTCACGCTTTACGCTTCACGCTGATGGAGCGAAGCGACAGAAGGTAAAGATGAGAAAGGTTAATAAATTTGGTCATCTGGAAATTGGTGGCTGTGACTTAGTAGAGTTAAAGAAAAAGTTTGGCACTCCTTTATACATCTTAGATGAGGATTTAATCCGGAGTAATTGCCAAACCTACCGGAGGTCTTTGGAAAAAATTTATCCTCAGAGTGAGATTATCTATGCCGGCAAGGCTAACCTCTCTTTGGGTTTATGCAAGGTAATGAGTAAGGAAGGTCTTTCTTTAGATGTCTCCTCAGGAGGAGAATTATATACAGCTTTGAAGGCAAAATTCCCCTTAAAAAAGATTTATTTTCACAGTAATAATAAGTCAGAGGACGAACTTAAGATGGCTCTAAGGAATAATATTGGGAGGATAGTTGTAGACAATAGTTATGAGTTAAGTTTGCTCAGTAATCTTGCTCAAAAGATGAAAAGAAAAGCTAACATATTACTGCGTCTTACCCCGGGAGTCAAACCCAAGACTCATACTTACATCCAGACTGGACAAATTGATTCAAAGTTTGGTTTAGGAATAGAAGAGGGAGAAGCATTAAGACTGACCAAGCAAGCCTTAGATATAAATAATATCAATCTTTGTGGTATTCACTGTCATATTGGCTCGCAAATATTGAAACTAAGACCCTTTTTGATTGCCGCTGAGACTATGGTTGATTTCCTTAAGGAGATTAAAGATGAGACCGGGAGAACTTTAAAGGAATTAAACTTAGGAGGTGGCTTAGGGATTAGATACACCAAGGAGGATTCTCCTCCCTCAATTTCTAAGTATGCTAAAGCCATTGCCCGGGAAGTTATAAAGAGGTGCAGGAAGTATAACTTAGATTTACCCAGACTAATGGTAGAACCAGGTCGTTCTATTGTGGGAGAGGCCGGGACTACCCTTTACAAGATAGGCTCAATCAAAGACATCCCTAATATTCGCCGCTATGTGGCTATAGATGGAGGAATGACTGATAATCCCCGGCCGGCTTTATACTCTGCCCGCTATGAGGCAATCCTGGCTAATAAAGCCCGACGGAGAAAAAAAGAGATAGTTACTATTGTGGGAAAATGCTGTGAGTCAGGAGATGTCCTAATCTGGGATATTAAATTGCCCCGGATAGAATCAGGAGACTTGTTAGCTGTCCTCTCTACCGGTGCTTATAATTACTCTATGGCTAGTAATTACAATCGTCTGCCCCGACCAGCAACAGTCCTGGTTAGAGGGGGAAGAGCTAAGCTGATTGTGAGAAGAGAGACCTATGAGGACATTATAAAGTGTGACTTAAATAGGGACAGCGACCATTTTTTATCCTAACTTTATCTATCCTTAGCATAATAAATTAATTTTCTTCTTTCGTATTTTAGTTGAAAGAGACCTTTTAATCACAAAACGAGACATAAAATCATCTCTATTATAAAAATTCAATTGCTATATTTTCTTAATAAATACTTCTGGATTCCCGTTTTCACGGGAATGACGACCCAAACGATTTGTAAATTGTCATTCCTGCGGAAGCAGGAATCCAGATATTTTTTGTGTTTTCTCTATTTTTCAACTTTTTTACGAAAGAACCATTAATTTTATCATAACTTTTATTCTGTCAAAAATGGTCGCTGTCCCTATTTTAGTAGAGACGACCCGACGGGTCGTCTCTACATTAAAGACCCCAGAGTAGAAGGAAGATAATAAATATAAGTGGAGAAAAAACAGTTGTTACTATGAGCAGAGATTTGCCTCTTTCCAGATGATAAACCTCTCTTATTCCCAGAAAGAAGAGGGATATAGACCAGAGAATAAAGGCAAGAGTTGCCAGACAACTCCCCCCGGCTACTATATACTCATTCAGGATTGAGTCAATTAATGCCCAGACAAACTGGGTAGGCAAGATAAATATTAAGGGAAGGAAAGCAAAACTTCCGACAAGGTATATATCCCAGATATCAGAGCATCTACCACCCAGTCGGCGAGCCCCATAATCTAAGAGAGTAGAAAAGATTAGCAGACCACAATATACAGGTATGACTAAAAGAAATCCAAAGAGCAGATTCCGAAAGAACCAGTAATCAAATGCCCACCCTTTCTCACTTAGCTCCTGTATCATTAGTGTTAGCCAGCAAGGTATAGCCCAGCCAAGACTAAAAGCAATGACAAGTAAGAGTGGTTGGTCAATTCCTTGGGGTCTCTCTTTTAAGATATATCTTATAGTAGATAGAGGCTTGCCGAGCATCCCCCAGGTTAGTTGAAGAGCTAACCTATACTCAAATTTTTCTTCTTTCCACTTATAACTTCTAAATTCTTCCTCCCGGGGTCTCTTTGCGGAGGAATATTTTGGTCTTACTGACCTTTGAGGATGAGACTGGGGGTATTTTAACTGCCTCTTTTTTACTTCCATTAAGGTCCGATAAGCCTCATTTATATCTGAGAATATCCTATCAGCCAGAGGGTCAAAGGGATTAACATCAGGATGATAGCGTTGGGCAAGTCGGCGATAGGCTTTCTTAATATCTTTTATAGCTGCGTCTCTTTTAATCTCTAAAATTTCATAAGGGTCATACTTCAAAGATTTTGTCCTCATAAATAGGGACAGCGACCATTTTTTATCCTAACTTTATCTATCCTTAGCGTTCTAAATTAATTTTATCATAAAACTTTTATTCTGTCAAAAATGGTCGCTGTCCCTATTTAAATGGGATAACCTCTTGACAAAATATTTTAAAAAGGTTACAACTTAAATGTTGATTAGCTTACTGTTCACTCCATACACCTGTATGGGGGCACAGGCTTCCATCAGTAGCACAGGCTTTGGTAGCACAGGCTTCGGTAGCACAGGCTTTGGTAGCACAGGCTTCAGTAGCACAGGCTTTGGTAGCACAGGCTTCCAGCCTGTGAGAGAGTAGAGACGACCCGTCGGGTCATCTCTACTAACAAAATAAAGGGCTTAATTATGCGAGGATACGAGTCATTACCAGAGGTAATCGGCAAGAGACTTCACGAGTTGAAAGTTGACCCTA
>Ga0210049_1004531_pt1 | contig 12098 bp, 8 predicted proteins | sample CryGeyCG2014_300_2_FD_183964 | JGI IMG/M metagenome (GOLD analysis project Ga0210049, IMG submission 183964) | Groundwater microbial communities from aquifer - Crystal Geyser CG06_land_8/20/14_3.00 (SPAdes) (version 2) | ecosystem: Environmental > Aquatic > Deep subsurface > Groundwater | place...
ATAATCACCTCCCAGAACCGAATACAAGTTGGCCTGAAGGTCGAGCCGACCCCCGTCTGCCTCGGCCGTACCAGTTTGTGCAACATCATCGGGTTCACCACTCATCCCGTCGCCGCTTCGTTGCAGGTAGCCCAGTCGTCCCCAGCCCGATACGCCCAAGTTAATCCCCGGCTGCATCTTTTCGTGAACGGCAGACAATATCTCCCGTGGGACGTATCCTAATGCCTTGAGTTCTTCCTGGTAATTCGGGACCAGCAACTGTAACGCGATAAGCTGCTTGCCCGAAGGGTCTCGAGTTTGCGCAACAAAAACTGTATCTACGGCGCCGGCAATCGCCCTGGCGATCTGACCACGAGTGAGAATGAGATCGTCGGTCGGACGGTGACGGAACAGCCCGTCGTCATAAAACAGGCGAGCGGGATACCCCTCCAATAGTCCTCCAGCCGCGAGACTCCCCAGTAGGGCATAGGACCTGTCCGTTCGCGGCACAGAGTACTGCCGCAACCCTTGTCTGCTCGGGGTGTCCGAGCGAGATACCACGATAGGCGGCTTTCTTTCAGGCTGAAACGCCTCCTTCTCCTCTGTCTCTGCCGCACGTGCCGGAACGGTGTCCGGGAGCAGAACCCGTTGCCCGACGTATAGGCTTGCGATGTTCCCTTCGACAAGAGAGCCACTGCTCTCGGCAGCGCCCACCTTCTGGAGACGGAGGTTGGCGACAAACTCCCCTGTGGTGCTCCGAAGCTGAATGATTATGGAAGGACGAAGCCCCCGATTTTCTCCCGCCGACAGGGAGACGGACTCTCCGCGATCTCCGAGATCGACTCTGATGGAAGTAATGGTCTCCGGCGATGATCCACTGAACCCTCCAGGTTCGGTGCGAGGGGATCTCTCGAGCGATCTGGGAGTCGCGTGTGTCAGTTCAGAGCATTGCGGACCTGACAATGCTCCCGCTTCCGTTGGGGCTGTATTGCCGGCTCCAGTTTTCGGCGGTGACCCCGTTGGAGTTGGTTGCTCAACGAGGCGTAGGGAGAGATTTTCACCCACCCGGTATCTGGCCAGCTCATTCTCCTTCCCTTCTCTCGTCTCGCCCTGCAATGCTCGAATTGTAAGGCGTTCACCCTCAACGCGGACGATTCTTGCGCGCGGCCACGTTTCACCGGTAGATTCCACCGACAACTCAGGAATCATCTCGACGACAGAGCCCTCGGAAAGAGTCGCGCTTTGCGCGAGAACCAGTTCCAATACCTCCGCGCTCCCGGACTGGATGATACCGCCCGGCAGACTGGTCTGGACAGGCACCGACGCGTCCACCGGTATTGTCGCCAGGGCCATCGTGGTCACGCACAATAGCGCGAATACACGATGGCGGAGGCGGGAGCCAGCAGTCGCGGTGTTCCGCGACACAGAGAACCGATAGCGTTGTTCGTGTTCTTCCATGGTCATTGCGCAGAGTGGTTCACCAAGTCTGTTCATTTCATCGCCAATCCGGTCCTTGGCTAGTTGATTGCGAGCAGAATATAGGCCGTGGATGCCACATTCGCCACGATTCCGGCAAACTGCCCAAAAGTATCAAGCCAGTTCTTCTTTGCCGTGTACACCATTGAGCGAGTCGGCACAACCAGGATGTCTCCGAGCTGCATCTTGGTGTCTTTCTTGACCCGCGTCACCAAACCGTTCGCACGAACGGCCACCGACCGCGAAGGTTCGGCATCGAAGGAGTATCCTCCGGACCTGTTCACATAGTAAGACACGGTTTTCTCGCCGGCAAACAGCAGAGGACCGGGGTTCACCACGGCCCCTGCTATCATTACCGTGGTGGGCCGCTTGGGCAAGTGCAAGGTATCGCCTTCCTCCAGATAGATGTCCTGCTTCCCCTCGATGATATTGGGAAGATTGAGGGCGAGTCGCTGCGTGGGAATAACCTCGCCGATGGGACGCGCCGCCACTGCCGCCGCCTCCCCTGCTTGAGCGACGGTTGCGGCTTGTGTGAAGGCCGTTGTTTCTGCCGATGGGGATGCCTGAGCAGGGCTTAGCGACGGGGGAATCTGGGCATTCTTTGCAACGACATAGGCCTCGTATCGCTTGCGTGTGACGGCTTCCATTTGGTCCTTGATCTTGTCCGCCTGGTTTGTCTGCGCAGGCACAACCAAGCTGTCCAGCCGCCGCCTGAAAACGACGCCGCCCTGAAAAGCCTCTGCCGTCATCCCTCCCGCTCGTTCAAGGAGGTCACTCAACTTCTCCCGCCTCCCTCGCAGCGCATAAGTGCCTGGAAAGCGGAACTCACCGGAGAGCGTAACCTTGGACGGCTCGACCACATACTCGCGACGCGTCTTCACCAGGATGTGGTCTCGATTCTGCAGAACGACATTCTGCCGCTCGTCACCCGACTGAAAAAGGGCCTCCAAGTTGCTCGTTAAGATTACGGTACGCTCTCCCTGGGGGCGGGCAATCTCGGCTTCAGACGCCGCTTCGGGCAGCAGACCTCCGGCCGCAAATATGATGTCCTTGAGAGTCATGTTCTCCTGTCTCGGGTACTTGTCGGGACGCTGTACCGCGCCGGCAATTGTCACCCTACGGCTGCTCCACTTGGCATCTGCCTCTGCGACGGTATAGACCCGCAACGTATCCCTGTCTTGAAGCTCTATGTCACTCTTCGCTTCACCAGATCCCATCTTCGCCAGATTGACGGCGATAATCTCGGTGGTCTCATCCGGTCGCGTGCGGATTAGGTCCGCTCTTTCCAAGTAGGTGGAAATGCGAGGCAGTCCGGCCACAAAGAGCAGATCGCTGATCGTCATCTTTTCGGTGCGTTGATACAGTCCGGGCCGCTCAACGTTGCCGCGCACTTCCACGTAACCGTACAGCGGTACGTCTTCGCCGGTGTACAAGACCAGTCTGTCATATTCCTGTAAAGGCAAGTCCTTGATCGGATCCTTTTGCAGCGCCTTCTGCAGGTCCACGGTTACGCGTTGCAGGCGGGTATCCGGCAAAAGCCGCAGAATGTCCGCGCGTTGTTGGTAGATTTCGACATCGGCCCGAAGCCCACGGGCTTGCGCGATGAGATCGCTGACTTTCATGCCGGGCCTTAGCTCGTAGCTGCCCGGTTTCTCTACCGGCCCTTCAATCTGCACCACTCCAGTGCGGCGGGCTGCTACCTCGAATAGTCCAATCGCGTCACCATCCTGCAACAAGGGGTTGTTGTCGGCATCATCTTTCGACTGGACCTGGGTGATGTTAATGTCCCGAACGGTTCGGCGGATTCCTCCCTCAACCCGATCGACTTGCACGCGTCCGAGAAAAGCCGAGGACAGCGGCCCGCCCGACAGTTCGATGGCGTCCTTGAGCCGTTCCCCTCCCTTCAACTCATAGAGGGCACTGCGCTTCACTGCCCCATAGACTGCAACAACGGGCCCAACAACGGGGATGAAAATCGTATCGTCCTGCTGTAACTCAAAATCAACGGACCTGTTTCCTGTCAGCAAGTACTCATACAGGTCAATGACACCCGCTTCTTTCCCTTGCCGAATCAAGCGGATGTTTCTCATCGACCCGCGGGCGTTCGGACCTCCGGCAACATACAAGGCATTGAATGCCGTTGATAGCGCACTGAGGGTGTACGCGCCGGGACGTGCAGCTTCACCCGCCACGAACACCCGAAGCGTGCGGAGTTTGGTCAGCGTTACCTCCACCTCGAGATTCCGGTAATAACGTTTCAGGGCATCGGCAATGACCTTCTGTGCCTGATCGAAGGGCAACCCCTGAACGGTCAATACACCAGCCACGGGAAGGTAGATCTCGCCCGTCGGATTGACCACGACTTCATGGACCGTCTCGGCGCGAACGGGACTCCAGTACCGGATCTTCAACTCGTCTCCGGGGCCCAAGGCATAGGTGGCCGGAACGGGAGTTTCGGACACCGGAGCGAAGCTGGATGGGGCCTGGGAGAAGAATTCGTATCCAAACGGAAGAAGGTCGCGCAGAGGCTCAACGGCAAAGTCGGACCGGGGAACCCTTTGCACGGGACGAGGTTGTCTGTAGACGCCCAAGTTATCTCTTTGTCTCAGGATCACATAGTCCCGGGAAAGGTCATTGATTGACCAACGTTTTCCCGGTGACTCGACCGACACAGTGGCGCCCCGAGATAGTGACGAACGATTGACCGCAAATTCCCGTCGCAAACCCTCTGGGATAGTCCCTTGGTCTAAGATGCCGGCAAAATCGGTTTCCGTGTTGAACAGAAAATCGTGCCCCTCATATTTGACGGAGCGTTCCTCCTGTTCAGTTTGTCCGTCCGCCGGTTGCCCTTCCGACCCCTTGCCTGGACCCCCTCTTTCAGCCGTCGGAGATTTTTCTACGGGGGGTGCCGTTGTCGCACCCGCGGGAGGCGCCTCTTCTACGGGGGGTGCGGGGGGCGCGACATTCCCCGCAGGCGCGGTCTCTTGAGCAACAACAGGAACGGACAGAAGCGATAACGCAAAAAAAATCAATCCTCGCGTCTGCCAGGGCCGAGCGTCTACATGTCTTCTGTCTATGGTTTCAAAAGGTCCTCTCAGCATACGACCTTACCTCGTAAAGGGCTTCTCTGCAACAACGGTGGTCATTTCCCGGTCACTGCGCGGTATCGGGTTTCTTCACGCTTCAAACCGGGTGAGTCTCCAATCGTCCACTCCGTTGATTGATGAAGGATTATATCTGCCGAAATCAGAAACGTCAACAAGTCAGATCAGGAAGTGCGCATTAAACGGTGGTCATTTCCCGGTCACTGCGCGGTATCGGGTTTCTTCACGCTGCAAACCGAGCGAGTCTCCAACCGTCCACTCCGTTGATTGATGAAGGATTATATCTGCCGAAATCAGAAACGTCAACAACTGAAATTCCAGGTCAACAAGTCAGATCCGGAAGTGCGCATTAAATAGTTGGAGGCGCTACCAGGGATTGGCCAAGACAAGAGGGGCTGGTTTGTGATATGACAGAGATGTGCCGAGCGCACAGCATCACATCACAAGGAGCAGCCCCAATATGGCAGCAAGGTATTCAGTGGAAGGGATTGTAGCAGAGATCGAGGCCGGACTCAAGGAGTTGGAGTCCCAAGGGGAGTCGTCGTCGGGAGGGAGTTGGTTACGCGGGCATGAGGAGGAGTTGCGCCGGGTTCTGAATCGTGCAGGAACGCGGTTGCTGGAGGAAAGGATTCATGTGGCCGAGGAGTGCGGAGGGGGAGCGAGGCATTGTTCCGTGTGTGGTGAACGGATGCGAAATGTGAAGCGGGCGGAGATCACGGTACAGTCGATCTTTGGTCCGGTACGGGTGAAGCGCACCCACTATCACTGTAAGCCGTGTGGTCGGTCGGACTATCCGGTGGATGAGGCGTATGGCCGGACGAGGCATCGTTTCACCCCGTTGGCGAAGGACTGGATTTGGTATGTGACCCAGAAGGAGGCGTATCAGGAGTCGGCGAGGACCTTGTGTCGGATGAGCGGGATGGAGGTGACGGGGGAGATGTGTCGGGCGGTGGTGACACAGACGCGTGATGAGACGGTGTTGCAGCACCGCCGTGAGGAGGTGGAACAGATGTATGCGTCTCCGGAGGTTTTGGAGGCGGAGTCGGCGCCGACTTCTCGGATGGTGGTGGGAGTGGATGGCTGTCATGTGTTAAAGAACGGAGAGACGGTGAGTCGTCCGCTGGGGCAGGTCCAAGGGAAAGCGGAGGGAGACGGTGCGTCCCGAGGAAGAGCGTGGGAGGAGGTGAAGGTGGGAGTGATTGGTGCGCTGGAACATTCCTCGGGTCGGACCTACACGATCAAGCAGAAGAGTTATGTAACGTTTCCCTCAACCACCCGGTCATTTTCTCCATTGCAGGTCAGTTTCCTCACCCAGTATAGCAATCTCTGATCCTGGAGCACTGAAGTTAGACAGGACTGCTCGACGGGTTGCCGAAGTGGTCGCGCAGGTACGGCAGCATGGCGTCCACCACCTCGGGAGCGATGGGGGTCGTGGCGTTGTAGTCGAGGTAGATCGGTTCCATACCTGGCAGGTGCTCCTCAGAACGTGACGATGCGATCACTCTCCTTCACCAACTCATAGAGATCCTTCATCGTGGACAGCGGACACAGTTCCGACCCTTCCGACTGGCGGATCTTCAGGCAAGTCCCGCAGGCGAGGAGCTGACCACCGTTGTCGAGAAAGGCCCTCATCTGCTCGGCGACCTTGAACTGCTCGGTACCGAGCGACTCGCATTCCACTCCTTTGGCCAGCAGGAACGCCCTCACTTCGTCGCCCTGACCGAGCGCGAAGTTGCCGAAGCGGAAGGCATTCCAGACAGTCTCTGAATCGTGCGAGTAGACGACGATGCCCAGTTTCATGAGTCCGACCTCCTCGGGATGATCAGCGCGGCTGTAGTAGCAGCGGCTCAGTAGAACCGCAGGAGCGGGGTGATTGCCAGAATCGCCACGGCTAAGCCCAGGCAGATCTTGCAGAAGCGCTTGCGCTTCGCCCGCAAAGCGAAGAAGGCATCCAGTTGGTCTTGCGGCGGCGCCTCCTCGGGCTTGAACTGCCGGAACACGTTCTGGATCTGCTTGTCGATCACGAACATGCCGTAGTTGACGATGCCAAACCCGAGGAACACCAGCAGCGTCTTGACCGCCAACACCGCGTAGATGAACGGCGTGCGCTGCTGCCATTCGCCGTGGAAGCCGTAGTAGATCAGCGGGAAGGCAAACCCCGTGGCGATCAGCCCGACGATGAACCAGAAGCACAGCCGGGGCTGGACGCTCAAGAGGTCCTCGATGGATTTGTCGTACTCGTAGATGAGCCGCTTGCCGAATTCGGCCCGCTTGTTGACCATGCGCAACTGGTAGAACGGCGCCGCGGCGCAGAACACCAGCAGCAGGTTGTGCGCCGCCAGGTTGATCGTGTAGAGCAAGGGTTCCATCAGCGTCTCCTCTTAATCGACTACGCGCAGTCGTATCTTCCGCAGGAAGTAGTTGCCGAGCATTCCTTCTTTGGCGTTGCCCTTCACCGACTCCCCTTTCGTCAGCAGCACCTGGAGTTCCACTTCGGCCTCCCGCGCCGCGTCCGTCGGACGCACGGTCATCGGCAGGGCGGTGACGTTCGCCGTCTCGAAACCCTTCGCCGTATCCCCCACCAGGCGGCAGGCCATGGGCAGGTTCACCTCCCAGCCCGGCGCGAATTTGGACAACGCGGCTGTCTCCAGCGTCGTTGGGTCCACGTAGACCCAACCAGTGCGATAGGGAACCGGCGCGTGATCCTCCTTCGGCCAACCGAGGACGGTCACGAGGGTTTTCGTCTGGTTCCGCTTCGCCTCGATCAGGAATGTGCCATCCGGCTGTTTCAGCGACTTCCCCGTGTCCTTGTCCAACAGGTCTACGATCACCTTCGCCTCCTCCGTCCACGGGCCGTTACTGACGTGGCAGTCGAGGCAATTCCGCGCCGGGCCGACAATGCCCACGGCCGGCGGATAGGCCAGCCCGGCGCTCGCCGCCAGCAGCAAGGTTGCCGGAACGGGCACCGCCAGCAGAAGCGTGCACGTGTGTTTCTTAGACGAGAGCACTTTCAAATCTCCTTTCAGAACGCATACCGCACCGTTGCGTACAGGTTGTCGTTCGGGTTGAACTGGCCGAACAGGGAGTCGCCATGTCTCCCGCCGAACACGTTGAGTCCGACGGTCCACCAGGCTCCTTCGGCAAGCCGGCGGCGGACCTCGGCTTGAACGAAGTAGTCCGCCTCACTGAAGTTGTAGTAGGCGAACACCGTCGGTTTCACCGTGTCCCCGCGCAGCGAATCGCGGAAGCGAAGCGTGAGCGCTGACAAGACGGCGTCCCGCGCCCGGGAGCCCGGCGGGAGCGTCCGCTCGTAGGCTCCGTGCTTGAGCGCCCACTCCTGGTACAACTGCGCGCTCACCGTGCGCTGGTCCTTCAGCACGCGTTCGAGCGCAACGAGCGTCCGCACCGACGGGTTCTCCGTTCCCGGGTCTGTGCCGGCGGTGTCTTCCGTGCGGTAGTATGCCACCTCTGCGCTCAACAGGTTCTTGCCCACCGGGCCCTGGGTGCTGGCGCCTACCATCCGCAAGCGCCGGTTCGACACAGTCCCCGTGTTCGTGGCTGGATCGTACGCAAAGCTGGGTCGAGGGTCCCACCCGCCGAAGGCGTAGAACGAGGTGCTGTAGTCGCGGAGCATCCGCGACACGCGCAGGCCCACCTCCCTGTCGGACAGAGCGCTGCCGGGCAGCACGCGCTGTCGCGCTGCGGCGGCGGGAAACGGATCGAAAGCGGCCAGGCGCGGCGGCGACGGGAAGTTGTCGGGCTCGAACTTCGGGACGACGAGGGCCTCGATATCCACGCCCCGCACCGCGTAGTTGGCGCGGACGGCCGTCGCGCCGGCTTTGAGGTACTCGACGGGCGCGCCCGTCAGAAACGCCGTCCAGTCCTTCGGGAACACATCGGTCAGGAACAGGAGGTCGCCGACGCCCCAGGTGACGATCTGCTTGCCGATCCGCAGGTCTAAGTTGCGCCCGTAGTAGTTGACGTATGCCTCCCGCAGGTCCACCGTGTGCTCGTCCGTCACGGGATCGGCGAGGAGGTCGAGCTTGGCACGCAGCTCCAGTTCGGGCGAGGACCGGCTCAGGTCCAGTTGCGCGCGCGTCTCGGCTTTCAGCCATTCGGCTTCGTAGCCGCCGGAGCGGAACGGCCGCAACGCGGCATTGTACTGGACGAAGCCGTGGATCTCCAGAGGCGGCTGGGACGGCGTTTCGCCAGCGCCGCCGGTCATCTCCGGCGCAGCTTCAACCTGCGATTCGCCTGCGGCGTCGGTGCTCTGCGCCGGGGTTGGGCCGAGCAACACGACGCAGAGCAAAGCGAACGCCAATGCGATGGCAGTCATGGCAGTTCCTTTCTCACGGGGACCGCTTCAGGTACCGCTCGGTAAACACGTCCTCGCCCAGGCCGGTGTTGTACTTGACGGAGTTCCAGGTCACCACCGTCTGGCCCCCGGTTGCTGCGTTCTTCATTGTCTGCTGGCGGATCGTCCAGAGGCCCTGCACCTTCTCCAACTTGTCGGCGGTGTAGGTCTTCAGGAGCTTCCCCTGCTTGTCGTAGTACTTCTCCTGGACGATGACGAAGCTGTCCTTGCGGACCCACGCCGTCTTCGAGGCGAACTCGGCCCGGTCCTTCGGGACGCTCTTCACCACGTAGCAGGGCTGACCGTCGACCGTCTTCTCGCCCGTAAGGGTGTGGGTGTCGCGGTCCGCGTCGCGCCCGGCGACGTCCTCGTAGGTGAAGTCCGAGCCGACGAAGCTGCTCCGCTTGTCGGCCGCGGCGATGCGCCGCACCATTTTCAGCGCGGGCAGGTAGAACCAGCGGTCATCGTCGCGGTCCTTGTGCCGCCAGACCAGGAAGCCGACGCCGCGTTCGTCCGCGGGAGACAGGAAGTGGATGAGCACCTTCTTGGTGCTGGCCTTTCCCTGGCGCAGCAGCCGCATCTTCTTCACGCGCTGCTGCCCGCGGGCGGTGACCTTCATGGTGATCTGGGAGGTCTCATCCTTGCCGACCTCCCGCTGTTCGGCGCGAGTCATCACCTCGGTTCCGGACAGCGCGGCGGACGCGGAGCTGCCGCAGGACACCGCAGCGAAGCCAACCCCGATCTGTAACAGCCATTGCCTTCTCATTCCCTTTCCTCCTTGCTGAGTGGTTGAGCCCTTGCTTCTGGCTGGCCGCGCGGCGCCTCCGGCAGCAGCCACCGCTCCCACAGCTTCACCAGCGCGGGCAAGTAGAGCAGCGTCGTCAGTCCGCACAGCAGCATGATCGCAGCCATGAACAGGCCCACGGTGATGTAGGGCGTCAGCGCGGCGAACATCATCACGGAAAAGCCCAACGCAAAGAGAATCGCGTTGCGCACGATGCCCTTGCCCGGGCGGGCAACTGTCCAGAGGAGCACTTCGTCCAAAGGCGGATTCCCGCCGAGTTCCGCGCGGCGCTGGCGAAACCGCCCGATGAAGTGAACGGCGAAGTCGGTGGCCAGTCCGAGCGTCAACGTGGAGAGCACCGAGATGGGCATGTCGAAGTCCTTACCGATGAACCCGATGAAGCCATAGCTCACCGCGACGGTGAACAGCAGCGGCAACACGGCTACCAGTCCCCAGCGGAGCGACCGGAAGGCCAGACACATCAGCCCGCCCACGAGCACTGCCGACCACAGGAAGCCGTACAGCATCCCCCAGAGGACTTCATCGTTCCAGACCTTGTTGAAGTAGGCGATGCCGGCGGGCCTGAAGCGCACGCCAGGCAGCGGGTGGCGGGCCTGGTACGCCTGCGCCCGCGCCAGCACCTCCTGCATCGCGTCGGCGTCCCAGGTCTTTAGCTGCAGCCAGAGGTTCGCCTGCCGGAACGGCAAGTCCACGAAGTTGTTCAGGTCGCGAGGCTTGGCAGCCATGCTGAACAGCAGCAGGTACTGGGCAACGGCTTGCTTCGTGTCAGGCAGGACCTCGTGCGCCGGATTGTCCTCGTGCAGCACGCGACTCACCCGTTTCACGAGGTCCGCGACCGAGGTGGCTTTGCCTACCACGCGCGACTGCTCGAGATACCGGCCCAGTCCCTCCAGGTATCGCTGGACCTCGGGGCGCTGCATGTCTCCGTCCTTCTGTCCCGCCGCCACGAGGTAGGCGGTGGCCGTCCCGCCCAGGCGCCGGTTGAGCTCCGTGTCCGCCCGTCGGATCTCGCTGCGCGGCTTGAACCACGCGACCATGTTGTTGTTCACGCGAATGCGGCTGATGCCCACCGCCGACAGCGCCAACAAGCCCACGCCGACGCCCACCACGAGCCCGCGGCGACGGACGCTCACCTCGCCCAACCGCCACAGCCAGCGGGAGAGGCGGCTCTCGGTCAGGTCCTCACTGACGGTCAAGCGGGCTAACTTTGCCTCCGGGATAAGCATGAGCACCGCGGGAACCAGGGTGAAACTGGTCAGCAGGATCACCAGCGTCCCGAAGGCCACCAGCAGCCCGAAGACCTTGACCGGGATGATGTGCCCTGTGGCCAGGGCCGCGAACCCGGCCGCGGTGGTCAGGTCGGTGTAGATCAGCGGCCGGGCCACGGCCCGCATGGTTTCCCGGATAGCCCGCCGCTTATCGCCCCGTTCCTTGAAACGGAAGTAGAACTCGTTGAAGATGTGGACGCTGTCGGTGCTGATGGCCATCAGGAACACCGGGCTCATGGAACTCATGATGTGGATGGGGATGCCCAGCCCAATCGTCCCACCCATGGCCCAGATAATCGCCATCATGGCTACGCCCATGTTGGACATCACCAGCGTCAGGTTGCGGAACATCAGCCACAGCGCCACGAACATGACCATTCCCGCAAGCGGCGAGAAGAGCCCCATCTGCTTGAACATCTCCGCGCCGAAGGTGTCGCGCGCCACCGGGTCCCCGGCGACGTAGAAGCGGTCCCCGGAGGGTGCCTCGCCAGCGACTTCCCGGACGAGGGTTCGCAGACGGTCAGAAACGGTCTTGCCGTTGGCACCTTTCTGCAGCGGGACATAGATGGCGGTCGCCGTCTCGTCGGCACCGACAAGCCGGCCCACGAACAGCGGATTCCCCATCACCGCGTGACGCAACGCCTGGACTGCCGCGTCCGTTTGGGGCGCCTTGGCCATCAGCGGCTGAGCGTAGAGGTTCACCCCCTCGGCTCGCACGTCGTCGGCAGTGGCAAAGCTGATCACGTCCTCGGCCACCACGCCCGGCATCTCGAGCACCCTTTCGGTGAGGCGGTGGACCCGGGCGAGCGTCTCCCGGTTGAACACGCCGCCCTCGTTGACGACGCCAAGCACAAGCACGTCTGCGTGCAGGGCGAACTGGGTCTCCACCCGGTCGTTGTAGACTCGCACCTCAGACGTAGCCGGCAGCATGTGCTTGGGGTCGGTGTCGGTCCTGACCTTCGGGAACTGCGCAGCAAACAACCATGTGACCAGCACGAGCACCCCGAGGGTGGCCTTTGGGTGGTTGATCGCGAGTTCAACTACTCTGTAGCTCACGTTCGTCTCTCCCTGTAACTGACAGCAGGCGCCACCGCGTACCCCAGCGGCGCGCG
>Ga0210049_1004532_pt1 | contig 12097 bp, 9 predicted proteins | sample CryGeyCG2014_300_2_FD_183964 | JGI IMG/M metagenome (GOLD analysis project Ga0210049, IMG submission 183964) | Groundwater microbial communities from aquifer - Crystal Geyser CG06_land_8/20/14_3.00 (SPAdes) (version 2) | ecosystem: Environmental > Aquatic > Deep subsurface > Groundwater | place...
TTTACGGATGTAAAGTATTTTATGCTCCCCTTAGTAAAATCCATAATTCTTAATTTTCAATTTTTCAATTCTTAATTGCCGCTATTATATCAAATTATAAAGTTCTGTCAAGTACCTCCAAACAAATAGTAATGTCAAGTATTTTGTGTAAGTTGTGAAAAATTTTTAATTAAGGGCTTACCCTCCCATAATTTATTCTGTCTTGATAATATCGCAAATACGATTCGCTCTACGCTTGCACGGTTGTTAAAACAACTCATCGGTCTGGTTCTGCGGCGCACTTCACGGAAGACACGCTCAATTATGTTCGTCGTCCTCAATTTTATTCTCAACGGTTCCGGCTGGTCGTAAAAATTTAGCAATTCTTCCAAGTCGTCCTCTATGCACTTCACTGCTTCCGGAGATATTATTTTCCACACCGACGACCATTTCTTAAACGCATACACGGCATCATCGTAATTTTCCCGGCTATAAATATCTCTCGCCTCGTTCACGCAGACATCACGCAATTTTTTTGTGAGTCGGTTTGATACATTGCGCAACTTGTGCGCCCAGCATCGCTGAACTTTTAATTGCGGATACACATAGTCCAACGCATTCCTTAATCCTTTATTCCCGTCTATCGTCGCTAATCTTAAATGTTCGCCTTTCAGTCCGCGGTGATACATACTGTTAAGAAACTTTACCCACGCATTCTCGCTTTCGCCGTGCACCGCCAATTCAAAATCTATCAACTCGCGGTTTCCGTCTTTCTTTATTCCGTAACATACCAACACTACCCGGCGCCTTTTATGCACGGGACTTTTCGTGTTCAAATATACGCCGTCCAATATCAAATACAGATAATCATCGTCTAAAAACCTGTTGTGATATCTGGCTACATACCGGTCTAACCGTTTCGCTATTTTTGATACCGTCGTCGCCGAGATGTTTCCAATGCCGCCGAGCAATGCACCCAACACCTCGTCTACCCGCCGTGTTGAGACACCTGCTAAAAACATTTTTAGAACTTGTTCATCTATCTCGGCGCTTCTCCGTTTGTACCTCGGCAATACCGTTGATGCTATTGCGCCTTCGCGGACTCGTGGCACTTTTATATTCTGAATATACCCGTAACTCGTCAGTAAATCCCGTCGGTAACTGCCGTTGCGATATGTACTGCGTTCATAATTGTGCTGCCATCGGTTGCTGCCTATTAAATCGTTTACTTCTATCTCCATCCCGCTTTCAAGAACACGACGCACCATCTCCATTACCCGCGGGCGGACATCTCCTAAAAAATCTTCGCTAACTCGGACATCGTCCCACTTTTCCCACTCCTCACGTTCCAGACCCTTGACTTTTTCCAGTTCACTTACTAAAATACCCATTGGGTTATCCTCCTTTTTAGAATTTACCTTCTATTACAGGATAGCCCTTTTTTATTATTTTTTCAATACTTGAACCTGCAGGTTCAAGTAAAACTTACACAACTTATTTTACATTATCGTTGCAGATTTTCTTAACCTTCCCACTCGTACAAAATGTTTGATATTACTACGATTGGAGCGGTCTCGCTGCGAAGAACTCTTTTGCCCAGCGTTACCGGAATTACTCCGTATTTGCAGGCAAGTTCTATCTCGGAATTTGAAAATCCGCCTTCGGGGCCGATGAAGAGATTCAGAGATAAGAGATTAGAGATTAGAGAATTAGATTGAAGGACAGTTTTTAGAGTGTTTTTTTGTTCGCATTCCCATGGGATTAAAGAAATTGATTTAGACGGATTTTCGCCCGCACAGACGGATTTTACAGCATCCTGAAAATTCGTAACAGAACAAATTTCAGGAACAACCGTTCTTCCGCATTGCTTTGAAGCGGATAATGCAATTTTTTGCCAGCGGTTTAGTTTTTTGAGATTCTTCGCGGAGTTTATCCCGCTGTTCGCGGGGCTCAGAATGACAAATTGTGTTCTTTCAGATATTACAGGAATTATTTTTGAAACACCGAGTTCAGTTGATTTTTCTATTATAAAATCAAATTTTTTCAATTTCGGGATTGATTGGTAAAGATTAATTTTTATTTTCGGTTCAGTATCTTTCTTTGTCTTTGTAACAATTTTTAATTTTACAGAAGAAGCAGGGCGACTAAAGTCGCCCCTACAAGGTATTGATACAATCTCTGCTTTATACTCGTTACCTTTCCCGTCAAATAAAAAAACCGCATCACCTGTTTTCTTCCTTAAAACATTTTTTATGTGATGGGCTTCGGAACCTTCTATTGTAATCGTTTTACCGTCTATGTTTTCAACAAAAAATCTCATTCGCTTCGCTCACCCACCCTGAAGGGTGGGCTATTGTGTGAATTTGCTTCATTGACGGCGGGTTGAAATCCGCCATTCCGCAAATTCATTTTTATACATCACCTGAAAATCTTCTTAAAAAATCCTTCATCTATTTTTTCGCCGGATATTTTTGCGAACTCTTTTAAAAGTTCCCTCTGGCGAGTGGTTAAATTTTCAGGTGGCGTAATTAAAACCTTTGCATATTCGTCGCCGACATGAGATGAATTAACTGCCGGCATTCCTTTTCCTTTCAGACGGAATACTTTATCCGATGCGGTTGAGGAAGGAATTTTCATTGAAACATTTCCGTCAAGCGTTGGAACCGTTATTTCTCCGCCAAGTGCGGCGGTGGCAATTCCGACAGGCGCCTCAACATAAATGTCATCTTTTTCCCTGTGAAAAATTTTATGCTGCAGCACGCGGATAACAATATACAAGTCGCCGGAAGGCCCGGATTTTTCACCCGCTTCACCTTTTCCTTTAACCCTGATAGTGTTTCCTGTGTCAACCCCCGCGGGAATTTTAACGGTAATCTTTGACTGTTTTTTTACTTTCCCTCTGCCTGAACACTCGGGACATGGAGTGCCGACGATTTCACCGCTGCCGCCGCATTTTGGACAGGTTTGCTGCATCGAAAAAAAACCGCGTGAATACCTAACGACGCCGGCACCTTTACAAGTCGGACAGGTTTTTTTTGACGTACCAGATTTTGCTCCGCTTCCGCGACATACAGAACAGGTTTGTGTGTGATAAATCTCAACAGTTTTCTCTACGCCATGATATGCTTCCTCAAGCGTAATAGTAAGATGGTATTCTAAATCCGAGCCACGGGTAGGACCGCTGCGCCGAGTTCTTGCGCGAAATCCTCCTCCGCCAAAAATATCAAATATATCGCCGAAAACATCGCTGAAACCGCCTTGTTGAAAAATGTCCTCAAACCCGGAAAAATCTGCATTCTTAAAAATATCCTCAGAAGTATATCTGTTGTCAATACCGGCGTGACCGTACTGGTCGTAAAGTTTTCTTTTCTCGGTATCGGATAAAATCGCATATGCTTCGGAAATTTCTTTAAATCTTTCTTCGGCTTCTTTTTTTTTATCGGCAGAAACTCTGTCAGGATGAAACTGCAACGCAAGATTTCTATACGCCTTTTTTATTTCATCAGCAGATGCATTTTTATTTACACCTAAAATTTCGTAGTAGTCGCGCTTTGTCATATTAACATCAATTAAAAATTAAAAGTTAAAAATGGAAAATGACTTGTAAAAGTCATTCCTGAATGTCTCTATCGGAAATCCATAGATTCCGTGTCAAGCACGGAATGACATTTACATTTTACATTCTACATTTTTAATTGCCTTCTTCCTTATAGTCGGCGTCTATGACGTCATCTTTCTTTTTCGGCTCTTCCGACTTCTCTTCTTTCGGCTTTTCTTCCGTCCCTTGTCCCTCGTCCCTCGTCCCTGTTTGTTGCTTCTTTGTCGCTTCCTTGTAAATTTCCTCCGCAAGTTTGTGCGATGCCGTCATAACTTCCTCTTTCGCTTTTTTGATTTTTTCAAGGTCATTTGATTTCAGCGCCTCTTTCGCATCTGATATCGCTCTCTCAATTTTCAAGCGTTCATCGGCAGAAACCTTATCACCATGGTCTTTAAGGGACTTTTCCGCAGAATACACAACGGCATCCGCTTCGTTTTTAATCTCAATTTCCTCCTTGTGTTTTTTATCCTCTTCGGCGAATCTCTCGGCGTCCTTCACCATTTTTTCAACTTCATCTTTAGAAAGTTTCGTCGGAGCCGTAATTTTTATTGATTGCTCCTTACCGGTTCCCAAGTCCTTTGCAGAAACATGCAAAATACCGTTAGCATCAATATCAAAAGTAACTTCAATCTGTGGAACGCCGCGGGGTGCGGGAGGAATACCGACCAAATCAAATCTGCCCAACGAAACATTGTCGGATGCCATCTGCCTCTCACCTTGCAAAACATTTACGGTAACTGCCGGTTGATTATCTGCCGCAGTTGAAAATACCTGCGACTTTTTCGTCGGAATTGTAGTGTTTCTGTCAATAAGTTTCGTCATAATGCCGCCGAGGGTTTCAATTCCCAATGAGAGCGGAGTTACATCAAGCAAAAGAATGTCCTTCACTTCTCCGGTTAAAATAGCAGCCTGAATTGCCGCACCGGCAGCAACGCATTCCATCGGGTCAATGCCTCTCTCCAATTTTTTGCCGACTAATTCTTCTACAAATTTCTGCACCACCGGCATTCTCGTAGGGCCTCCTACAAGTATAATTCTCTTAATATCAGCGGCTATCAGTTTTGCATCAGAAAGCGCTTGCTCAACGGAATGACGGCATCTTTCAATAATCGGACCGACGATGGATTCAAGTTTGGCACGGGATATTTTCATTGTAAGATGTTTGGGACCCGACGCATCAGCCGTAATAAACGGAAGATTGATGTCCGTTTCCAAAACATTTGAAAGTTCAATTTTTGCTTTTTCTGCGGCTTCTTTCAGACGCTGGACGGCCATTTTATCATTCCTTATGTCAATTCCGGTTTCTTTTTTGAACTCCGATGCGATAAAATCAGTTATAGCATTGTCCATATCCGTTCCGCCTAATTGTGTGTCGCCGCTTGTTGACTTTACCTCAAAGACGCCGCCGCCAAAATCCATAATCGTAACATCAAGCGTGCCGCCGCCGAAATCAAAAACAAGAATTTTTTCATCCTTGCCTTTTTTGTCAAGACCATAAGCAAGACACGCCGCCGTCGGTTCGTTTACGATTCTCTCAACCTTCAACCCTGCGATTGCTCCCGCATCCTTCGTCGCCTGACGCTGATTGTCGTTGAAATACGCCGGCACAGTAATAACCGCTCTGTCAACGGTGCCGCCCAAAAACGCTTCGGCATCTTTTTTTATTTTCTGCAAGATGAAAGATGATATTTGCTGGGGAGTGTATTCCTTGCCGTAGATTTTATACTTGTAATCGGTGCCCATTTTTCTTTTTGCGGCACTGACCGTCCCCTCGGTATTTGCAATCGCCTGACGGCGGGCCGGCTCTCCGACTATCAATTGCCCGTCTTTTGTAAATGCAACATAACTCGGAAACGCTTTGCCCCCGAGAGTCATTCCTTCCGCAGAAGGTATAATCGTCGGTTTTCCGCCCTCCATAATCGCAGCAGCAGAATTAGATGTTCCTAAATCAATCCCAATAATTTTTCCCATTTTTTCCTCCTAAAATCACGAATAACTAATCACGAATGTTATCACGAATTTTCACGAATGAGATTCTTCGCCTTCGGCTCAGAATGACTACTTCTGCGGTGTCATGCTGAGTGAAGCGAAGCATCCCGTCTCTGCCGTTATTTGTGTCTTGTTCGTGATGTGTGCCTTTATTCGCGTGCTTCTATTCGTGCTTTTTGGCTATTTTAACTATCGCCGGCTTAAGAACCTTGTCGCCTATTTTATAACCCGCCTTTATTTCCTCCAAAATCATTCCCTCTTCAGCATCATCTTTTTCTATTACCCCCACAACTTCGTGAAGAAGCGGATCATATTTTTCGCCTACACTGATAATTGCCGCTACTTCGTGCAATTTCAATATCTCTGCCAGTTTCTTTTCTATAAGATGCAGTCCTTGATGAACCGATTCGCCGTTTGCCGATTTTTCTATCATACCTTTCGCCGATTTTACCGTCTCAAAAACATCAATCAGTTCTATTATAAGAGAATTTTTGCCGTCTTCAAAATGCCTCTTTTTTTCTGCATCACTGCGTTTCCTGTAATTTTCAAAATCAGCTTTTAATCGCAAAAGCTGCTCATAATAATCCTGCGATTTCTTTTTCTGCTCATCAACAGATTGTTTCAGTATATCAAGTTCAGAAAGTTTTTCCCCAGCGGGAATTCCTTCGGTCGCTTTCCTGCAAATTTCTTCAGTTTTTGGTTCATTATTTATTTTCTCGTTCATTTTCGTATACCTGAGAGATTGTTGGGTTTTAGTGAAGCGTCAACAATCTCATAAATATCTTTTTTTATCTCACCTTTCATTTTTGATGCGATATTATCCTCTACGGATTCAAAATTAAAAAAAATCTCAAAATTATTTTTGATAAAATCCAGTTTTTTCTGATATTCGGACATGTCTAATTCCGCAATTTCGCCGAAATTATTTTTTATTTTGGATAGTATTACCCCGGACAACATTTTATTCATTAATTCGCTGACACCGTCTAAAAATTCCTGTTTAACCGGTTCTTCGGTTTTTACCGTAAATGATTTAACGGCTCCGTTGGATGAAAGAATAATTCCCCAAATTTTTTTTCGAGCAACTACCCGAAAAAAAATTTCCTGAAAAAAAGTTTTTTCTAACTTCGGCGATAAATTATATCCGGAGTGTTCCAGAATATAAAAAAATGTTTTTGATAATTCCGTTAAAGTAAAATTTTCTTTTTCAATCTGCTTTTTATAGTTTTTTCTGAGTTCTTCTTTCTTGCTCAAAATTGCCGACTTTAATTCTAAAAGTTCATCAATATAATAACGCCAACCCTTATCGGTGGGGATTTTGCCGGATGATGTATGCAGCCCTTTTAAGTATCCGTTTTTTTCAAGGTAAGCCATGCGATTTCTTATTGAACTGGCAGAATAGCCGCATTTTGAAACGAGTTGCTTTGAAGAAACAGGTCGGGCTGTTTCTATGTAATCAAAAATAACCGCCTGAAGAATTTTTTTCTGCTTATCGTCCATATTGCCGGATAATCTCTTTCAATTGGTCGTCTGAAGGATTCAGTTTATATCCCGCCTTCCAGTTTGCAAGGGCATTTTCTTTATCGTTTAACAGCATGAAACTATTACCTATAAGTTTGTAATCAAAAGATGTTTTACTTCCCTGCGGAATTTTAAGGAAACTATTTGCCGCATTTTTATAGTCCTTCAAATTATAAAATTTTATTCCTTCCCGCCTCTGATATGCCGCAGAACCCTTTTTCGGATACATTTGCATGATTTTCATACCGTCTTTATAGACGCCAAGCGTCTTGAACTCATAGTGACTGAAAATTTCTTTTATTTCATCCATTGTAACATTCCACTGCTTCAGCCCGCCTTCGGTGATCTTTGAAAAAATCTCATCAAGTGCGTAAATGTCCATTCCCTGACTCGCAATCATTTCAACCTGATTTTTTAATATTTGCAATCCCTGTGCTTTCGGATTATAGACAAAAATTAAATCAAAAGAAATCCTGCCGACATTAGCAAAAGACGGAATATAGACCTTGCCGGGATTCCAGCCGATTCCGGAAATTATCACGACACCGCCTTTTTTTACATATTTTTTTACAAAAAGAGCCCTGATATAATTTTCGTTGTTTTCGGCTATTGATATCGGATAAATCGAATCAAAAAAGTTTATCGGCGGTATTATCACTATTGAACACAAAAATAAACCGATTAGCGATTTTCTCAACAATAAAGATATATTCTCATCTTTGAGAAATTCATAGACGGCACAGCAATATAACGCGAGAACAGGCACCCAGTGATGATACCAGTAATCGGGATTACCGGGATTGAACCAACTCACAAAAATCATATACGAAAGCCACCATGTAAGAGCAAGATAAAATAATGTTTTATATCTTCTGTAAATTTTTTCCTTAAAAAATAAAAAAAATCCCAAAAGCATAAAAATTATTTTTGAAACAAGCATCCATATTTTACTGCCATCGGAAGGATAACCATAACCATAATAACTGCCTTTTGCAAACCACATTCCATCAATCATCGTCTTAAAATCGGTGATTATATGTTTCATTTTGGGTTGCCAGTAAGTATTAACATATTTATTCGGGTCATAACTGCCGGCATTTCCTCTTATCCAATTAAATGAATTTTTTACCGTTGTCTCATTTATGGCAAACCTGCCGGTATTTCTGTCAATAAGCGTTTTTTCCTGATATGTCAGAACATACAGATACGGAACTGCTATGACAAACCCCGCTATGATTCCAAATAATAAAATGTTCTTTATTTTTTTTCTGTCTGCAAGAACTATACCGGCAACAACGGTCGGTAAAAAAAATATATTTCCCTGATGGGCAAGAACGGCAAGACCGGATGTAACTGACAAAATTGCAAGTTTCAATTTTGATTTTTGTCTGATATATGACCAACTTAAAATAAAAGAAACGGTAAGCCAGAAAACGGAAGGAGGATAAACCTGTGCGTCAACGGAACGATACCAGAATGCATATGAAAACTCCAGAAGTAAGGAAAAAACAATTGATAACCATATTTTTTCTGTGAGTTTTTTCAGGAATAAAAAGAAAATTCCGACGGTTACTGCGCCGAAAAACGAGTTCATTATCTGTAAAGCCGAATAACCGTCTTTTTCAATTCCGATATATTTTAATAGTTTCCAGAAAGCATGCCCGTAATAGTTAAAACTTAAATGGTTAGCCCATCCAAGACTGGGGTCTTTTCCTTCAACAACTGATGCATACATTAGACCGTCAAAGTAAAAAAACTTACACGGAACCAGAAGGTAAACAATAAGAATCGCAAATGTCAATATGGCAGCATATATCAAATCCCTTTTCGGAAAAATAAAATCCTGCCAGTTGTCTATTTCATGCACTTCGTGCACTTTCTGTTTTTTAATTTTGTGCTTTCCCATATTTCGCTCCGCGAATACGCTGATTACTACGCTGATTACCGCTGATTTTTAGACACAGATTGCCGCTGATTTTCATCTGCGGTCATCTGCGCCTTTTTATCCGCGGTTATCTGCGTTCTTCATTTCGCCACTTCCTGATATCTTGTTTCTCTTATAACGGTCACTTTAATCTGGCCAGGATATTCAAGTTCCGTCTCTATTTTCCGTGCTATATCCTGCGCCAGTTGGTTCGCGGCTGCATCGTCAATATCCTCCGGCTCAACCATAATTCTTATTTCTCTTCCCGCCTGAACTGCATAACTTTTCGCAACCCCGATAAATGATTCCGCAACTTTTTCAAGACGCTCTATTCTTTTCAGATAATGTTCAATCGTTTCACGTCTTGCACCGGGCCGGGCGGCGGAAATGGCATCCGCGGCCTGTAAAATAAACGCCTCAACGGACTCCGGCTGCGCTATCCCTTCGTGATGCGCCAAAATCGCATTTATCATTTTCGGCGATTCCCCGTACTGCTTTGCTATATCGGCGGACATTTGATGATGAGTTCCCTCTACATCCCTGTCAACCGCTTTTCCTATATCGTGAAGAAGTCCCGCTTTTTTGCAGAAACGGACATCGGCGCCTAATTCCGCAGCGAGATAACCGGCAATATTTGCAACCTCAAGCGTATGAGACAGTTGATTTTGCCCGTAGGATGTCCTGTATTTCAATTTGCCGATAAGTTTTATGATTTCCGGATTGAGATTTGTAATTCCGACCTCCAATGCCGCATCCTCGCCGACCGATTTTATTTTTTCATCCATTTCTTTTTTAACCTGATTGGCAACCTCTTCAATTCTTGCAGGATGAATTCTTCCGTCGGCCATCAACCTTTCCAGTGAAATTTTTGCAATCTCGCGGCGAACTCCGTCAAAACTTGAAAGCGTGATGGTATCCGGCGTATCGTCAATAATTAAATCAACGCCCGTTGCCTGTTCAAAAGCGCGAATGTTTCTCCCCTCACGGCCTATAATTCTTCCCTTCATATCATCATTCGGAAGCGGCACTGCGGATACCGTTATTTCCTGAGTGTAAGTATTGGCGCTGTGCTGAATTGCAACCGCAATAATTTCTTTCGCCTTTTTCGCAGCCGTTTCCCTCGCCTCCTGCTCAAGTTTTTTTATTAGTATTACGGCATCCTTTTTTGCTTCCTCTTCCATCGTTTTGAGCAGGATTTTTTTTGCTTCATCTGCCGTCATCTGTGAAATTTTTTCAAGTATTTTTTTCTGTTCATCTTTCTGCTGATTGACTTTTACAAGTTCCAGTTCTACAATTTTTGATTTTGAGGTAAGTTCATCATTTTTCTTGTTAACATCCCGTTCTTTTTTTTCTACGATTTCAAACCGTTTGTCAAGATTTTCCTCTTTTTGAAGAAGCCGCCTCTCAAGATTTGAAAGTTCCTGTCGTCTTATTTTCGTCTGTGTCTCGAATTCCTGGCGGTGGCGATGCATCTCCTCCTTTGCAGCAAGTTCCCCTTCTCTTTTTTTCACCTGGACGGTTTTTTCAGCATCGCTTATAATTTTTTTTGCAATTGACTCAGATGACTTCAAACTTTGCCTGGCTACGATAACTCTTATAAAATATCCGACTGCAACAGATATACCCGCAACCGATAAAATCAATAAAATATTATCCATCTCATTGCCCCCTATTCGCTTCGCTAACACACGAATAACATATCACGAATGTTATTACGAATTATCACGAATAAATTATTGCTGTTATTCGTGTCTTGTTCGTAATGTTTGCCTTTATTCGTGTGCTTCTATTCGCGCTTTTCTAAAAATATTTTTTTCCGTAATTACCAAATCCATCGGAACATCAAATTTTCCCGCCGGTATTTTTTTTACAATTTGAAAACTGTGGGCAAGACCTATTTTTTTTGCTTTTTGAGTTTTCAAAAATCGGTCAAAATATCCTTTGCCGAAACCGATGCGGTTGCAGTTTTTATCAAACGCAACGCCGGGCACGATTATGACATCAAAATCCGCCGGCCGAAGACGGCATTCCATAGTCACTTTTGGTTCCAAAATACCGAATTTTCCCAAAACCAGCTCTTTCAGATTTTCAATTTGAACCGGAACAATTTTACCTTTTAAAATCTTCGGCAAAAAAACCTGCTTTTTTAATTTAAGCGATTTTTCAATCATCTTTTCCGTGCTAACTTCATTACCGAAAGATGAGTAAAACATCACCTTTTTTGCCCGACGAAACTCTTCCATCCGGAAAAGTTTTTTAAGAATTTTGCGGCTGTTTGAATCAACCGTTTTACTATCAAGTCCTTTTCGGATTTCAATTATCTTTTTTCTTATTTTATTTTTTTTCATTCCAATTTAGCCACAGATTGACACGGATTAACACAGAAATGTCATTCTGAGCCGAAGGCGAAGAATCCCAGTGCTAAAGACGAGACCCTTCGTTTCACTCAGGGTGACACTTCGTGTCATTTATTCTTTAATTCTTCCGGCACATCAATAATTTTTTCTTTTTCTATTTTTTCCGTGCTTTCCTCTATCTTATCAATTGCTTCCCGTGATTTTTTGGCTCTTGACAGATAAATCGTTAACTGTGAAAGCGTAATTTTTGATTCCGGCATCCCTACAAATTCAACAACTTTAAGGGCGGAAGATGCCAGAATCAAAGCCGACGGGTCAGCGTTGCCCACATCTTCACTTGCAAAAATTACAAGACGCCTTATAATAAACCGCGGATCCTCGCCGGCAGAAAGCATTTTTGCAAGCCAGTAAAGAGCGTCATCCGTATTTCCGGAACGCATGGATTTTATAAACGCTGAAATCGTGTCATAATGTCCGTCGCCTTTTTTATCATAATTAACATTTTTTTTCTGTATTGATTCCTCGGCGACAGATACTGTAAAATCAATAAATCCGTTTCTGTTTTTGTCAGAAGTTGAATAACCTATTTCAACCGCATTCAAAAGCCGTCTTGCATCGCCTTCGCTGTATTTTATTAGATGATTTTCAGCTTCCTTATCAAAATTTATTTTTAATTTGCATGCAACTCTATCAAGAATTTTTTTTAATTCGTCGGCGGTTAATTTTTTG
>Ga0210049_1004535_pt1 | contig 12093 bp, 10 predicted proteins | sample CryGeyCG2014_300_2_FD_183964 | JGI IMG/M metagenome (GOLD analysis project Ga0210049, IMG submission 183964) | Groundwater microbial communities from aquifer - Crystal Geyser CG06_land_8/20/14_3.00 (SPAdes) (version 2) | ecosystem: Environmental > Aquatic > Deep subsurface > Groundwater | place...
CTCCCCGGCCTGAAGGCCGTGGCTTGCCTTCGACCCGAGCTCAGGCCGAGGGGCTCAGGGTTGACCCTGAGCGGCGCTTCTTTACCCCGCCTTCAAAGGCGGGGCTTGGCGCCGCCGAATGGGTCAAGTTAGAAATTTTTAATCTTCTTTTAACCCACTATTGTTTTTGAACGTTTAGGTTGCTCGGAACTGCCGGTGGAGTCGTATCGAAATTGTAACTGTATGATGCTGGGGTGCTGTCCAGACTTGCATTATTATTTGTATCAATGGCAGTTAACACGAATGTCAATGTCCCAGAAGATTGATCCGGAACAGTAACAGAAAAATTATAGGATGTGGTGGGGTGTGGAATTGTCCCGATCAGCGCTCTTGTTCCATCTGTTCGATAGAGTCGGTACTCCTTCATATCTGTCTCTGTATTTGCAGTCCACGTGGCGTTAAGGTTGAGAGTCGCTCCAAAGGCGGATCCACAAAAAACCATAACGACCAATAAACTCAATGCCATCCATTTCATAATCTGTCCCCTTTCATGAACTGAAGAATTTTGGAAATAGACAGATAATTGAATTTCTGAATATATGAATAGCAATAACAATGCCATCAAATAATCTAAGTTTTTAAATAATATTGAGAAAATTGCGGGTAATTGGAATTAAACAGGACAAAATACGGATTTTCTTTCACAGGTCATTTTTGTACAAACTTTTTGACAGAATGACAAAGTCGTGCTGTATACCTTCGAGGAAGAGTAAACCCCGTTAGAAATTTCAGTCGTTCGACCCAGAGGCTCTCGACGGGCGAGGCATTATTTCTAACGGGGCAAAGGGGATTGTAGAGGATTTTCTTTATTTACTGAATTAACTTGAGCGTCGCCCGCGCTTCATCAGCCCCTGAAAATCTGGAATCCAATTCGAGGGATTTTCTTAGTTCCTTCTTTGCGTTTTCCTTATCTCCGCTCCTATAGTAAGCCATTCCTAAGTGGTATCGCATGGAGGCATTATCTGAAATTTTTTCATTCGCCTCTTTTAAATAAACAACGGCACGGGTGAAGATATTTTTTTTATAATAGATCCAACCAAGAGTATCAGAGATATGGGGATCGTCAGGAACTTGCTGTTTGGCGCTCTGAGCTAAATTAAGCGCTTCATCAATGTTTCCTCCCCCCTCAGCATAGAGATAGGCAAGGTTATTGGCAGCCGGAGGAAATTTGGGATTAATTTTCAAAACCTTTTGATAATATTCTTTAGCTTTGTCATATTTTTTCTGACGATCATAGAGAATGCCTAACCCCATATGAGCTGAAACGGAATTCGGAGCTTTCTGAATAGCCGCATTAAATTCCTCTATTGCCTTCTCCGTTAAATTCTGCCGGACATAGAAATTGGCAAGGGAGATATAAAACCCCGCCACATTGGGATTGATTTCAATCGCTTTCTTATAAAGGCTCTCAGTTTTTGGCACATCCTTATTCACCTCATGAAGACGAGCAAGCATATTATAGAAGAATGGATTTTGAGGTGAAATCTTAATTTGTGTTTCGACCCTTTCAATGGCTTTCTGGTTCTCCTTTTGATTCATGTAGACGACGGCAATGAGGTTAAGGGCCTCTAAAAAGTTCGGTTGGATTGACAGGGCTTTCTCAAATTGAGCCACTGCCTCCTTTTCCTTCTTTTGCGCCAAAAGGATTCGTCCTTTTTGATAATATCCAATTGGATTATTGGGAGCAACTTGAATCACCTCTTCAAAAGATTTATTGGCTTTTTCAATATCTCTCTTGAGGAGGTAGGCATTTCCAAAAATCAGATGGGCCTGAATAGACTTGGGCTGCCTTTTTAAAATCTCCTGCGCCTCTTCGATCGCTAAGTCCAAAGACCCCAGTCTAAAATAAATATCTGCGAGGGTTAACCTTGCGTCAATCCAATCTGGATTAAGCTTTACAGCCTCGCCCAACTCAGTTTTGGCCTGTTGAATATCCCTATTCCCAAGATGAGAAACGCCAAGAAAATGATGGCCCATAAAAGATTTTGGATTTTCTTTAAGGTAGGATTGGAATAAATTGATGGCATCGTTAAATTCCTTCTTGGCTAAGTGGAGTCTCCCTTTGAGGAATATCCCTTCCTGACTTTTCGGATTAATCTCAAGAATCTTTCCGATGATCTCCAAGGCTTTATCAAACTTATTATCATTCAAAAAGACTTCGGCCAGTTTCACTCTCGCTGGAATATTTTTTGAATCGGCATCCATCGCTTTCTGGTAGGTCTCAATGGCCTTTTCCTTTTTACCCCAAAGGAAGTAGAAGTCTCCCAGATGAATCTGTGAAGGAATGCTTTTGGGCTCGACTTCAATTGCTTTGATAAACTGCTTCTCTGCCTCTTCCATTCGCTTTAAAGAGGTATAAAAATTTCCCAAAGCCATATAAGCATTTGGATCTTTAGGAGCGATCTTTGTCACCTCAATCAATTCACTCTCAGCCCCTTCTGTTTTCCCTGTTCTCCGATAAAATTCAGCTAAAGAATATCGAGCTTTGATTGATTTCTCATCAGTCTTAATTGCCTCTTTAAAGGTTTTTTCTGCCTGAACAAAATCTTTTTTAAGGAGATAAAGGTTAGCTAAATGGAGGTAAAATTCGATCTGTTTTGGATCTTGCTCAATCGCCTTTTTGGCTTCTGAAATCGACTTATCCAAATCTTTCTCTGCCACATAAATCGAACTCATCAGGAGGTGGCCTGAAGCGTTATTGGGTTCTTTCGCAAGAACCCTTTCCGCCTGTTCTCTCGCTTTTTGTTTGTCTCTCGATAGAAGGTAGAGGTTTCCTAACTGGAGGCGGGCCTCGATCAGATACTGATTCAATTCAACACTTTTAGAAAATTCAGAAAATGCCTCTCGAAGCTGCCCCGCTCTTAAGTGTGAAAGCCCCAACTTATAACGAACCTTTGCATCTTTCGGATCAATTTGAATAACATTCTTGTATTCAATAACCGCTTCCCTAAACTTATTCTCTGAAAAATACTTTTCTCCACGCTTCCAATGACGTTCCTTTTTGGCTTCCTGGCTGCAGCCTGATAGGCCTGAAGAAATAAAACAGAAAAGCATTAAAAATAATAAAATTTTCTTCATCTTCTATTTTTTCTCCCTCTTCATTCTCTCTTTTTCCAACTCTTTCTTGATTCCTTCCACCTTTTCCTTGAAGTCATCGGTGACTGTTTTTGACTGAATGTGATCGGTGATAATGTGTGGAGTCATCAATAGAACCAACTCTTTCTTCTTATCCTGCAAATCGTGAGTCCCGAAAAGCGCCCCGAGGAGAGGAATTTTGCTAAGCAGTGGCACCCCCCCCTTATTCCTTTTTTTTGTATCCTCAATCAGTCCCCCGATGACGATCGTCTGTCCTTCCAGAACTGAAAGGGTGGTTTTCGCAGTCTTTTTATCGAAATATGGAACACCCGTACGCCCAAAAACGTCTTTGGTAGATGCATCGCTTTTCTCAATCTGGATCTCCAGTGTGATCAAACCAGCATCGCTAATACGCGGCGTAACGGTGAGAATGATACCAACATCTTTATATTCGATGGTTCCCTCTATCACACTCGGGAGCCCAGTTGAAGTATCAATAGAAGCAGTTGTTGTATAAGTGTTGGTGAAGATGGGTTCGGAGGTTCCGATTTGAATCTTGGCTTCTTTATTATTGGAGGCAAGAATGTGGGGTGAGGAGATTACGTTCAACCGGTTATCGGCTGCCGCTGCATTAACCGCAGCGGATATCCTCCCCCCCAATTCAACAATGGAGTATCGAATAAAACTCCCCTGAGCAAGGGCCGCACTAAAAGGATCGGCAGGAGGCCTCGAACCCATGACGACCTCTTGAGCATTCGGCGTTTTACTTGAAATAAATCTCGCCCATTCGATTCCGAACTTGTACGTATCATCGAGGGTAATCTCCGCCAATAAGGCTTCGATCAATACCTGTTTGGGATAAAGATCAAGTTTCTTGACGGTTTCAAGGATACTTTTATAGTCTCTTGCAAAGGCCCGGATCACTAAGGCATTGTTCGCTTCATCGACAACGATATTGATCTCCCCTTCTGGGATGGCTCCTCCTTCTTCCTTAGGAGGAGTGGTGGGAGAAGGCGTTGGGGGTGGTTTGACCCCTCGCGGGTAGGTGGGTTGTTCGGTAATTTTTCCTTTATACTCTGCTTTCTTATCTTTTGCCGTCACAAATACTTGCTTCAAAACATCAGCCAGATCCTTGGCCTTTGCATTCTGGACATAGTAGACAAAGACACTGAATTTCGTCCCTTCCGTAGGGATTTTATCCAGCTCCTTAAGCCATCCCTCCACCTTTTCAAAAATATTTGGGATGGAACTGACAACTAAGAGTGAGTTAATTCGAGTAATCGGAGTAAATGTAATGCCTACCCCTCTCCCTGATTTTGTGGAGACCTCAAAGGATGAAAAAATTCGCTCCATCTCCTTGGCAACCTCTGCCACATCGGCATTGAGGATCGGATAGATTCTAACCCTCAAATCGGTGAAGATATCGAGATCAAAGAGGTTGATGATATCCACCGATTTTTTGACATTTGAGGCGAGGTCGCCAATGATGAGGATATTATTGGGAGGGTGCTCCACAATATCCGCCCCATCCGATAGAAAGGGTTTGATCATCTTCGAAACCTCTGCTACGGGAATAAATTTCAACGAAACAATTTGAATCGTATATCTTTCTTCCGAAGGCGGCTTCCCCGATTCCCGAGTTGTCGAGGGAGGAATAGGCAACTTCTTTGCATCAATCAGCGGGACGATTTCATAAACCCCGTCTTTTTTAACGGCTGTCGCTCCATTCAATCTTAGAACCGACTGGAAAACAGGGAAAATGTCTTCGGAGGATATTTGCCCTGAGGTGTGGATATTAACAATCCCTTTGACCTTTGGATCGACGATATAAGTGATTTTCATGATCTCGGCCATGACTCGTATCACTTCATAAATATCGGCATTATCGAAGTTGAAGACGACCCCAGAACCCATCCGAGGTGGAGTCGGGGTTACCGGCGGAGAAGGAGGAGCCGCCGGAGTAGCAGGAGGGGTTGGGACTGGGGCTTGCGCTTGGCCTGTGGTTGGCGGAGAGGGCCGAGGCTGAGCGGGAGCGGCAGGGGGTTGCGTTGTAGAAGTTGGAGGTTGAGTGGTTGGCGAAGTTGACGGTTGATGCATCAGGCGTCTTTTTGGAGAAGGAAGCTGAACAGGAGGACTTGGGGTGGGGGTCGGCGTCGCGGTAGAAGGAGCAGGTAAAGGTTGAGGCTGAAGGGGAGAAACCGATTTCGGTGTCGGGACTTCTGCAGGTTGAACCGGAGTCGAGGGTGGGGGCTGCAATGTTGTTGGAGGTTGAGATGGAGTAGGAGTGGGAGTTGAAGGCTGAAATGATGAAGCCTGGGCTACCACAGCAGAAATGGGAGACTCCAGTCTAAAGGAACCCATCTTGCTGATTGGCTCTGCTCCCAATTCTGTTTCCATTCCGGGATAACTGACGATCCAGGCGACCAAACAAAAAAGTAAAATTTTCATCCAAAAGCGCGATATTTTTTCCATATGGTTATATTTCCCTCTCTTCAATTTCCACCCATATTTTGTGTTGGAGTGGAAGGCGGCGGTGTGTAAATTGGTCTTATCCTCCTTCTAATATCTGTTGAAGGAAATGTCGGTCTTACAGGAATTGTTGGGGGAGGGGTTGCCACTTGTTCTCCGGGAGCGGTAGGTTTCGATGCCCCAATGGATGTGGGGGGTGATGCAGGGACAGGACCTCCTATTGGGGCTGTGGGTGGGGGTGGTCCCGCTGTCCGGGGAGCAGGAACAGGCCGGGTACTTGTGATGGTTGCAGGTTTGGCCTCTGTCTTGACATCCATCCTTCTCTTGGGCATCCTGGGATCATAAAGGAGAACTTCAAAACTATCTTCTCCGGCCTCAAGCGTAATTCGGTCCGATGCTATTTTTGCCAACTTATATTCTCCGATTTGTTCCCCGATCTTTAAAGTCATTAACTCCCTTTCCCCTTTTTTGAGGGGCCTTCCAGGATTCGCAACGGAGGCGAATTGGTAATCCCTGGCGATGGTCACTCCATACAAAACAATTTGAGGCCGCACGATGGTCTTCTTCGTGTCGCCCCCCAAAATGGGAAATTCCTTCCTTTCGGGGTTAAAGATATTCTTTTCAGAAATCGATATGTAGGACTGGATGGGCGCAGGATTTTTCTGGCCTGCCATCATGGAAGGCGATCCCGGTCTTTTCTCTGCCTTCTTTTCCGCTCCTTTTTCAGGTGGAAACTCCAGTGGATGGGTCCAGATATCGACATTTTTTAAAACAAGGAGTAGAACGACGAAAGAGAGCAGGAGACAGAAGATCCCATATTTTAATGACATTATCCTTCCCTTCCTTTCTCTTTGGTTTTGACGCCCTTCATCAGTCCGGAGACAACCATGCTTCCCTGGATATTGCTTGGCATCCTCGGGTTGAAGACCAGGAGATCCATTTCTGAAATCATTAATTCCTTTTCGTGGTTTTCGATATCGTAAATAAATTGGCCCAAGCTCAATATGCTGGGAATCGGGTTGAATTCGATGTGGAGAGAAATCTTTCGATAAACATTCATCTCTTTCGGCTCCAGGTTTCTGAAACTCCTGATCGCAATATGATTCTTCTCTGAAAGCTTTTTCACGATTTCTTGAAGATTTGCCGCTCCCAGTTGGGGTGTCTCACCAGCGAGGAGTCTCTGTTGAACTGTCTCATGCACTTTGAGCGTTCGTTTAAGCTCCTCTTCAATGATCTTGCGATTCTTCAGATACTCCTCATATTTCAATATCACTTTCTTTTTCAAGATGATCTCTTGCTCCGCCTTCTTTTTCGCTTCAACAAGAGGAAGGACCCCGAGGAAATAGATCAAGATGGCCACGGCCGCTGCAATGACCACCCAGAGCGCTTTTTTCTGAGAAAAATTCAATTTTTTTAAGAATGCCAACTGCTTCAAGATCCTATTCTTCTCCCCTCCGGTTTTGCTTTGATTCTGAACCGTTCTTTTTCCTTATCTCCACCGGGCTTCATCTGCCTTTCCTTTGTCACAGGGGCCAAGAATTCAACTTTTTCGAAGAGAGGAGACTTGTCCAGGAGGGGGATCAAGTCCGAGGCCGAATCGGCATATCCGCTGATTTCCATCTCCTTCCCGGTATATTTAAAATTCCAGATCCATACCGTATCGGGTAAGATTTGGGTCAATTCCCGCAGAATTTCTACCTTACTGGTCTCTTCCGATTTAATTTTCTGAAGCTCAAAGACCTCCTTCGCCAACCCCTCTTTTTCCTTTTGCAGTTTTTCTACAGACTCCACCTCAGGCTTTTTCTTTTTAATCTCGGCGTTGATCGTAGCCAATTCATTACTGTACCGCTGGTATACTCCCACTCCCCAAGTCAGAGCGAGGAGCAATGCGATGAACGTCAAGGCAACGGAGAGAGGCCTTCCGATCTCCCTCACTTTTTTTCGCCTTTCCAAGGGGAGGAGGTTAAGATCCACCCGAGTTTTAATCAGTCCCTTCAAAGGAACACCGATGGAGGCGTAAATTTTTTGAAGGGCAGGCAATTTCTCTCTCTCGACTTCGATTCGATTCAACGGCGGCCATGAAACCCCTTTAATCTGATTCTCTTCTTTTAGGGTGATTAATAGGTTTTCATCCATGTCTAATCCGTGAACGAAGAAAGTCGACTTTGAAAAAGCATCCTCCTTCAACCCAGATCGTCTAAAAGTATTTAGAATTTTTGATTCCTTCTTCTCCTCCGGGATACAAAGATGAAAACTCTCCTGCCATTGCTTTCCCTGAAGGAGGTTCATCTCAATGAACGGGTCAGCCACATCAAGCAAAACTGATATTTCATTCTCTTTTGCTCCTTCATGATAATAGAAAAGATTAAGGGCTCCTACCGAGGGAATCTGGATTGAAATGGGTTCAATACCGATCTTTTTTAATAAAGATAAATAGGGATCCGCTTCAATCTTCTTGATGAAAACAGCATAGAGGCGAAGCCAGTCCTTTTCCTGTTTTAGAATTTGAAAATCAAAGTAAATCTCTTCCTTTTCAAAGGGAGTATATTTAGGAACCTCGTATTCCATCACCTTTCGCAGGTTTTCTTTGGCGGCAATAGGAAGCTTAATAAAACGGGCGACCGCCTTTTCCCTCGGGATGGAAATAAAAACATGATCTTTGCCGATTTGATGTTTTGAGACAAAGGAATTGATCATACCGATTATTTGAGTCTCTCTCTCCTCTTTTTGACCCTCAGGCAGAATGGGATAGATCCCAAAATCCACCAATCTGATCTTCCGAAAGGATTTCTTCAGCAGTGTGAGAACGAGATGGTTTTGTCTAAAATCAATCCCAAAACTTGTATCAAACATCGCCATATACCCTTTACCCAATCAATTCTTATACCAAAATTTATCAATTTAGGCCAAGTATTTGAATGGCTATCCTCTCCATTTCTCCCTTCTCTTCGTCATCTTCCTGTCTTAGGCTTTCAACGGAAGGGATTTAAACGAATTTAGCGCCTATCTCCCTGCCCCTCAACAGGACAAGTATGTCACTGATCAAATTGGCTTATCTACCCATTGGATAATTTTATATCCTTCTTTTTCTTTTATGTCTATTTTGACGATTACCTTCAAACTTCGAACTGATTCTCCCTCTTTCGAATTTGCTTTCGATTCGATGGTATAGTAAGGCGTCATGATTGTTCTTCCATAAAGAATAAAATTTTGCTTTTCCGGATCTCCTTCAAAGAAGGGCTTCAGTTCAGGCACTCTTTGGAGAAGGTCCAATTGATGATCAAACGTTTTCTCCTCCCGAGCCTTGACCACCTTTTGAGATATGTCCATCGGAATTCCTAAAGCCACCCTTAATACAACAGGAGCGGCGCTGTTGATATCAATCTGTACTCCAGGGGAATAAATCGAGAAGATATCTTTCAATCCAACCTGATCCATCTTCTCCCCCGCCTCTTCTTTTTTTCCAACCTTTCCCCCGTAAAAAAGGGCGGGGCTCACTCCCCGGACAAGAAGAAGCTCTTCAATGGAGTCAAAATAAGCATTTTTGCAATAATAGGACTCTTTCAGAGATTGATAATAGGAATTCTCTGCCCCATTCACGCGATAGAAATCATCTGGGTCCTTCCAATCCAAAATAGAGTCGACGACGATGTCCCTCATCTCTCCTTCTAAACCTAACAGGGTGATGATCTTTCGAAGCATCGATTCGGAAACCAAATTAATATTGACCTTGCCCGCTTCACTCATCACCTTGATTTCACACGTTCCTTGACCGAAGGGTAGAAAATAAGATCTTCCGTCTGTCACCCACTCTTTCTTGTCTGGAGGGATCTCTTCTGTCGTCAAGGTCTTTCTCAGTTGTTGAACCTTTGGGTCATGTTTATAAATCAATTCTGCAATGGCGCGATGAACCCCTCCTTGAGCCATCCCATAAAGCTGTAGTTCCTCCTTGTAGTTTTGGGTGATGTTAACCTCAGTCCTCATGGCGAAAGAAAACTCTAAAACCACTACTGAAAGAATAGCCATCACCCAGAGCACCATGACCAGGGCAATGCCTTTTGAATCAAAAATCCGAAATCCGAAATCCGAAATCCGAAATTTATGATTTGAGTTCATCAATTCCCTTGGGGCCGAGGTATTCTCTGTACGCCCCTTCGACCGAATCGGGTTGGGGTTGTTCTTACCTCCTCAAATCGATAGGCTGGGAGCGAGACCATAAGAGTGATGGGAAATTCTTCTCCCTTCCCTTTCCCATTCTTTTGGAGGATGGTCATCTTCAAAGCCCTTGGAAACCCCTTTGCCTCCTTTGCATTCCATTCCTCCACCCAAGCCTCTTTCCGATTCTTGTTGGAATCCTCCTCTTGATAATATTCAAATCGGACATTGTCTATCCCTTCCAATAACAAAATAGCCAACTCTTCCTTTAGCTCATCTTCAAAAAAATCTCGATTCAGAGCCCTCTGTTCATAAAGGACCAAACGCCCTCCCTCTTCTCCCCTTCCCTCTTTAAACTCATAAACAACATAGACAAATCCCTCAGGCTGTTTGGCCTTGATAGGAAGGGCTGAGACAAATCTCAACGACCGCCCTTTTCCTTCAAAGGCGAGATAATCTCCTTCTGCCTTTTTAGTCTTGATTTTATAAGGAACTATCGACTTAATCTGCTGGGAAATCAATTGGGAGATAATCCGCACCTTCTGGAACTCCTCCTTCGTTGATTCCCCCCTTTCCCAAGCGGAGAGACCGAGCCGGAAAGCTCCAAAAATCATAAGAAGAATAAACCCAAGGACCGTTAGGGTCACCATTACCTCCACGAGGGTGAACCCCGTCGTTGAAAAAAGGCGGCCAGCGGAATTAACCAAACCTCTATAGAATTCTGTGCGCTGCATATCTCTGTGACCCATTGACCGCCTCAACTACGGGGTGAACCCCGTCGTTGAGTAAAGAACCCCGCCCACAGGGCGGGGCTTTAAAACCTAAATTCTAAAACCCAAAACTGAGATCCCGAAACAAGTTCGGGATGACAAAAAGACCAGAACCGAACCGTCATGTCATGCTGAACTTGTTTCAGCATCTGGTTTATTTTTTCTGCTTTCAGCAGACGCACCTTTCATCCCCGTCCACAGGACGGGGTTTTCAGGTGCGGTCTTAATAAACATTGAACATGGAAAAAACTTCAGCTCTTCTTCTCATCATCTTCCAATTTGATGGTCTTATAAGACTCAATATGGGTAGACCTTTCCTTAGAACCCGACTTCCAGAATATGTTGATTTGAACCTGAAAAAATTGAGCCGGCGGTTTAAAGTCTGGCTTATTTTCCACTGGAAGAAGGTTCACTTTCTTCACCTCCACCTGCCAATGAAACGTATCATCAAACTTACCTTCTTCTATCCCCTCTGCCACCGCTGGTTTGACCGCTATCTCTTCCATTTTCATACGAGCATAATTCACTGCCCTCGTATACTCTTCAGAGGCCCTTCCAAGACGGAGTCCGCCAGAAAAGAGTTCGATGATAATGGTCAGCCCGACTCCTAAGATAGCGACAGCAACCAACACTTCGATCAGTGTAAATCCTTTAGTTTTCATTGTTTGAGGCCTTCGACTTTTACAACCTTTACCATCCCTGTTAGAAAATGGACCTCAATATTAAAACCATTACGGTCCTGGCTATCCAAGAGAACTGAACCTCCGTTGGATCCACCGTTGGGGTAGAATTCAATCGTCGGGAAGTCAGAAGAGTATTCTGGCGAAACCACATCCACCTTTTTAATTCGGATTCCATCGGGAAGTGAATACGCCTTTTTAGGGACCTTCCCCTCCTTTTTATTTTCTTCTTCTTTTTTTGCCTCTGTTGATTCCTTGGATTGAACCCTTACCTCTCTCAAATCGGAATCAAAAAGAACCTGATAGACCAATCCCTTATTCACCGCTTCACTCCGACAATAACGAAGGATTCCTGAAATCTTTTTGGCGGCTCCTTTTAACTCCACTGTCCTGAAGAATCGGGACAGGGATGGAGTGACTAATGAAATAGAGAGGCTAAGGATAACCAAAACAACGATCATTTCAACCAGTGAAAAACCTCTGTCTCTCATTTCCCGACATCCTTCCAACTGACGATATCCTGATTCTCACCCTCTCCTCCTTCCACCCCATCAAGACCAAAAGAGATGAGGTCGTATTCGCCGTGCTCGCCCGGAGATTTATAGACATAAGGTTTTCCCCATGGGTCGAGTGGAATCTCTTTGGGAAGATACGGACCATCCCAGTTCTCCGCCCCAGAAGGTTTTTCCCGAAGGGCCTTTAACCCTTCCTCCGTGGTAAGGTATCTTCCTGTATCGAGCCGGAATGCATCGAGGGCGGTGCCAAAAAGTTCAATTTGTGCCTTGGCTGATTTTTGTTTCGCCATGGTTAGCTTCCCAAATAATTTTGGCGCCACCAAGGCAGCCAGCAATCCAATGATGATCACCACAATCATGATCTCAATCAGCGTGAACCCTCGTTCTCCT
>Ga0210049_1004536_pt1 | contig 12092 bp, 10 predicted proteins | sample CryGeyCG2014_300_2_FD_183964 | JGI IMG/M metagenome (GOLD analysis project Ga0210049, IMG submission 183964) | Groundwater microbial communities from aquifer - Crystal Geyser CG06_land_8/20/14_3.00 (SPAdes) (version 2) | ecosystem: Environmental > Aquatic > Deep subsurface > Groundwater | place...
CAGCCACGACACGGGACCTGATACCAAAGAGACCCAGGAAAAGGACCCCGCTAAAGAAAGGAGAATCACTAACCACCAGTAGCTTATCCTGACCGGTAAGTGGCCCAAACAATGGGGGGAAGCTCAGCTTCGCCGCGCACCGAGTTGCTACCAGCAGTCCGCAGCCGTGCATTCGCTCGGTTGCGGGCAGCAGCTTCCGTCGCACTGTCCATCGCAAAGATCGGCGCAGCGCAGCATCAGCGCCATTCCTTCTCCGCTACCTCCTTGCTCGCACGCCCCGGGCTCCCCACCGCATTCCCAGTTTCCGTTGGCCGCGCACTTGGGCGGACACTGACACACCCAGGGGTCGGAACCGCAGCCGTCTTCGTAGCAGTTGCGTTCGCCTCCACAGGTGGCCGACATGGGGCATCCGGTGCATTGGCACTGCCCCAGGCAGCATCCAGCGCTGATGTAGCAGTCGAAATAGCCGCCCACAGTACCCCACGGGCAGAGATCGCCGCACCCGCAAGGGTCCTCCTCGCAACCGGTGTCCCCACAGACGAGCGGTCCGTCGCACGGGACGTAGGGATCCGGAGGGGTACCTTTCACACACCACCATGCGTCGCAGGTCCCCAGGCAGTCCTCGCCGTTGCATACACAACTGATGAGTTCCGAAAACCCACCACAGGGCGGAGGACCGTTCGAGCAGATGTTCTTCCCACAGTCTGAGTTCGGATCCTGCTTGGGGCAACCACCTGCCTCGCAAGGGCAGAAAGGCACACTGCCGCTGCACAGGGGATTCACGGCGGGGCACCCCTGGGGCGCCCCGCATTGGCAGCCTGCCGCACACGCGCACGCTTCCATATTGCATGGCTGAGCCAAACATTCCTCGTGTGGACAGTCCTGGGCGCACCAGCAAGGGGGCTGGGCGCGTGCCTCGCCCATGCACATCATCGCCAGCAGAACGCCAGCGGCAAGGGGCAACTTCGCGGTTCTTGCAGTTCTGAAACAGACCATTCTTCTCCTCCCGGATGCAATCAATGCCAACATGAGATTCGCGGTTGCGGAAGTGAAGACGCCGGCCGAGACCAAGCTCTATGGTGGCCCGACGTACAGGTTATCCAGCCAGAACGTCCACTCCCGCGCTGGCAGGGCGGCGCTCGGAGCGTCCTCTCTGCGCGGACTCGCCAGTGCCAGAAAGCACCCACTTTCCTGGATCTGGGTCCAAAGGGTCTCGTTCTTCCGCAGACTGGCGGACAGGTGAAACTGCGCCCGGTGCCACTCTGCATCGCACACTACGTCGGCAATGCGCCCGAGGACGGGAACAGGTGCATCCTCCCGCGGCGCGGCGAAGCCAATCTCGTACCAGAGACCGAGTCGTCCGGAGGTGACATAGACGTTGACCGGCACACTGGGTGGCACACGGTAGTCCAAGGCAAGAATCCAGTCCTCGCCGAGCCAGAACGGAGTCGGTCCCAAGGCGAGACCATTCGGCGCCGCCTGATCAGGCCGGCAGGCGACGCGGAGACAGCGGTCGTCTTTGCGGCCGGTTCGTGCCTGCAACTCCACCTCAACCGGGTAGGACTCTGAGAAGAGCGTCACAGGACCGATGCCCGTCGCGAAGTCCCAGGCGAACGGTCGACGCCCGACCTCCAGGCTGAGTTCAGCGGTGCCGCCGGGCGCCAGCAATACGGGCTGGCCCGCGCTGTTGCCATGCCCCGCCACGAACGCCCACACCTGCGCGGCGCCGAGCGCTCGCGTTCGCGCCACGAAGCTACCGTCGGCCTGAACCTCAGCCACGCAAGTGTCTGCTCGCCATTGACGACAGCCGGACGACATGGTGAAGTCCAGACGGACAGGTGTGCCTGCCACCGGGGCGACGCCATCGGCCCCTCGAACCAGCCCGCGTACGACCGGCGCAGGAGTCACCGACACGTGCAGGTCGTTGAGCGCATCTCCCTTTCGACAGTGAAGGGGTACGTCCGTATCGAGGATCCACTCACCACCGACGACGCCGAAAGTGTGATCGCCCTCCGGCAGGTTCAGCCGGAACCGCCCGGACTCGTCGGAGATGCGCTGCCCCGCCACCAGCAAGGAAGCCAGCTCGCCCACGGGGACTTGCAGGGGGCCTGGGGGCGTGGTGACCCTGACTTTGACCGAAGGAACGGGCTCGCCCGTAAGCACGTTCACCACAACGCCACTGACTGTGACGCCGGGGTCAAGTCGAAGAGCGCCCAAGTTCGTGTCCCCGGCTATGGGTGTCTCTCTCCTGGCCCAGCCGCCCTTCGCCACCCAAACCGTCAGTCGGTGCAAGCCGCCCGAGGGCACTTCGAAGGAGAACCTGCCGTGTGGGTCGGTCTGACCTGATGCGCTCGCGAACTCCCGTTGTGGGCCGCGATTCCCTGTGGTCTCCCGCACGTCGATGACGCTGTAGAGCCGACTCCCGGCGGCCTTCCCGTTCGCGGTCAAGGCCTGACCAGTGACTTGGGCCACCGGGCCCCGGGACGACGGTGGCTGAGACTCGGCGCCAGCGAGGCTGGCAGCCAGCGGCACCAGCGCAGCAACGCACACCTTGCGATGCCTTCTTCTGTTGGTGGGCATTCCCTCAACTCCTTCGAAAACGCTTTCAGGACGTCCCAACTCGTTGGGGTACTCCGCGCACCCAGCCCCCGAACAAGTTCGGACGTCCCGCGAGCGCGTTTTCATCCGTTGGGGTGTTCAAGCGAAGCGCGGACAGGGGCGATTCCTCTGACAATACGGAACTCGAAGCGCGCAGTGCGGAGCGCCCACGCCCACGGCGGACATCGTTGACAGCTACTCCTCCACTTCCATCTTCACGCTCCCCACGAACAGCGCGATGCTCGACGCCTGATGCTCCACCGTCCGCTCAGTCTTCAGCCACGCCGGGCCGCCGACCGGCTTCGGCAGCCGCGTCGCGAACTGGAAGACTCGGTTGAGGCGCAGGAGGCTGGCATGGGGGCGGTGACGGCGAGCACGGCTTCGATGAGTTCGCCGCCGGCGCTCACCGGTCCCTGGAACAGGACTCCGCGGAGCGACCGCCGGGCCGTGCCTTCTGGCTGCGGCTCCCCGGGTGCGGTGTCCTTGGCAGCGAGACCTTGGCTATTCAGCCTGCGCATAAACTCATTTGTAGCGACGGAAATAGTTTAGACATAAACGACTTTCCGCGTCAAGGTGCGGGCGAAACGAGACAGAGGGATAGGAACGGCGTCGAGGTCGGTGGTGGAAGGGGCAATGCCTGAGCGCGTGGGGGTGGAAACGCAACCCCGGGCCCACTTCTCCCTGTGCGGGAGCCGAAACGTCGCGAAGAGGAGGCCGTGCTGCGCCGAGGGGGCGCGGGGTCACGTTCGCAAGAGCAGGTGGAAGGCGATCCTCGTCTGGTTGAGTCGAGCCTGGAAGGCGGCGTTGCCTCGCTTGGCGAGGTGAGGGTCGCTGAAGTCGCACTTGAGACGCTTGATGACGCGCTCGACGGCAGGACGGTGGGTCATCATCGCGCGGAAGCGCTTGGCCAGGGGGGGATCGTAGGCGTCGAGAGGAGGCAGCGCGTCAAAAGGGAGGGTGACCCGCCGGCCGTGCTTGGCGCGTGGGCAGCAGGTCTGTTTGTGCGGACAGGTCAAGCAGGCAATACTGTTGTCGTCCGCCTTGGGCGGTCCGTAGAGGAAGACGTTATCCTCCCAGCGAACGCCCAGGGAGTCCAGGGAGAGTTCTGCTTGACACACGAGTTCACCGTACGGCGTGAGCTTCGCCATGCCGCGAGGCAAGTCCTCGGTTTGCGGCTTCCGGGAGCGGGGATTGAGCGGGGTTCGCAGCGTCAGGTCGAAGTCCTCGAACACCTGCGCGCGCAAGGCAGGATCATCGGCTGCACGGTCATCCAGCAGGAACTCCGCCGCTTCCAGGAACTCCCGTTGCTGGGTCTGGAGGCGCTCCAAGTGCGCGAGCACCGACTGAGAGTCATAGCTGGCCGCATCCGTCATCGCCACGGCATCAAGGGGCACGCCCTGTTCCGGCAACGCCAGCACGCTGGCTTTGTGCGCCCAGTACATCCGACCGCTGCTCTTGACCACGGTTCCGGCGCCGTCGTCGCAGAGCTCCCAGTCATGCGCGCAGCTCTGCTTGTCCGCGCAGGTGCACGACTTGGTCACCTTCGACTGGGACTTGCGGTGTTCCTTGCCGTTCTCCTCGATCCAGACCACCGTTTGGAAGGAGGAGTAGGCCGGGGAGTGCGTAGTGTCATGGACCAGCGTCCGTTCCGGGTGGATCGTCGCCGTCTCCAGATTCCGCCTCCCCTCGGCCTGCTGCGCCTGTTCCCACAAGCCCGACTCCGTCAGCAACGGTGGCGACTCGTTGCCCATTGTGGGGCGCTCAAAGCAGAACAACAACGACGCCGCCCACTTCGACACCGGCTCGCCCGCCGCCTCCCGTCGTTCCTCTCGGCGCGTCTCCGCCTCCTCATTGAACCGCGCCAAGGCCTCGTAGTACAGAGCCGCCAACGCACGGTACTCCCGCCACGGGACATGCTGCAGAAGGCGATACCACTCGGCGTCCGGGTCCGCCGCCAGGATCCGCTCATCCTCATCCACGAGATGGAACAGCGGCCGTTGCTCCGGCTTGACGCTTGCGACTGCCTGAACTACCATGCTCTCGGCTCTCCTTGGTCTCGAGTCATAACACCTTGCAGTCCCTGCAAGATCTCGGCCGAAGGAGACCCTCCTTTGCAGATTCCACGCGCCGCCGTGCGCGTCTACTCTACCTCGCTACGCAGGAAACACTGGAAGACAAGGAGTCTCTGACTAACGCCCTGCTCCCCGCGACTCGTTGCTGCAGCTCCGGATGCAAACTCCCCGGACTCGGATTGCGCAGCATTTGCCCCGTTTTGCAGTGTTTCCGTCACTTGTGCGCCTGCTGTATACTCATACAGAACGAAGGAAGGTGCGTCAGTATGCGAGCAATGTGGCTTTCTGCTTGATTGGGGGTCACATCTTTTGTTCTAACTTTACGCGAAGCTGGACGCAAGTTGGTGATCCAAGTCTGCAACACGGCGGCGCAGTTGCCGGTCCTGGAGCAGTTTCTTCTCAACCCGCTGACAGGTCAAACTCACTGCCGGCGTGCTCACGCCACCGAACCACTCACCTAATTCGGTCAGCCGGTGGCGGCCGTGGCGACGAGCGAGGTACACCGCCACGTCACGGGCGTGGTTGGCGTGTTTACGCTTTTGGCGCAGCACCTCTTCCTCGCAGCCGTAGCTGGCGCACACTGCTGCCAGGCTAACCTGCGGGCGCGCTTTGGTCAACTGCGCGACTTCCGCGTTCGTGTCCACGTTCCAGAAACTCACACGCACCCAGTCCACGAAGTCGCGCGTCCCCAACACCGCGCCAAACGCCAGTTCCCGCAGCGGGTCTTGTACCACTTCCTCCGGCTGCTCAACGAACTCGCGGTACCGGCTGCGCTGCTCCTTTCGCGTGGCGCCGAACCGCTTCAGCGTCTTGTCAACCGTCAGCCACGACGGCCGCTTGCAGACACCCAGGTACGCTCGGTAGCTCGACCACCGGTAGTCACCGGGATGACTCACGACCCCCGCCCGCACCGGATTCAGGTGAATGTACCTCGTCAACTCGCGCAGATGCCCCGACGCTTCGACAACCGCGCTCTTGAACCGTCCCTGAAACAAATGCCCTACGCGCTCCTGGGTCCGGTTCACGTAGCTTGCGTACTTGTGATTGAGCCACTGCAGCGGCCGGCTCAATTCCCCCGCCGGCGTCTCCACTTCCAGGTGATTGCGCATCAGACAGTACCCGTGGAACACCAGCCCAAAGCGCTCGTGCGTCTCCGCCACTGTCTCCAGGAACTCCTGCCGATCCGCGTCCCCGTAGAAGATCTCCTGTCGAGCCACACCCCTCCCGGTGACGTGATAGTAAGCTCCCGCATACTCCACTCGCAACGGCCGGGCCATCGCTGCTTCCCCTCGTCTTCGCCGTCTTGGTTGATCGCCAGCCGCCGAGCATAACCTCTCCGGCCGCCTTGTCAATACTTTGAATTAAAGATGTGACCCCTTTGCCGCGAACCCGGCCGCATGTTCCTGCTCACTGGCTACGCCCAGGGCGGCGACGCTTTGATCGGCTGGGATGTCGAGGGCGGAGACGACGACGGCATCTGCTTCGAGCCGGAGAAGAAACCAACGGTAAGCGACTGGTTCCCGAAGGCCGGGGCCGTCGTTCTGCTGACCGGCAAGCACGCGCGACCGGCGGAGCAAGGCGTGTACCGCGAAGCGCTCCGCCAAGGAGCCTGGCTGCTGCGCGTCCGCGAGAGTGGCCACCACCACGCGGGCCCGGCAACCTTCGACGCCTGGGCGAAGTCGCTGGACGACCCGTCGCTTTCTGCCGACGACCCCGCGACCGCCAAGCGCCGCAACGAGCTCCTCGACCCGATGGTCTGGGACTTGGCAACGCGCCGCCACTACGGAGCGCTCTTCCTCATCCGCGCCGCCGAGCTGTTCCCCAAGGCAGCAACCGACCTGCAAGCCGCCGCCGCCTGCTTCCGGGCCGAACACGACATGATGTGGGAAGTGAACCGCGTAGGCGGCGGCCAGTGGCCGGGGGACAAGCTGCCCAAGCTGGCTGATCCCGCCGTCCGCAAGCAGATCGCTGAGCTGTTGCTGAAGTCGCGCGACAAGGACTTGGAGGCGGCGGAGTCCATCGAGCGGGCGCTGAGAGCAGCCGCCGACTGAGGGCGAGCCCCAACGCCGCCGCCCGTCCGCTTTGTGGGGGCGCCGATCCCCGAGGATAGAGCGCCGGCCTCGGCATTGCCGGGATCAGAAGACCTCGCCGGCATGGAGCGCCGTCAGGAAGTCCGCCACCGGGAGCACGTCCACCCCCTCGAAGTGATACGCCCGCGGGCCGTTGTACACGCCGATCATCCTGTCCACGTGAAGGCGGCCGTCTTCGCTGACCGACCGCATCGTGCGCTCCCACTGGCGGTTCCACTTCTGCGCCGACTTCACCTCGAGGCACACGACGTGCGCTCTGGCTTCGGCTTGGCGTTTCCTCGTCTCGATGATGAAGTCGATCTCTGCGCCGTCAGCCGTCCGGTAAAAGCAGAGAGAGCGGTTCTTCGCTTGAGTGTGGTTGTGGACTCTCAGCTCATGATAAATGAGCGTCTCAAGCGCGTACCCCTGCCACACGCGATCGACCGGGTCGAACAGCAACCCGGCCGCTGCCCTGGCGACCCCGCAATCGAACCAAAAGAACTTCGGCCGGGTCTGCTCCCGAACCTTCAGCCGTGGGCGGTAGGCGGGAAGGAAGTGGCCGAGGAGGGTGTCCTCCAGGATCGAGAAATACGTGTCCACTGTACTGCGGGGAACGCCGGCCTCGGTCGCGATGTTCTGTCCGTTCACGAGCTGACCATTGAGCAAGCCGGCGATCTGAAGGAAGCGCAAGAACGGCGGCAAGCTTCGGACGATGCCCTCCTCCCGGATCTCTTCCTTGAGGTAGGTGCTCACATAAGCGTTGAGGATATCTGCGGCGTTGCGCGGGTCCAAATGAACCAGCGGCAGCGAGCCCCACTGGGTCGCGACGCCCAGGTCAAAGCTCCCCTGCAGCTCTGCCCACGAGAAGCCCTCCAGATGCCGAGTGACGGCTCGGCCTCCCAGCAGATTGATGCCACCCCATCGCAGCTTCCGCGCCGAGGACCCGCACAGGGCGAATCGCCAGCGTCGCGCCTCCATCAGCCGGTGCACCTCGTTGAGCAACTCCGGGACCTTCTGGATCTCATCGACGACGACCAGCGACTGCTCCGGCAGATTGCCGGCAAGCGCCTCCAGACGGCTGGGCTCTCGGGACAGCTCGAGGTAGAGAGAGGAGTCGAGCAAGTCGATCCGCGGGACCTCCGGAAGGACGCGCCGTAGCCAAGTGCTCTTCCCAACGCCACGCGGGCCGAAGAGGAAGAACGAGCGGTCTGGGAGGGTAAGGAGGCGGCTGATGTGGCTCTCGTCCATTTTTCGTTTCTACATCTCTCATGTAAGAATGCAGTGCAATTCTACATTAGCGATGTAGGAACGTCAACCCATGTCCAAGGCACTGCCTGGCACCGTGTCTATTGCCATTGGGCCCGAGGCTGGCACGGGGACACGCCAACGCCGCCCGGACCGGAGCCCTGTGTTCGGCCGGACGAACCGGCTGTTTTGGGTGGTGTGCAGGCAATCGGCCGCCGTTGGCGTAGTAGTGCGGCGCTCCCCACCAACCACACGTTTCCCAGAGGAGAACGAACCATGCAAACCGACTCCCTCGACCGACGCGACTTCCTCAAGCTCTCGGCCGCCGGTGCGGCGGCAGTGGCGGCCGGGGTTGCTGCCGCTGAGCCGGACGCCAAGCCGATCCGCGTGGGCACCATCGGCTGCGGCGGGATGGGCAATGCGCACCTCCAAACGATGCTGCGTCTGAAGGCCGCCGGCGAGCCCGTCGAAATCGCAGCCGTGTGCGACGTGTACCAGCCGAGGCTGGAAGCCGCCGCCAAGCTCACGGGCAGCCGCCCCTACGCGAAGTACAAGGAACTGCTGGCTTCACCGCAGATAGAGGCCGTCTCCATTGCGACGCCCGACCATTGGCATGCGCGTATTGCCTGTGACGCGTTGGACGCCGGAAAAGACGTCTACTGCGAGAAGCCGATGACGTACTGGAAGGACTTGGGGCAGGCCAAGGAGATCGTCAAGGCGGTCAAGCGGAACGGCCGCGTGCTGCAAGTCGGCACACAAGGGATGTCCGATGACATCTGGGAACTCGCCGCCGCGCGGATCAAGGAAGGCGCACTTGGCGGGCTGCTCCAGGCGCAGGCCAGTGACTTGCGGAACGGCCCCTTGGGCGTCTACTCGCCGCTCAGCAATGACGGCCTCGCCAAACCCGGCGAGAACCTCGACTGGGATACTTGGCTCGGTCCTGCGCCGAAGCGCCCCTGGGAGCCCGGCCGGTTCTTCGCGTTCCGGTCGTTCTGGGACTACTCCGGCGGCGTCGCCACCGACTTCTTCCCGCACATCCTGACCCCGCTGGTGCGAACGATGGAACTTGGCTTTCCGCACCGGGCAACTGCGTCGGGCGGCCTGTACCAGTGGCACGACGGGCGCGAAGTGCCGGACATCATCACACTGATGATCGAGTACCCCGAAGGGCCGTCAGTAATGCTGGTCGGTTCGGTCTCCAACGACACCCCGATCCCGACGATGATCCGCGGGAAGAACGCCACCATGTTCTTCCAGGACCCGGGCGCAGTCATCGAGCCGCAGCAAGCCACCAATCCCAACGGCAAGCGGGAGGAAATCACCCGCACCCGCGGCGCCTCGCTCGACGAGCATTGGCAGGACTTCCTCCGCTGCGTCCGCACGCGCGAGAAACCCAGGAGCAACGAACTGCTCGGCTGCCAAGTCATGGCGGCGCTGCACATGGGCGTTACCGCGTACCGGACGGGGCGGACGATGGAGTTCGATCCGGTGCGTGAAGTGGCTCGACCGGTGTAGCGGGCCGGACCGACGCTTGACGCGCTTGGACCACGGGGTATCATCCCTGTTGCCATGACACGAGAACAGATCGCCGAACGCATCAAGATCGACCCCAACGTCTGCTTCGGGAAGCCGGTGGTCCGGGGGACGCGAATCTGGGTGTCGCTCGTTGTCGACAACCTCGCTGAAGGCGTCGCCGAACAGGAACTGCTTGAAGCCTACCCGCAGCTCACCAGAGAAGACCTCCGCGCCTGCCTCGGCTATGCTGCGGAGATGACGCGGGAGCGCGTGCTGCCGGTTCCCGTGGAGCGGATGGCGTGAGGTTCAAGCTCGACGAAAACCTCGACGTCCGACTGGCTCCTCTGCTGGTGGCCGGCGGGCACGACGTTGAGACCGTTCGAGACGAAACCCTGTCGGGAGCCTCCGACCGGGAGCTGTACAGCCGCTGCCGGCAGGAGCGCCGAACGTTCGTCACCCTCGATCTGGACTTCGCGAACCCGTTCCAGTTCCCGCCCGAGCCGACGGCGGGGATCATCGTCCTTCGGCCGCCGAAGCCCTTGTTGCCGATGATCCGGGCCACGCTGACCACGGCTCTTACCGAGATCCTGACCGGGGACGTAGAGGGTGCCCTTTGGATCGTCGAACCCGGACGAATCCGCGTCCACCAGCGGGCCGAGGAGCGTGAAGTGGCCCGCCCGGTGTAGCGGGCCGGCGCTCTGGAGCGCCCACCGGCACCGCCTCCGGGTTTGGGGTCGCCCCTGTACTCACTGCCCTGGGTATGCCGCTCTTTGCCATGAGGTGTCCGGCCGCTCGTGGCGCGAGCTGGGATTCCGGTGGGCGCACGGCAGGCTGAGCCGGCCGGCGGACCGGGCAAGCCGGAGCGGACGCGTGGCTGGAGCGGCAGCGACGATGATCGCGGCAGGTCCCCAAGATCGGGAACTCCGCTCCCTCTCCCGCGCGCTCAGGACCATTTGTAGCGACTGGGGGCTTCGCCCCCAGACCCCCAAAGTCCAAATCCCCAAAACACCAAACCTCAGGGGACCCCTGCAGGCACGACACACCGGAACCCGATGATGTAGTGGCAGTTCGACGGGAAGTGGTTGTTGCGGTAGGCGGCGCGGAGGAAGACGGTAATGAGGAAACACGAGCCACCGCGCAGCACCCGGGCGCCGGAATCGTTGGGGTTCTCCCGTCCATCATTCGACCGGTAAGGGTACTCCTTGTACAGCGAACTGCACCACTCCCACACATTCCCGGCCATATCGCACAGACCGAACGGGTTCGGGCGATAGCTGCCAACGGGCTTGGTTCCTCGTGAGAAATAGTTCGCCAACTCCGGACTGATCTCCCCCGTGGCTGTGCCATACTCGAACTGCTTGCCGCCTCGGGCTGCGTACTCCCACTCGGCTTCGGTCGGCAACCGGCCGCCGGCCCACTCGGCATACGCCTTCGCCGCGTACCACGGAACATACACCACCGGGTGATCCAGCTTGTCGCCAGGTGGTTGGTCGCCGCGCCAATGCTTCAGGTAGTCACCGCCATGGTACTTGCGGTCGATCCGCCCCCGAGTCCACTGCGGGTTGGCTTGCAGGAAGGTGTGGAACTGCGCGTTAGTGACTTCCTTGGCATACATCCAGAAGCCGTCCACGCGCTGCTTGTGGGCTGCGTTGCCCTCACCCATCATGAACTCCCCGCCCGGAATCCACACCAGCTCCGCGCCGTCTTCGAGGTTGGTCCGTTCCTGGCCGGCGCGCGGCGCCCGGGAGGGCGAGGCTCCCGCCGAGCCGTTCGTGGTCAGGGCGGCTCTGGGGGACCCTCGCCCTCCCGCCGAACCGGTTACGGGCGAGGGCGGCTCAGCGGGAGCTTCGCCCTCCCGAGGTCGGCGTTCAGCGGGCGCTGTCTGAACCTGGATCGGCAGAACCTCCGCCACGCCGCTCACCGGTATGGAACGCTCCACCCCGCCCGAGGCGATCACGATCTCGCCGTCTAACATCCCGCCAGCCGCGATCACCGAGCCTGACAAGCGAAGCGTCAGCCGGTACACGCCTGCGCTTGCCAGCGATGCCGGATCCACGCGCAACCCGTCCAACGCCGGGCGAATGGTCGCGGGGCCGGGCACTTCGAGGGCGATCTCTCGCGTGACCGGTTGCCCAGGAACCAGCGTGCCCAGGTCGACCGCCTGCGGCAGGTCCCACTTGCCGGGGGTTCGCGTGTCGCCGTCGAGGCGTCCCCGAAGGCGCACTTCGTCCAGTTCAGGCGCGGTGCCCGGGTCAGTGCAGAGGGCGACGTCTTCGGCATCGCCGGTCACCTCAACCGCCAGCCGCCGCAGGGCGACGCCAGCGGCGTTAACCGTCACCACGGGCCCGGACTTCGCCCAGAGAGTGGTTGCCGGTCCCCGACCAGAAATGGTCAGCGCCTGCTCGATCCGGAACGGCCCCTCGAACTCACCGGTGGGGAGGCGGATCTCAGCGCCCTCCGGCGCTTCCGCCAGCGCCTGTCGCAGGTCGAACCGGGCACCAGGCGCACTGTAGGGAGGGCGAGGCTCCTGCCGAGCCACACCTGCCGCAATCGGTTCGGCAGGAGCCTCACCCTCCCCCGCGACTGAGTCCGG
>Ga0210049_1004541_pt1 | contig 12082 bp, 13 predicted proteins | sample CryGeyCG2014_300_2_FD_183964 | JGI IMG/M metagenome (GOLD analysis project Ga0210049, IMG submission 183964) | Groundwater microbial communities from aquifer - Crystal Geyser CG06_land_8/20/14_3.00 (SPAdes) (version 2) | ecosystem: Environmental > Aquatic > Deep subsurface > Groundwater | place...
ATCCTTTTGGAGTTACGCCAAAGGCAAGATGCAAAAGCATTATGGCATAACCCCAAAAAGGTTCTATCTGCACTTAAAAGAAATGGAATTTAGATTCAACCACCGAAATGGCTATAATTTACCGAACCTTATTGAAAAAATACTAACTAAGTATTAGCGGTGCTATACAAGCCCCATTTTATTTTTACTTTCACATATAATCACCCGCGAATTCTGTTGAATCGTCAAGTATTATTACTGGTCATTCGGCCAGATATTTCTGAATCTTGGCCATCACTTCCGCCGGCGTAAAATGCGCCTTGACCAGATAATCAACCGCGCCCAGCTTCTGGCCTTGTTCAATCTCGCCGGCTTGGCCCAGATTGGTCAGGATGATAACCGGCACGGCGGCCGTCGCGGGCTCCAGTTTCAGCTTGTGCAGGACTTCAAAGCCGTTCATTTTCGGCAAAAGAACGTCCAGCAGAATCAGCTGGGGCGCTTCCTTCCGGGCCAATTCATAGGCTTTGAGGCCGTCATCGGCGGCCAGAACCGTGAAACCGTTCAATTCCAGCTTGGACGCGTACATGTTCAACAAAAACGGATCGTCCTCCACGAGCAAAATTTTTTTATTAGCCATATAATTTTAGGCTCCGCCGCACAGGGCCGGAAAAAACATTAAATTGCGCCAAAAAATCAAGCGGAGAGCACGCTGATCACTTCCTCAATGGTGGTCTGGCCTTGCGCCACTTTCAGATAGCCGTCCTGCTTGAAGGTGATGAAAAGCTGGGTGCGGGAAATCTCCTCGTTCGTGAAGACAGTCTTCCCTTCCACCAGCATATTTCTTATCTGTTCATTGACTTCAAACACTTCCGTGACCGCCAAGCGGCCGGCATAGCCGCTATTGCCGCAACGAGGACAACCCTTGCCCTTGAAAAAAACCAGTTTGTCCGCCTTGGCATCCTTAAGCTGGGCGCGCCGATACTCGGGCGGCAGGCTGTCCAGGGCGGCCATGAGGTCAGCCAGAAAATCGCTCGGCAATTTCGCTTCCACCCGGCAATAGGGGCAGATTTTACGCACCAGGCGCTGAGCGATAATCAAGCGCAAGGTAGAAGAGAGCAGAAAAGGCTCCACCTTCATATCCACCAAACGGGTGATAGCGCCGACCGCGTCATTCGTGTGCAGGGTGGAAAGGACGAAATGGCCGGTCAAAGCCGCGTGAATGGCCAATTCGGCGGTTTCCGTATCGCGGATCTCGCCGACCATGATGACATCCGGATCCTGGCGCAAAAAATGGCGCAAGCCGGTCGCGAAAGTATAGCCGATCTCCGGCTTGACTTGGGACTGATTCACGCCCTTGATCATGTATTCAATCGGATCCTCTAATGTGGAAATATTGATGCCCTCCTTATTCAGGTTGGAAATCAGGGAGAACAAAGTGGTGGACTTGCCCGAGCCGGTCGGACCGGTAACAAGTAACAGGCCATTCGCGTTGGTGACATTCTTTTTGGTCAATTCCAAAGCCGCGCCTTGAAAGCCAAGCTCTTCCAGATTCGGCACCTGGCGGGACACATCCAGGATCCGCATGACCACTTTTTCCCGGCCGAGCAAAGGCAGAGTGGAAACGCGGAAATCGTAATCCTTGTCGTCAATGGTCAGGCGGATCCGGCCGTCCTGAGGAATGCGCGTTTCGTCCAGCTTCATGTTGGCCAGCACTTTAATCCGGGCCACGATCGAATCATGGACATCCAGGGGCAAAATCAGAGAGGTATGCAAAACGCCGTCAATGCGGTAACGGACGCGGCTCTCCCGTCCGACCGGTTCAATGTGAATATCGCTGGCTCGGCCCTCAATGGCATGCCGGATCACGACGGAAACAATTTTGACGACCGGCGCGCTTTTTGTGACTTCTTCGATTTTAACGGCCTTGTCCTTTTCTTCCGATTTTTTGCCGGACGCACTGGATACGAATTCTTCCCTGGTCTTCAGGGCCTTGTTGATTTCCTTGCTGGTTGTGTCATATTGCTTCATGGCCAAAGCCATGCTCGCTTCGGAAATGAGATGGTAATGAACGTTCAGACCGGCGCCTTTGGCCAAAAAATCCACAGCTTCAATCGCCTTAAAATTATCCGGGTCAATCATCCCGACATCAATTTCCCGACCTTGCCGCTCAAAACAAACGATCCGATAATTTTTGGCCACTTCCGCCGGAATGGTGTTCAAAGCGCTTTCGCCGATCTCGCGGCCGGCCAGGTCGGCATAAGGCAATTTAAAAATTCCCGCCTTGAGCTTGGCCAAATCTTCGTCACTGGCAATTTTTCTTTCCAGGATTATTTCCCCAACGGGTTTGCCGGTAAATTTGGCGGCGGATAAAATTTCGGCCGCCTGGTCGGAATTGATTTTTTTTTCGCCGGCGAGCGCCGCCAGAATTTCATCGTCGCGGGTCATATTGGTTTTGCCGGCTGGCCTATTGTTTAGGATTAGTAAAAAAAATATCTTTCTGCCCGACGGCTCCTGGTCGTGCCGAAATCCGGAGAGAAACCGGCTTTAACTTGATGAACTTTTGGTTTTGAAAAATCGTAAAATTGATTTTCAACGTCAATAATTCAGATAAGATTTTTTCCTGCTCGGCGGAAATGGAGGAAACCGGGCCGGGCTGGACAGAATCAGAAAAAAACAAAGCCACATTTTGATTGGCCAGCCAGATGCCGAAAAAAACTACGGCTGATAAGATAAACAAAATAATAATTTTCATTTTTCCATCCATATTTTTTTAGTCCGATGACGGTCGCGTTAAAAATCTGCTATCCCTTCAATGCACGGACAAATAATAAGTTAGCAAAGAAAGCGTGACTGTCGCGCTGGCGGGCGAATAATTGATCTTCTGGATATCCGTCAGCCGCAGGTTATTCTCCAATTCAGCCAAAAAAATTTTCAGCCGCTGATAATCGACGCCGGACACGCTCAAATCAATTAGCACTTTCTTGATACCGCCGCGCGCGACGGTATCGGATTTTTCCGCCGGCTCGCTCGCTTTGATATAGCTCAAGGCCAAACCGTTGCGGCCGACAATATTTTCCAGTTCCACCATGGATTTTTCCACTTCCGGCGCGGCCGGCAAGAATAAGGACAATTTGTCCAGCTCGCTTTGCCTGACCGCCGCATATGACTCTTTTAATTTGCCCAATTTGTTCAAATAGCCGTCATAAATAGTCAGAGCCTGTTCCTGCTCCTGCCGTTTCTGGCTGATCATAGCCTTGATGTCCGCTAATCTGACGGACAGAAAAAAGATTGCGCCAAAAAGAAAAACCAGTAAACCCAAAAAAGGCGGGATAAAACGAAAATTCCGGGACAGGAAAAATTTTATCTTCTGGCTTAAATGCGTGCTGGTCTGCTCAATTGTCTGTCCATGCGTCATATCTTTTACCCGGGGCTTATTGCCCGCGGCTAACGTAATTTGTGAATAAAGCGGGATCAATCAACAAATCCAAAGGAAAACTGATCAAGAATTTCGCCGCCTCTTCGTTTAATCCGCTGACCAATTGCTGGCCGCCGCTGGTTGAAGCGCTCTTTACCCAGGAACTTGCCCGCAAAACGTTGATTTGCTCGGCCAGATTGATAAAATCCTTGGTCCGGGCTTTCAAGCTGTATTTTCCGCTCAAATCGCCGCTGAAGCCGTCGTATTTAACCGTGGACAAAGTGTTTTCTTCCAAAAAAAGAAAAAAATTCGTCCAATAGACATGATTATTGATCAATTCTTCCGCCATACTCAAACGTTGGCTGTCAGCCGCGATATTGCTGATCTCTTGTTTCATGGCGACGATTTTCGCCCCTTTAAACGCGGCCTGCTCGGCTAAAGCCGATACTTTTCCGCTTTTTACCTTTTCGTAAAAAAATAGGCAAGCGTAAAGTCCGGCCAAAATCAGCAAAGCCGCGGCGATATAAGCCGCGATCTGATACCAAGCTTTCTGCCAATCAAAAAAAGTAATGATTTCCCCCTTGATCAGATTGGTCTTGATTATGCCGCCGCCGGCCGACATCGGCTTGGTTGATTTTTCCGTTGGCAAAATTTTCTTCTGGGCTGTCTCCTCTTTCGCCGGTGGGACAGAGGCGGGCGGAATGAGCGAACTGGCCGGCCGGTCTTTTTCTTTGGATATTTTCGCTTGATAATCTGAAATTTCTTTTTTCATTAAAAAAGACGGGGAAGCCTGTTCCGGAGCCTGACCATTGGCCGCTATCTTAATTTTGTTGAGCCAATCGTTAAAAGACATAAAAAAATCCCTAAAAAGCCCGCGACTTATTTTTTTAAAGCACTTCCCGCAGGGCCAAGCCGACCGCCGCGGCCAGGCGCGGACCGATTTCTTCCAGCACCGGCATCAATTCCGCCGGACAATCCACCCGGTTCCAAGGATTGCCGATGATCACCTGCCGATCCAAAAGATCGGCCAAGTAATATTGAAAATTCGGCAACAGGGCGGAACCGCCGGTCAGGATAATCTTATCCGCTTTTTTCTGATTCTTGTTCTGAAAAAGATTCAGGGCAAACTTAATTTCATTGACCACCGGGCTGACGAGATTCTTGATCAGGACCGGCACGGCATGATCCGTTCCGGCAAAAGAATCAAGACCGTAATCATATTTGAATTGCTCGGCTTCCGTCCAGCTTATTTTCAAGGCGCGGGCTAACGCTTCGGTAACGGCCGCGGCGCCAAAGTCAAGACTGCGGTTCAACATCGGGATACCGTTTTCCACGATGGTGATGTTGGTGCTGGAAGCGCCCATGGCCACCAGCGCGATTACCGACTGGTCAACGCCGATAAGCGAACGGATCAGGGAAAAAGTTTCCGTTTCCAGGTTCAACAAGTTGATTTTCGCCGCCAAAAAAACCCGTTTATACCTTTCAATAATCTCGTTGGGCGCGCCGGTCAAAAAAATTTTGACATTGCGGGTCGCGCCGCTGTTCGCGGCCGCCGCGCCAACGCCCAATTCATTCCAATCAATCGTCATTTCTTCCAAGGGCAAGGGGATAACTTTCTTCGCCTCCCAATAGACCGCGGAAGCCAAACTGTCAGCCGGCACATTAGACAAATTGATGATGGAAGAAAAAACGGAAAAAGCCGGCAAGGAAGCGATGCCGTTCCGGCTCTGAAAACCGGCTTCCTGCCAAATTTTTTCAATAGTATGCGTCAGGCGCGCTTCGTCTTTCTGCCAAGCTTCTCCGCTTTTAAAACGGGCCAGTTCGCTGAAACCGTAAGTGACCAAGCGCGGGCCGTTTGGGCCTTTCTTTATTTCCACCATTTTCACGCCGGCAGAACCGATATCAATGCCGATATATCCTTCATTATTAGCAAGTATGCTCATAGTTGGCTGGCCCGAATATGATGTTTAATTGGTACGGATTTTGACGAAGCGGAATTTTTATAATACAATATATGATATCAACAGGGATAAATAAATATAATTTCATTTTTATTATAACATAAAAATATACTGGTGGTAAAATACTCAGCGCCCGGCGCCGTAAAATAAAAAAATTCCCTTAAAAACAAGCGATTTTATCCCCATAAAAGATCTTTTCGGAAAAAATCCGGGTATCCATTAAATCTTTTTTTTCCTTTAATAAAGATTTATCCACAACTTAATGCTGTCAGAAAATCAGAAAAAAATCCTTTTTGGAACACTTTTCCTGGCCATCGTGAGCTTTGCCGGTTTTTTGATTTATTATATTTTTTTCCGGTCTTTAATCGCGCCCCAAGCGCCAGCCTTGCCCGACGCCACCACCACGACTGGTATTTTACCGATCGCCGGGCCGGGCGGCAGCCAAAACGCCACTTCTTCCGCGGCGGTCGGGCTACCCGCCGCGCTTCCGACCGGGGGCGAAAAAGCGAATGAAATCGCCGTCGGCGGCCTGACTAAAACCGTTTCTTTGGGAGATTTCCAATCCGTGGATCCGGCCCTCGGCGTGAATGGCCAAGACATCCAATTTTACAATAAAAAAGACGGCCTTTTCTATCGCCTGGACCAAGACGGCCAAGCGGTCCAGCTGTCTGACCAGGTGTTCCATAATGTCAGCCGCGTGACCTGGTCGCCGCAAAAAAACACGGCTATTTTGGAATATCCGGACGGCTCAAATATCGTCTATGATTTCGCCCGGAAAAAACAGATTACCCTGCCCAAACACTGGGAAGATTTCGCTTTTTCCCCGGCGGGCGATTCCATTGTTTTGAAAAGTCTGGGACTGGATCCGAATAACCGCTTTCTGGCCGTGTCCAATCTGGACGGATCGCGAGCGAAAATTATTGAACCGATGGGCGACAACAGCGCCAATGTCTATCCGGCCTGGTCGCCGAACAACCAGGTAGTCGCGGTTTTCACCGAAGGGATTGATTTTGACCGACAAAATGTTTTTTTTGTCGGCTTGAACGACGAAAATTTCAAATCCATGGTCGTGGAAGGCCGCGGTTTCCAGCCGCTCTGGACTCCGGCCGGCGACAAGCTCCTTTACAGCGTCTATTCTTCCGCGACCGACATGAAGCCGAACTTGTGGATTGCTGAAGCCCAAGGCGAAAAAATCGGCTCCGGCCGGCGCAATCTGGGCTTGGCCACCTGGGCTCAAAAATGCGCGTTCGCGGATAATACGGAAGTAATCTGCGCCGTGCCAACGGAATTGCCGACTGGCGCGGGTCTGGCTCCGAAAATAGCGCAAACCATACCTGACCGTCTTTACCGCATCAACACCACGAGCGGTTTAAAAAAAATGATTGCTGTCCCGGATGAAAATTTCAATATGAAAAATTTAATAATTTCGGAAAATGGCCGCTATCTTTATTTTACCGACGCGAATTCCGGACAAATCCGGCAAATCAAGTTAAAATAAAAACGGCCAGCCAAGGTCATGATTTTTTCCCGAATAATCGCGATCGGAAGCGCCTGCCGCGATTTTATTATTGACTTGCTTTTTCCGGCCGCCTGTTTGGGGTGCGGCCGAAGCGGCGCCTGGCTTTGCCCGGCTTGCCGCCGCGGCCTGCGGCCAGCGGATCACGATTGCCCGCATTGCCAAAGGCCGGAACCAAACGGCCAATTCTGCCCGGCTTGCGCGCCGGCTTTTCATTTCCGCGGCCTCTGGGCCGCCGGCGATTACAGCCAGCCGCTGATGGCCCAACTCATTAAATCCTTGAAATACCACAACATCCGGGAACTGGCCGATATTCTCGCGGATCTCATGGCTGAACAAGCCAAAGAAATAGCTGGCCGCACCGACTTCTATCCGAACCAAGCCGGCCGCGCACCCCTGCTCGTACCCGTCCCGCTCCACCCCAAACGGCAGCGGCAAAGAGGTTTTAATCAAGCCGAGCTCCTGGCGGAAAAATTGCGGGACAAGCTGGCCTGGTCCACCGACGCCAGCCATTTGGTCCGCGTCCAATCAGCCGGCGCCCAAGCCAAATTATCCGGCGCGGCGCGGGCAAAAAATCTGCGCGGCGCGTTTGTTTGGCGGGGTGATGGGTTGGCCGGCCAGAATATTATCTTGGTGGACGACGTAGCCACCACCGGCACCACCTTGAATGAATGCGCTGCGGTTTTAAAAAAAGCCGGCGCCGGCGAAATTTGGGGCCTAGTCGCGGCCAAATAAATACTATGATCAAAGTGAAAAAAAACGGGGTTCTGCTTACTCCGGGCCAAAATAATTTTGACGCCCATTCGGTGCTGAATCCGGCCGTCTGGCAAGAAGGCGAAAAAATCCACCTTATTTACCGAGCAATCAACCCGGACGGTATCTCTTCGCTGGGCTATGCCGAGCTGGATGGGCCGCTGAAAATCGCGGCCAGGTGGGACAAGCCATTTATTGAACAGAACAGCCGTGAAGAAAAAAAAGGCGTGGAAGATCCGCGCCTGGTCCGGATTGACGGCACATTTTACCTCACCTATGTAGCTCATGACGGCTTTAACGCGGTCAGCGGCCTGCGCCTCGGCCCCGACCTGTTTAATCTGAAAAAAAACGGGATCATCAGCCCGAAAATCCGCTATCGCGACGCCGGCAAGCTGTTCTCTTACACTAAGCTCAAAGACGATTATTATTTTTTCGCTTCTTTTTATGAAAGATATTCCGGCCGGAATATCTTGGTTTGGCACAAGGACATGATTTTCTTTCCGGAAAAAATCAACGGCCAGTTCGTTCTCCTGCAAAGAATCTTGCCCGATATCCAGCTTTTGCGTTTTGACGACCCGAGCCAACTGAAAGACAAATATTTCTGGCTATACCAACTCATTCATCTGTCCGAAAATGTCATCTTGGAGGGCGAGCACGGCTTTGAAAACCGCAATATCGGCGGCGGGGCCGTACCGATCAAAACCAAAGACGGCTGGCTGGTTATTTACCATGGCGTACAGGAAAACAACAGAAAAAGGATCTATTCGGCCGGCGCCGCGCTGTTTGATCTGGCCGATCCATCCCGGCTCATCGCCCGCCTACCCTACCCCCTGTTCTCGCCGACCGAAGATTACGAGCTGGTCGGTACGGTCAATAATGTCGTCTTTCCGACCGGCACCGCCCTCTTTGGGGACGATTTATATATCTATTACGGTGCGGCTGACAAATACATTGCCACCGCCGTGGTCAGTTTCTCTGGTCTGCTGGCGGAAATACTCAAACATCGCCGCGCTTGATCCGGCTTGGCCGGGCCGCCGGAAATAATGGCCAGGAGGAATTTTCTAAATAAAAACAGCGGCCGCGAAAGTCGTTGTTTTTTGTTAAGAAACAATTATTTGGAATTTATCTTAAGGAAAATTTTTGTGTAAAGCCACAGTGTTTTATTTCAACCTTTTAATGGATTTTTTCTGCGGTCTGCACCGAGGTTAATTCCAAGCAGAATTTCTTTAAAATCTTTTTTATTTTATAATTACTTAATTTGCTATATTCTATGGCCATATCTAGCATTATAGCAAAAATTTGCTAGACAAGACCCAAGTTTATTATTCATATTTTTACTTCATTAAATCATCAAACGAAACGCCGACATCTTAAGCATCATGCCAATACCGAAACCAAGCTTTAAAAAATACTCGGGTTTTTGTTCTTTCTATGCTTATTTAACCTGTTTTAAGCTACTTCCATCCCACTCAACTATCGGCTCATCTCCATAGTTTGCGTTTATTTCCACAGATTCGCTTAGCCAAGTTCCATAATCAATCGTCTTGTTTTTAGGTCCTTCAAAAGGAGCTATGGCTAAATAAACCGTTATTTTGTAGCCATCTGCCAACATCGCCGCTTTTTCGCTGTTCTTTTTTAGATCTGAGGGACGAAAACCTTTTTTGAAGCCTTCTCCATTAGCAAAGACCTTGCCTAAAGTGTAGATACCGCCCAGATCTCTGTCTTCTGCAGGATCAGCATCTAAATCATCCCAGCAAGTTGGATTAAAACAGGCATCCATCATATATGATGAATTGCTCACATTCACTATTTTAAAAGTCTGGAGAGGAATATCTTGTAAATTAGCTACTGGTGCCGGCACCTCTTTTTTTTCTTCGGTCTGAGCCTGTTTTTCTTCTTTAGTTTCTTCTTTTGCCTCTTCTTGCATTTCTTTTTCAACTTGATTTAAAATTTCTTCAGCTGTTTCTCCGCTTTTAACAATATTATTTTCCGCCATCCATTCAGGCAGTTCTTGTTCAGTTAAACCGGCAACACTAGCTTTGGTTTCACCGGCTTCATCAACTTTAATGCTGATACCAAGAATTTTTTCGTCTTGGATGGCTGATCTGACTTGATCAGCTGCAAAATAACCGGCGCTTACTTTTTCCATTGCTTTTGACAAGTTCCCGGGCATATTGGCAATTGTCAAAATGCTAGCCGCCGGCTCGGTAACGACACGAAGAGTTCCCACCATTTCCGAAACTTTATTTTTATCCCCCAAGGCAATCCTTGCTTCATCATCAGTCACTTCCAAAACCAAATCTGCTCCGCCTACCACCAAAGCCGTCTTAGCCAGCACTCCGCTGGCTGCCACTGCTGACGCACCGCCAGTTAAAACCACGCCTCCCACAAAAACAGTCACCTTGGCGCCATTTTTAATTCGCATTGAATTCTGTTCGCATTCTTCAAAAACATCTCCTTCCTCGCCATAAGCTTCTCTGGAAATTTGATTTTGGGTTTCATTCAAAATAAGCTGAGCCATTTTTGCGTCTACACCCAAGTGTTTAGCCAATGTTGATATTTTTTTCCCCATCGGGGCTTTATCCATAATGCCGGTTACTTCTTCTTTGGTATAGGCTAACGCTTGGGATACTAAATTAAAACTCACTTTTTCCTCGCTTATTTTCGCGGACAGCTTCTCCAAAGCCAAAGAGTCTTCTTCTAATTTTTTCCACTGAGAGATAATATCTGTCATTTCTTTGTTCCACAAATCATATTCACCGTATTCCTTGGCATTTATCAAAACATTATCAGTTTGATATCTCAAAACGGCATATTTTTTAGAAATTGTTAGCGTTTGCTCCAACACAGCTTGCTCCGGTGTCTGATCGGATTTCTGATTGTTAAAAAAATACAAAACTCCTACTGACAAGATAACTAATCCGATGACTGCAATGATAGTGATTTTTTTCATAGTTTTATTTGTTAAAAATTATTTAAATAATCTCCTACTAATTTTGAATAGTATTTTTTGCTATAATTTTATTTAATTAATGTCAGGCAAATCTTTTAATTTTTTACCCCTATATTCAAAATAGTTAGCTCCTTGGTATGATCCAGTTAATCTTCCTTTTTGTTCAAATATCTTATTAGTAAGCGGTGATAATTTCCAAACTTGCCCATCGTATTCAACCTCTCGTTCTCCGCAAACTTTTACGATTATACTTTTATCTTGAATAAACACAATTTCATCACCATTCTTTAATCCTTTTTTATAAAAACTAAATAAACCGCTTTGAGTTCTAATTTCGGAGACTTTATCAAATTCCTTTTCTTTATTTAGATTTTCTGGGTAAATAATTTTACCATCAAAAGAAAGAAGTAATTGTTTAACTAATTCATAATCCAAAGCAAACAATTCGCTATCGCCAACTCTATGCTTACTAAAAATTTCCTTCAAAAGATTTTCTTTGTCAGAATAATCATCAAGCTCAATAGCAAAAAATCTCTTTAGTCCAGACACATTAGAGTATCCGTTTGCTTCTAAAAATCGCATTCTTTCAGAATAATTTTTAGTACCAGTTTGACCGATTTTTATTAAACCAGAAACTGCCGTTGTCATAATGTAAATAATTCCTTTCATAGCTTTATTTGATTAACTCATCAACGCCCACTTCAAGCGCTTTGGCAATCTTGGTTAGCGTTTCAATGGTCGGGTTTGTATTTACGCCATTTTCAACTTTAACAATGGTGTTCAGCGACAAATCGGCAAGGCGGGCAATCTTTTCGAGAGATAACCTCTTTTTAGCCCGCAGTTTTTTTAAGTTTTGCGCAATTTTATTGTTTGGCATATCTTTTCTAATTGTATTACATTGTAGTATATAGAATATAATATAAGGGTTTCTTTTTTGATACTATAATCATAGCTAATCTTTATAAAAATGTAAATGATTCAAACTCGCCATTGCCTTTCTAAAAAATGCCAACCAAGCCGAAAAATACGCTTAAAAAAAATCCGCCATAGGCAGACGGGATTTTCTCAAAAAGATTGGTTCGAACTTCCGCATTGCCGACCGCACTTTGGTTTTGGATTTCAAAAATGCCTTTCAAATTGCGGAAAAATACCATGCCGAGGCGCTTTGCGCCGAGGCTGTTTCTTACAATTTCACAAAAAGTGAAAATTGGCGGTACCTTTTGGACAAAATCCGAACCTATTTCGCCCAAAATCCTGACACTGACTTTTGATTGTCGCCCTACGGGCGACAATCCCGCCCACGGCTCCGAAAAGTCGGCTGACGCCGACCGCCAAAGCCAGCAAAAATTTTACTATTAAAAGGGCAAGCCACTTAAATTTTTTTCAATTAAAAAGGAATAAATTTTTGCTGGCTTTGCTTCCTTGCTGACGCAAGGACGAGCCGCTTCAACAGGTGGGCCCCATAGCAATCTTTCGCTTCGCTCAAGATGCTACGGGGTAAACAA
>Ga0210049_1004545_pt1 | contig 12080 bp, 13 predicted proteins | sample CryGeyCG2014_300_2_FD_183964 | JGI IMG/M metagenome (GOLD analysis project Ga0210049, IMG submission 183964) | Groundwater microbial communities from aquifer - Crystal Geyser CG06_land_8/20/14_3.00 (SPAdes) (version 2) | ecosystem: Environmental > Aquatic > Deep subsurface > Groundwater | place...
AAGGTATTTGACAATACCTTCCAAAACGAACGATCCGCCGACCGTTATGCCAATACCATTATTAATTATTTAAACCAAAACTACCCGCTTTCGAGAGGAGGATTACACACTAATGCTTGACACTACCGCTTTTTTAATACAAGCAATTAAAATACTTCTGGTAACCAAGTTAAATTACAACTCTATCTTGGTTGTTTTGTTTGTGTCGTTTATACGATACAATGCATACGTAATAAAGCTATACTACGTTGCTATGGGATTGGCAATATCTATCGCTGCAGAACCTGTTTTTCATATTGGGGAAATCGCAATCACCAATTCTTTGTTCACCACTTTTGTTGTTTTGGCTTTTCTTATTGGAATTGCCCTAATTTTCAGATCCAAACCAACTAAAGATATTCCTCCTGCTAGAAGTTTACAAAATTTTCTAGAAATGTTTATTGATGGATTACATAGTTTTTTTGCTTCAGTTGTGGGCGAAAAAAAGGCTCGAAAATTTTTCCCTTTTTTAACAACTTTATTTATTTTCATTTTACTGAGTAATTGGTCAGGTTTAATCCCGGGAGTTGGTCCAATCGGAGTCTGGGAAGAAAAAGAAGGTATCAAAGAATTGGTTCCACTTTTTAGAGCTCCGACTGCAGATCTCAATACCACTATTGCTTTGGCACTTTGGGGAGTTTTCTTTATCCAATTTCAAGGTTTTGCCCATTTATCTATTGGTTATTTGAAAAAATTCTTTAATTTTACCAATCCAATTTATACTTTTGTAGGTTTTTTGGAAATCGTTTCCGAAATTTCCAAAATCATTTCTTTTGCTTTCAGGCTTTTCGGCAATATTTTTGCCGGAGAAGTTTTGTTAGCAGTCATGGCTTTTTTGCTTCCACTTTTTGCCCCACTACCCTTTTTGGGGTTGGAAATATTTGTGGGAGTAATTCAATCTTTAGTTTTTGTGATGTTAACATTGGTTTTCACTGCTGGTGCAACCAGTGCGCATCATTAAATTTGTAATAAAAATATTATTTCTTACAAGGAGGAAATATGGCAGACATTGTTTCTAATGTTGAAGGAATCAAAGCCCTAGCAGTAGGACTTACTATTGCAATAGGTGGTATTGGCCCAGCTTTGGGTATCGGTAACATTGTAGGTAAAGCTATGGAATCTATAGGTCGCAACCCAGAAGCAGCCGATAAAATTCAAACATCTATGATTTTAGGCGTAGCATTTGCTGAAGCTATTGCTATTTATGCTTTAGTTACTGCCTTGATCATTAAATTTACCTAATCCACAGAATAAGAGTTTTGAATTTCTAATTCTTGATTCTTAGTTCTTGATTCTAATTTATGACTGATTCTGTTAATGTATTTAGCTCTTTGGGTATTGATGCCGGAAAACTTATTTGGCAAATAGTTAACTTTGGCATTTTAATGTTTGTTCTCACAAAGGTTTTATATAAACCAATTTTGCAAAAACTTGACCAACGGGCAAAATTAATCAAGGATGGACTTAAAGCCGCTAATGATAACATTCAAAAACAAGAGGAAGCTGAAACTCAAAGACAAAAAATGTTCCAAGATGCCCGCAAAGATGTTGAGACATTGATTGCCAAAGCTAAAAAAGATGCTACTTCTGCAAAAGAGGAAATTTTAGAACAAACCAAAGTTGAGGCTACCAAATTAATGGATCGTAAAGAAAAAGAGATTGAAGATAAAATGGCAGCTCAAGAGAAAGCTTTGCAGGCAAAAGTAATTGATTTGTCTGTATCAGTTGCTCGTAAAGCTCTTGGTGATTACCTTGACTCAAGCAAACAAAAAGAGTTGATTGAACAACAGTTGAAACAATTAGCGAAAACTAAATTAGGTTAAAATGGTTACTGGTCATATTTACCATATACTGGAATTTGTCGACTGTAACTTAATTACACTATGAGTGACACCAAAAAAACAAAACAGGTTGTTGATATTATTTCTCAATATCTAAATAATAATTCTGATTTAGATGAATTACGTTCTATTGTAAGCGAATTTGACTCTCTTTTAGAGCAGGAAGAAAAATTAAATACAGCCGTAATTACCACTGCTTTTAAGATTGATACTCAATTACAAGAACGTTGTGAGCAGATTCTTAAAGGAATGTTTGGAAGTGACTTAGAATTTGAATACGTAGTTAATCCACAAATCCTAGGCGGCTTAAAAGTCAAAGTTTATGATCAAGTTATCGACTTTAGTGTAGATACTAGCTTAAATAACATTGCCAAAAATTTGAAACAGTAAGAAATATTGATAGGTTTTTCACTGAATTAACAAAGTGCTTAATTATAATTAATACTTTGTCATTTTTTACAGTGAATAAATCAAACATAAATATGACAACACAGACCAAACAATCCAATGTTGATCTTGCACAATTTCTTAAGCAAAAAATATCTGATTTTGAACAGAAAAATTCTGTCTCTAATGTTGGTGAAGTTATTGAAATAGGAGATGGGGTAGCTCTGATTAATGGATTGTCTCAGGTCATGTTTGGTGAAATTTTAGAGTTCCCAAATAACACTTATGGTTTAGCTCTTAACTTGCGCAAGGAATCAGTCGGGGCAGTTGTTTTAGGTGCTTTCTCTCATATCAAATCTGGAGACATTGTTAAATCTACCGGACGAATTTTAGAAATCGGAGTTTCGCAGGATATGATTGGAAGAGTAGTTAATCCCTTGGGTCAGCCCTTAGACGGTAAAGGTGATATTAAAGTAAAAAAACAGATGAGACTAGACAAAGTAGCCTCCGGTATTATTACTAGACAATCAGTTAACCAGCCTGTTCAAACTGGTATCAAAGCTATAGACGGTTTAATTCCAGTGGGTCGTGGACAACGGGAATTGATCATTGGCGATAGAAGTACTGGTAAATCATCTATTGCTTTAACAACTATTTTAAATCAAAAAGGAGAAAATTTAACTTGTATATATGTAGCTATTGGCCAAAAAGAATCTTTTGTAGCTCAGCTTAAAGCTACTTTAGAAAAATTTGGAGCTATGGAATACAGTATTATTGTGGATGCTTCGGCTTCTAGCTCACCAGCTCTGCAATATCTTGCTCCTATGGCTGGTGCAGCAATTGGAGAATATTTTTCCGAAAAAGGAGAAGATGCTTTGGTGGTCTATGATGATTTAACTAAACATGCTTGGGCCTATAGAGAAATATCTTTACTACTAAGACGTCCTACTGGGCGTGAGGCTTATCCAGGAGATATTTTTTATCTACATTCTGCTTTACTGGAACGGGCTGCTAAATATAACAAAGAATATGGTGGAGGTTCTTTAACCGCACTTCCGATTATAGAAACTCAGCAAGGAGATGTATCCGCTTATATTCCCACTAATGTGATTTCTATTACTGACGGACAAATTTATCTTGAAACTGATTTGTTTAATTCTGGTCAAAAACCAGCTATCAACGTTGGAGCCTCGGTCTCTCGTGTCGGAGGTAGTGCTCAAACAAAAATTATTAAACAAGTCGCAGGAAAGCTGCGTTTAGATTTGGCCCAGTATCGGGAACTAGCTGCATTTGCCCAGTTTGCTTCAGATTTGGATGAAGCCACTAGAAAGCAAATTGAAAGAGGAAAGCGCTCTATGTTATTACTTCGCCAAGGATGGGACAAACCTATGGCACTAGCTCATCAAGTTTTTGTTTTTTGGGCAGTAGCTCATGGCTATGTCGACAAAGTCAAAGAATCTGATATTAAAATATATGAACAGGAATTAATCGAAACTGTAGAAAGATCACATAAAGACATTGTTAAAACAATTATTTCAGAAAAGAAAATGGATGAAAAACTGGAAAATAAAATTAAACAAGTTGTTGAAAACTTTAGTAATGATTTTATAGAACGCTATCAAAATGAAGAAAAATTGTAATGAGTTTTAGGTGATTTAGATATTACTTATTACTTATTAATATTATTTGACTTGGCTTCATCACGCAAAATTCTTACCCGTATCAAATCTGCCAAAAATATTGCTCAAATAACCAAAGCTATGCAAATGGTTTCGGCATCCAAAATGAAAAAAGCTCAGGATTTGGCAATTAATGGCGAACCATATAGTCAGCAACTGCGAGAGATCTTGATTTCACTACTTTCTACTGCTACCAAATTCACCCACCCACTACTAGAAACTAACAAAGAGGCAGATAAGGATCTTTGTTTGTTTGTCACAACCAACAAGGGTTTATGTGGAGGATTAAACACTAATCATTTTAGAGATATGATGTGCTGGTACCGCCAAAATAAGCAAACTGATTTTGTTACTATCGGTAAAAGAGGACGAATGCTTATGGCTAGTCTTGGTGCTAATATTGTAGCCGATTTTTCTGATTTGACCGATACGATAGAATTTACAGATGCCATTCCAATTTCTCAATTTATCTTAGATGAATACAACAAACATAATTACCGCAGAGTATATTTTAGTTATAATCAGTTTATTACTACTCTTTCCCAAAAACCTACCCGCCTTCAACTTTTACCAATTGATGTAAACGAGCTAAAAGATTCTCTGGGTCTTTTGGAAGAGTTAACAGAGGAAGAAACACGTAAATTTGAACCTAAAGAATATGTAATTGAACCTAATAAAAAACAGATTATTAATTGGTTGTTACCCTATTTTATCGAACTGCAGCTTTATCATTTTTTACTGGAAAATAAAGCATCGGAACATTCCGCTCGGATGGTGGCTATGAAAAATGCTTCTGAAAATGCTAAAGAAGTACAAAATCAACTTAGATTAATATATAACCGTATGCGTCAGCAGCAAGTCACCTTTGAGCTGGCGGATATCATCACTGCTTCTATGGCAGTATAATAAACGAAAGGAAAATTATATGAATCAAGGTAAAGTCACACAAGTTATTGGTCCAGTTTTGGACATCCAATTCAAGCAAGGAGAAATCCCTTCCATCTATAACGCGATTATTGTGGAAAGCACTGAAGGCAAATCTATTACTGCTGAAGTTGAGCAATTGTTATCAGAAACCGAAGTCAGAGCGGTAGCCATGGAAACTACTCAGGGAATAAAACGGGGAGCAAAAGCAACTGATACTGGCAAACCGATTTCTGTACCAGTTGGAGAGGGTTCTCTGGGAAGAATTTTTAATGTTTTAGGTAAAACTGTGGATAACAAAGAAGAGGTTAAGGCTAAAGAACTTTGGCCAATTCATAGACCAGCTCCAAAACTTATTGATCAGGAAGCTTCGGCAACAATGTTAGAAACCGGAATCAAAGTTATTGATCTAATTGCTCCTTTCGCTAAAGGAGGTAAGGTAGCAGCTTTTGGTGGAGCAGGTGTGGGTAAAACTGTGGTTATGCAAGAGTTGATCCGTAATATTGCTATGGAACACTCTGGTCACTCAGTTTTTGCAGGTGTAGGAGAACGAACACGTGAAGGCAATGATCTTTATGTCGAAATGAAAGAGGCTGGAGTTTTACCATATACAGTCATGGTATATGGGCAGATGAATGAACCTCCTGGAGCCCGCTTGAGAGTGGCTTTGACAGGACTCACTTTTGCCGAATATTTCCGTGATGTCAAAAAAGAAGATGTGTTATTGTTTGTTGATAATATTTTCCGTTTTTCCCAAGCTGGTTCTGAAGTATCAGCCCTGCTAGGACGCATTCCTTCAGCTGTAGGTTATCAACCAACCTTAGCATCCGAAATGGGAGCATTGCAAGAAAGAATTACCTCGACTAAAAACGGTTCAATTACTTCTTTTCAGGCAGTATATGTACCAGCTGATGATTATTCTGATCCAGCACCAGCTACTACTTTTGCCCATCTAAACTCAACTATTGTCTTGGAACGGGCTTTGGCTGACCAAGCTTTATATCCAGCTGTGGATCCTTTAGCATCTAATTCATCAGTTTTAACTCCTGATAGTGTCGGTGAAGATCACTTCAGAGTAGCCAAGGAGATACAAAGAGTTTTGCAGCGCTACAAAGAATTACAAGATATTATTGCTATTTTGGGTATAGATGAGCTGGCTGATGAAGACAAATTAATTGTATCCCGTGCCCGTAAGATCCAAAGATTTTTAACCCAACCATTCTTTGTCGGTGAACAGTTTACTGGTATCCCTGGAAAATATGTCAAAATTGAAGATACAGTTAGAGGATTTGATGAAATTTTACAAGGCAAACATGATAATTTACCAGAACAGGCATTTTATATGGTGGGTTCTATAGAAGAAGCTGTAGCCAAAGCCAAAACACTATAATAATAAATGACATACTTATCAGTTTCTATACTAACACCAACGGGGACATTGGCAAAAATTGACCAAGCTGAGGTAGTAGTTGCTAATACTACTACTGGTCAAATTGCAATTTTACCCAACCATATTCCACTTTTCACTAGGTTACAGCATGGAGAATTAAAAATTAAAGCACAAGGAAAAGAACAGTTTTTTACTCTTTTTCAAGGATTCCTTAACGTCACCGCCAACAATAACATTATTGTCATGGCAGATAATGCCTTACGCAGTGAAGAACTGAATGTTGATGCTATCCGCAAAGCTAAAGAAGATGCAGAAAAAGCACTTCAAGAAAAAGAAAAATTATCCGCTACCGAAATTCTAAAAGCTGAAACTACCATCCGTCGTACCATTATGGAATTACGGATTGCTGAACGCAAACACCACACTTTTGGATAGTCCCTCTTTTTTTAGCTATTCAAATGAGCCTACAATCAAAACATGAATCAAGATTGGTATTTGTTTGGCAGTCAATATAGCGATGGAATCATTTTTATGATCTATACTATATCTTATTCTTGTTCGATCTGAAAAACAGTTGGATTATGCTTATCTGGATAAAGGAACGGTGCGTGCATTATTGCCACTCAAATAATAAGTTTCAGCTTGTTTTTTAGGCAAATAAAAGCTAGTCATAATATAAACAGCCGCTAATATTACAGCCATTAATGCTACTACGATTGGCAGTTTGTGAAACTCAACCAGGAAACAGCTCGACTTATTGCTGGTTTTTTTTAATGGTTTGACACTTATTTTTTTAGCTGTTTTAGCTTTGGCAGTTTTTTTCATATATTAAATAAAATTAGTAATATTTATTTGTATAGTTTTTATATCTGTCAGTCAAGCTTTAGATACTTAGAAGGTATTTAATTATCGTTATAAAATTAAAAATAATCAAAACTGCCAATAACAGAACTTTTTTAAGATCTACATCAAATTTTTTCAACCATAAAGCAAAACCATAAATAAATAGTGGAAAAACGGAGATAAACATCCGGTTTCCATAAGACTCCCCCGCCCACCAGCTATGCCATGAACCCACTATCCAAGTTTGTAATATAAATATAATCAAACTCAAAACTCCAAACCACTTCCAATCTTTATTAGTCAATATAAGTCCAATAACAGCAAACATCAAAATTGGTGAGTAATAAAACAAACCATGATTAGAACTAAATAAAACGTTCAGTAGCTGAGGCTGAAACCAATTGAATTTTTCACCTAACAAAATATAGGGACTATTTATTTGCCCAAAAATTAACTGCCAAATTATAAGTTGAGGAATTATAACTATAATAATTACCGTAAAGTAACTAATCAATTTTGCTAGCTTTGTAATAACAGAGTCATTTAATAATGTAATGATTAACCAAATCCCAATTATTCCCAAAACCACATCTTGATTTCTGATTAGAGCAATCAAACCAGTAATTAACCCTATTAACACGACATCTCTTTGAGTTAGTTTTTGTTTTTTGAAATATTTAATTATTAAGTAAAAAAATAAAGAGCTAGCAAAAAATGAAACACTGTGAGAATTTATGGGATCAATGCTGCTATAAAAAAATAAATTACTTGATAAATAAATACTTAAACTAGCCAGCAAAGAGATTTTAATAGTTGTAATTTTTTTTAGAGCTAAGAAACAAAGATATAAACCGAAAGTTGCATAAGTTACACTGCCTATTCCGACAAATACTTGATATGGCCAGCTAAAACCATCTGCTTTAATTATTAAACCCAAAGCAGATGCAGTCCAAGTCAGTAAATGCACTAACAAGAAAAAAGGTGACCAAAGTATGGCTGGTCCAATGGAAAATTTATTAATCACCAGGCCAGTCTGGCTTTGCTCAATAGGAATATGGAAATACTGGAATTCATTGGTAAAATTTAGATCATGGTCAATCACAATTGACCTTAGAAAACTATAATAATAACGTCCGTCTCCCCAAACTCCACTCCCAACATATAAATAATGACAAAGAAATACCAAGATTGAAAAGAGGTAAACAATGATGAATATTTTTTGATATACAGTGACTTTACTCATATTTTTCCTAATTCCTATTTTAGTTTTTCTATGTTATCCTTTGTTTAGTTATCAATTTATCATATATCATATGAAGAAAATATCTCTATTACTAATTTTAGCTATTCCCTTATTGCTTACTGCATGTGGTCCTAACCAAAACCAACAAAGTAATCAAGGTGGAGAGCAAACCCAACCGCAAACTAATATATTTTCGCTTAAAAATGCTTTAACTTTGGGTCAAAGTGTCAAGTGTAGTTACACCGATGATAAAGGAACTACAGTAACATCCTTGGTAAAAGGTAATAAATATAAAGTTAGCGGTATGAGCATGGGAGAAGATAGCGGTAGTGGTGGTATGGTCTCGGATGGTCAATATATGTACGCCTGGGATGATGTAACTAAACAGGGTACCAAATTTGATATTACTGCTATGCAAGAACTCTCACAAGAACCCCAAAGTACAACAAGTCCTGAATCTGCTTTTGATTTTCAAAAATGGGCTGATGAAACTGATAATAAATATAAAGTAGATTGCCAACCTGCAGTAGTAACTGATGCAGAGTTTATACCCCCTTCTGATATTACTTTTCAGGATATGACTCAGTTCATGCAACAAATGGGAGAATTCAGTAAAAAAATGCAAGCCAATCCAGATGGCACTCCTAATACGGAAGATTTGGAAAGTATGCAGGAATTATTTAAGGGTATGAATCCTTCAGAAATGCCCGAAGATGAATAGGAAATAGAATCTTAAAATTAATATCCCCTCTAAAAGAGGGGATATTTTTAATCTTTTTTATCTTTATATATTGGTAATAAACTAAAAATAATTGCCACTATTAGCCCAATTAACCACATCCAATTACAAAATATTGACTCTTGATAAACCTCTCGCTGCAAATAATAACTGTGTATGATTCCATGAAAAAAGAAAAATAACATACCAATTATGAATTGTAGAATAATATATTTTAGTCTGCTATGTTTTTTAATAGATTGTGCCAGTAAAAATAAAAAGTAGGCAGTTATTATTTGACCAATTACAAATAACCACCACGGACAGATACAGCCACAATTCTGTACCTTAGTAATCAGTGCTTCCAACCAACTAGACAATCCACACCAAGGATACGGCAGTGATATTAAAATTATAATTGCAACAGATAAAAACCCTATTATGGATAAAAAGTTAAGTTTACTTCTATTCATGCTCCTCCTTATAAACATAGCGAAATACCGAACTTAAAATCAGACCATTAATAATAGCCATTAACCACAGCCACCGACAATAAGGGCTCTGCGTGTAACCACGACTAACAAACCAAGGATGACCCAGCCAATGTATTATTATTGCTAAAGTTGTTACTGCCAAAGTCATCAGCAACCACTGACTTTTATCCATATTCTTAATCCGCTGCATAAAATAACGCACTAACCACAAAGTCTGAGCTAACAATACTATCCACCACAAAGGTTCAATTTTGGGACAGCAAATATCACTTTCACCCTTAATTTGTCCATCTGGCAATACTAAACCAGCCGCTTTGGTCGCTTCTTGCAAAGCCTGATCAAAGGCACCAGAAACCAAACCTTGTGTCGCCGTAAATGCGCCAAATGTAAACCCACCACCAATTCCTCCTCCACAATCTCCTAAATCGTCAACATATAAACTTTGACTAGGATAACCGTCTGTAGTTTCAGCCTTTAATTCTCCTGAACCATTATAAATTGCATCTGTATTTGCTCTTCCATCATCATTAGTATATTCTGTCCAAGTATCTCCTCCATAGCTAAAAGTTATTTCCTGATCAACCACAGGATTACCATCATTTTTTACGTCAAAAGTGATTTCAAAGGTCAAATTCTCACAGGTTGGTCCATTCTTTCCTAATGTTGTATGTTTTCCAGAATTTGGATCTGGTGATGAAGTCGGTCCAGGAGTGGCTGTGGGAGTGGGCGAAGGAGTAGGAGGAATCCCACATTCAAAAGTCATGTCAAAGTCAAATTGAGTAGTTTTCCCCTGATATTGATTCCCTGCATCCGGATCCATTGTAACTGCCCAAAGATAGGTTTTGGTTTCCCCTTTGTCAACTTTACCTAAATTAATAGTTCCCTGATTAAATAAATCGGTTAAATTTTGATCTATAGCTGCTCTATTCATGTCTTCCAATGATCCAAAATAAGTCGTCAAGGGATCTTTAATTACCGTATATAAAGTCTGGTTAAGCTGATCTGGATCCTGAATGTTTTCCGTTTTAAGATATAAATAACAGTCTTCGTCTAAATCCTGATTAAACACACTAAATTCTTTGGGAAAGTTATAACTGGGTTTGATGTCATCAACCGAAAAAAGTGCTGCACCCTCACTAGGCAAAGTACTACACTTATTGGCAGTATTACAAATTACAGTCATATCCGCCGCCCATATTGGCTTGACTAGTAACATTACCGCAATAATAATAAAAAATAGTTTTTTAATCATTTTTTATTGTCATTCCCTACTACACTAGTTAAATCTATATTTGTCATGCTGAACTTGATTCAGCATCTTTTGATATTTTCCATAAGATCCTGAATATCGACACACTCGTTTTCTAACTCGTAGATCGGTTTCAGGATGACATACAAATTTACAATTTTTAATACTTTTGTAATTTCATTTTAATTACGCCAGCTATATTTAATTTCACTAGTCCCCAGAGTATTGTCTCCGTTAAAATACTCCAAAGCAATATTTATATCCTTAATCCCATAATGAGATACACAAACTTGACCTAAACTGGAACAAGTACCAAAATAAAATGGATTAAGCAGTAATAAGGTATCATAAAGCAATTTACTCTTTTCTCCAGTAATTGCTTCCTGAATGTATATACCATTATAAAGATGAGAATAAGTAATAAGATATTTGACCAAATCAAAACCGCTAGCATTACTAAAACTTAACAGAAGTTTTTGCTGATCTTGATTGAGATTGACTTGAATATGACTATGTGGATTTGTCCCCGGATCTGGTGTTAGATTAATCACCCAATCACTGGCCGAATCAGTATCTAATCCGGCAGTACTACGTTTGTAACTTTGCAACGAAGGCATATTTGCCATAACAAAAATTGAATTATCATCTCCCCAGCTAACTTTATCCATTTCGGTGTTATCAGCTTTTTTCAAAATCAACCTATCTCCAGTACCGTTTAAACCTGCGCCGATTGTCGCGTCGGTCAAAGCAATAATTACAGCCGCAGGATTATTGCTGGCAATTTGACTCAATAATGCTGTGTCCGCTCCATTTGTGACAATTACCGCAAATTGAGTAGACCCCAGAGTATAATCTCCCAGAGTATCAATCCCCGCTCCGTCTGCAATAGTCCATCCACCTAAACCTGTAGCTTTTGTTCCGCTGTTATACAGTTCAATCCATTCTTGGCTATTAGTAGCATCTTGATAAACTTCATTAATTACCACTTTGACAATATCTTCGGCCGGTGGCACTTCTATATTGCCAAAGTCTTTATTTTCGTATAAAGCGGCTGAAGTGAATGTGTAGAATCCTTTAGCAGGAGCCGTTTGCATCCAGCCAGAAATTAGTTCTTCACCCACGATAAATTGGCCATTCAATTCAGTTAGGTCAATTTCATATTCTCCTTCATCATTGGTAATATCTGAAACCACTGATTCAAAAATGATAATTTCTAAAGAGCCTAAATTATTACTAAAATCCACATCATTAAGACTGAAGGTCAAAGGATTTC